>CENI01056005.1_pt1 | contig 10547 bp, 9 predicted proteins | sample 530161 | NCBI WGS metagenome assembly CENI01 (sample SAMEA2591107, study PRJEB7988) | marine metagenome | isolation source: saline water (ENVO:00002010), including | reverse complement strand
CCCCCACCCGATTCGAGGGTCACGTTACAATCGTTGGCTGCGGTCCAAAGCGAACCCGTATCAGGAAACACGCTTGTGTAAACATTCGGGGTTGTGACCACGCCAGCCAGGTTTTTAACACCATCACCAGGATCGTGGTCGCGAAGATCCCAAACTAAGGGCTTAGCAGGCTCTGTGGTCTCCCACGTGTCGTTGTCACCATTGTCATAAATCGACCCACCTCCGGATCCGCTTACCTCCAAGAGGTCAACATTGGTGAAACTTTGGGTCGCCAAATAAACATCAATATCGTAGTCGTGTGGCGCCGACTCATCGACATCGTAGCCATTGGCTCGAACCTCAAGCCACGCACTTCCCACATTGCCGAATAAGCTACCCGTAACTTCCAAGCCGCCTCTTGTGCTAAAAACCAGATCTACCGAAGAACGACCCTGCGCAGCGGTGTGGCCAAATAAAATACCCTTAACAGTTAAATGACCGTTGGTTCCGGGAACGCTACCGAGCTTCTTGTACCGTGTAGCCCCAGAAATATTGCTAGTTAAAAACTTTTGGTCTCGTATGATTTTCGCGCCGCGCATACGCTCAGGCATACTCCCGCGGAAATGGGTATCAATCTGTCCAGGAACCGCCGCAGCCCGCGCGACAATCTCTTCAGCAACAGAGTTATCTGCATCGTATTCTACATCGGTTGCATCTGCGACATTACCACCGCCGGGAATTTTTAGTTTAGCGAATAAAGGGGTATCGGACATTAGTTTTCAATCCTTACATTTACAACACTATCGTTTACGACAAGTGCAAAAAGCCAATAATTACTTGCGTTTCCTCCAGCATCATTCACACTAATCGTGGAAAACCGACTATCTGTAGTAAGGATAGTAGATGCCAAAGCGTTGTTTGAAGTAACAGTTACTTGACCGCCAGTTACAAAAGACTGCGGGAAAGCAAAATAAATTGTTCGGTCACCTGTGCCTGGAGGGGGTGAAAGAAAAAGATTAAGTGAGTTAACTAATGAAGAATTAGACAACGCACGAACTGTGGCACTATTTGTTGGAGCTGCTTCAGTGCCGTCGGACCAGAATATCCTAGGCCTAAAATCAAGAACATCTTCGTTACTCTCTACCGTATTTCCACCAAGAGAACCTGAGACAGCATCAGTAATCCTAGCTTCAAAAGTTCTGTTATTTAAAGTGGAAGAAGTATTTAAATTAAGGGATGTGTAACTAACTGAACCAGATACTGTTCCAGAATTAATAGTCATTTGACTTGTTACGTCCACCCAACTTCCACTTTTTTGGCGTGCTTCGATAAGCGCAGGGGAATAACCAGAGTTAAAGGAACCGTTAACTGAAATAGTTACGTCGTTAATTGTAACCCCATCTTCTTGCGTTTCATTTGTAGGGGTCGTGATGTCCACACTAATTGTAGGATTAGTGTAGCTAAGAATATCTATTTGAGCCTGAAGACCAGATAAAGCAGTAGTTGCATCCACAGCACTCTGTGCCGCATTAGTTTCACTAGTGGCTGCATTAGTAGCACTAGCAGCCGCTTCTGTTGCTGAAACCGAAGCTTCGGATGCTTTATTAGCAGCTGTTGTTTCACTGGCGGCAGCACTAACAGCCGCTGCTGTTGCTTGTAGAATGAGAGAACTAGAACCTAAAGCTAGATCATCCGCTACAGCAGTAACCTTAGTGAGTTCGTTATTAATATTCGTAAGGCCCGGAGCAATAGCACCTAAAGCTTGCACCTCTACTGACAAACCAGCTAATGTATTTACATTATCGATGTCGGTGGCTACAACACTAATGTTGGGATAGTTATCTGCAACAGCATTAATATTATCGATATTCTCTACCGCAATATCAATTTTAGGAAATTGTATCAGAGCTTGACGATGTGTTAGAGGTTCGTCATTGTTAACAGAGTCAGGTAAATTTCTAATCCTATTAGAATTAATATCTAAGTCTGCCGTTAGCGTATTGGGGGATTCCCCATCACGAGAAAGGAGGAGGTCTAATTGTTCTGCAATTGCGTTAAAGTTATTATTAATACTAGTAATTGCAGTTGTCTCGTTAGACAACCCAGATAAAGTAGTTAAAGTTACTTTAGTAGTCATTAGACCTCCTCAAAGTTAAGCGGCTGTAAAGCCCCGGATAAGGATACGGCCTTTTCCTGCCGTGAAGGCAGCACTACGTTCAGTTAAAGTTAGGTAACCACCATTAGTAAGAGTAGTGCCCACTAGAACAGCCGTTCCCGTAGTTGTATCAAAGTTATTAGCGTTAAGCTGAGTTTGAGTAATACCATCACCTAGCCCATCCAGATCGACAGCAGTTGTTCTGTCTGTTTGAATGACACCAATATCCAAGGTACCTGCGTCACTAGCAGAATCAAAAGGTGTTAAGTTTTGAAGCGTAACAGAAGTAACCTGAAAGTTATCAGGGATGTTGAAGATATCGATAATGGTTGCCGTGTTAATAGCTTCCAAATCAGTATAATCAAACTCTAGTGAATACTCTCGTTCAGCCCCCACGTAACCGTTGGAGCCTCCCTTAAGAGTATCCTCTACGCCGTCGGCACCAAAGCGTACCTTCAAGCCATCGTTGTTAGTCCAAGTTCCCATAATTAAATTCCTTTCTTAATTAAAAGACGAAGTTAGCGCCATCGTCCGAAAGAACAGTAACAAGAGATTCTGGACGATAGAGCTTCATACCCCACCGAGCAGTCGTTACATACTCTTCGCGTTGAAGGTCTTTGTTATATTCAGAATCAACTTTAGGTGCTTGTCTAACAGCGCCAATCAAAGGCAGTGCTTCCGGAGCAGCAGAGAAGAAATAGTTGGCAACCGCACCCGCCGAAGTGGACACAGAATCAACAGTTTCAACACCTACTGTAGGTAAGTAATTTGAAACATAAACATCGAAACCGTAGATGTTACGAATAAATTTCAAACCAGTTTGGTCACTAAGACCGGAAGTAATGATGCCTTCCCATTGTGGGTTGTTGGATACATTAACTAAATTGGTTAGTGTATTAAGGTGGTAAGCAACTGAAGGATCCACAACAGCAACTAAGTTAGTCAAAGGCACTTCAGCCTTCTTCAGAGAGTAGTGTGCTTTTGCGAAATCTTCCAAACCAATAGTTTTAAAATTGGTATTGACAGTATCATTCGCGACAAACCTGTGGCGACCACCGTTAATAAGGTTAACGTTGCCGGCCGTTTGTCCTACGTTCATCTTTTCAAACATATCCTTTTCCATCTTCTCGGCGATGGCTCGGGCTTGTTTGGCAGGGAACGAAGAAATGACTTGGTTAGCATACACAGAATCTTGTTTCATTTTTTCTGTGATTGCGTGACCACTGGCAACATACTCAGTGATCGTGAAGGTGAAGTTACCAGTATCAAGATTACGATAGTTAACTGCGTTACCTTCTACGTAATTCTCAACGGTAGCTTGCCCGACTGACGGGATGTTAAAAGTATCACCGTCAGGAAATTCAGACAACATCTGCACAAATCCCGTGCCCATGAGTACGTCATTAAATTCTTCTTTTAAAAACGTAGACCAGAGTTGAGATCTAATGAGATGGTCATTAGTACCTGTTTCAAACATATATTAATCTCCTAAGTTCAGGAAGTTCTTAGCTTCCCTTCTCTTTGCAATTCAAAAAGTTTTCCTTGTACGTCTGGAGAATAAAATCTATTTCGATCCGTCCTGCGCATCTTGTTATAATATGCGATATGCTCGGGGTCTTCTTCGCTAGCTAGGGGGACGCTCGAAAAGTTCTGCGAAGATTGGTTAAAGGTTGTTTGGTCAGTTTTATTTTTAGCCACTTCACCTAGCAAAGATTTAAAAGCGTCGGGACTTTTACCCGCCAGTTCTTGGATGTCTGTCATAGACATGTTTAAACTTTTTGCTTTTGTTTCCACTGCTTTTAGTGCGGCCTCTTCTGAACCAAACTTAGCTACGGCAAAATCATTAGACTCTTTTAGATTAACTTGTGTTTGTGTCTGTTGTTGATTTTTTTGTAGCAACTCCATAACAATTTCTTCTAGATTATTCTCTGTAGTACTTTTATTTTCTTCTTCTAAAGGAGTGTTTTCCTCAACTGGTTTTTGAGTACTTTCTTCTTTTGAAGTTTCAGTATTCTGTTTTTGAATTGTTTGTTGGTCTACCTTATCAAAAATAGAATTTACTTTAGATTCTAACATGGTCATGTCTTCCTTTAGTTTCCGATTTTCAAAAGAAAGTTCAGAAGAGATTTCTCTCATACCTTTGTTTTCTTCTTCTATGCGGGAGATGTGTTGATCAGCATGGTACTTTGCTTTAGCTAGTTCTTCGATACTAGAATATTTTTTTCCTTCACCGACTAGTTGGTCTATATAGTTGGCATCATCGGTTGATTTATTATCTTCTGTGGTCTTTGAATCTTTTAAATCAAACATTAATTATCTCTTTCTTATATACTCATCATACGCTTTAACCAGCGCAGATAATTCTTTTTCAATACGACTAACAAGATCATAAGCAACTGCGTTAGAAATGGTCTCATCTGTATTTAGACCTAGTATTTTACTAGGACTATGCTCTAGACGGATCACCTCCTTTAGTTTAAGTAAAGAATTTCTTGTGGTCTCAAAATCCTTAGGTTGAAAATGTTTTGAATACCCCATCTATTAGACCTCTTCATCAGGTTCTAATGTAGGATCATCTTCGGGAAACACGCTTCCTCCGACGGGAACTTCACTTTGGAAAAGTTCGCTAGCGCTTTGGGCAGCTTGTTGTGTTTCCAGTTCTTCGGCAACTCTAATGTTTTCGCTGAATAAATTATAGTCACTTAAATCTAAAACCTCTTCAATTAATTGTGCTAGCTTTTTGCCAGACAAATGAGCAGAAACTTGAGGATCTTGAAATAATCCTGAAGCATATGCGTTAGTGATATTTTGTATTACTTCTGCCTTTTCTTTAAAGTTTCTGGCCCCTACTGGTAGAATGCGGCCCGAGCCAGTTAAATCTTGTGGCCGAATCGTTTCGAACAATTCAATAGATAGTTCGTCATCTAGAATCCTAATCGTATCAACTTCATCTAAGTTTTGTTTTGATATAATCAACATATGGTTTAACAAAGATTCTAAGAAAGCTTCTTCGAAATGTTCCGTCTTGTTTTGGAATAAACGAAGAGAAGCATTCTCTAGTCTTTGAATTTCGAAAGCAGTCTTTTCTCCAGGAGTTCTGAACCCTAAAGCTTCGCGAGGAACTCCCGCCATCTCTTCCATCTTGCGTTCTAAGTTTGCAATTTGGAAGTCTGCGTCTAAAGCCCTGGCATCAGGAGCCAACACTTCTACGTCTCCATCATCCCCGGTAATAATCTTTTCTAGTGGTTGCCAATTAAAGTCATGGACGAACCCTCTTACCTTTACTACGGGGAAAGCAATCAAATCGAAGACGTCTGCTTTGATATTTTCTAAATGGTCTATGCGATATTGCATACCTACTAGATTGTCTAGAGGACCCATAGCCCATAAGTTGTCTGGTCGTTCCCTCCACCCTGCGTGAAAGATAACTCCTTCAGGGTTCGTAGATTTTATTTCTTCATCGGAAATTAATTTATGACCATCTGCAATAACAATCTTACGATTTTCTTTTAAGATGTTGTTGTCATAATCATAAATGTCCCCGTAGAATTCTAAAATTTCTACTAGGTCTTGTCCGTAATATTGTTGGATTGAACCAAACCCATCCGCGATATAAGCGGAATCTCGTACGTTATCTTCAAACTTTCTGTCTCCAGCCTGTGCCCTAACTCGCTCTCTAACCTTGGCTAGATAAGAAACTAATCCATTAGCTTCTTCTAATCCTGTTTGTTCTTTAACTCTTTTATGTAAGTCTGCTATTGTAACTAAAGATCTAATAATCTTAGGACTTGATTTAAAATCTCTAGAGACAGGATTGAACACAATGTCTAGAGGAGAAATTCTAACTAATCTAGGGCCGACATATGTAACAAGTTCCTGTTGTGTCTCAGGGTCTGTTTGTGTTTCTTTAACATAGTCTACTGTCGCAAAACAGTTACCATAATCGATGTAGTCTAAGACAACCTTTGACATAGTAATTCTAAACTTAGAGACTCGAAGCTTATCATACATATAACTTTTAATTACATTGCGAACTTCTTTCGAAGCCGAATCAGAATTAGAAGCCTCCCAAGAAAGCCAGTTCTTTTTAGGAAACAGGATCGCCATGTACAAGGCATGGAGGGTATCTCTGATTTGGCAAAGCTTAGGAATCGTAGTTGTGTTAGTCCACGGGAGAGTAGAGTTAGAAGTTGTTGAGGTATCTGTCGCAAACAAATAGTTACGTAACTCTTGCCATTCATTTACTTTGTTGTGTCTTTGCACGCGCCACTGCTGTTGCATATTAGCAATTTGAGTAGCTAGATTATCTTCGGTTAAGATATCCTTTAATGTAATACTTTCGTGTCCGTTCATTAACGAATACCTCCGAAACGAGAAGCAGATAACCTCTGTCTATTAAACTTAGTGTCTTGAGAACTGTTTATTCTACCTATGAAAGACGCCGAAGGCGCGACGATATTATCGACAGCCAAGGCTGCCGCATCTTTCACATCATCTGTAGGAGAGTGTGGCCTTACTAATTCATCTTCCAATACTTGACAGTTACCCCCTCGATAGTGCCAGACCTGATGGTTCTGATATCTAGGTTCTAAAACCGCCATTATTCTTTCTATTTTAGTCCCGCTTATTCGAGTGTGTCGTACCTCCTGGAACGAAAGGGAAAGACCATTCATTCTACATTGGTCTTTGATTGCTTTGACAACTGCGCCTTGAGCGGCACCAACTTCCGCGACCATCTTTCTAAACCCCCACTTCTGGTGGAGCTTAAGGATAGCGTTGAAGTAGTCTTGAATCCGGTCCGTTTGGAACCTATCAATATCCAAGATGTAATATTGAAAGTCCCCGGTCACCCCGACTACGGTAATGGCTGTGTGGTCTCTTTTCTTATTCTTAGGCGAGTAAGCTAAGTCAACCGCAGCAATAACATTTAATCTCTGCCCATTAAAGAACCAGTAGCCCATGTTCTGTTGAAGATAGTTCCTATCATAATATTGGAAGTCTTCGTAATTAATGGTGGCAGACTCTGGATCGTTCGGGTCGTTGTAGTACTGTGCCCTGAACTGTGTTCGATCTAAGTACTGTCCCTTCTTACGGGCAAGGATTCTCTTGTCGAAGCCGAACCATTTTCCATCAGTCCTTTGTTGACGAGGCCACAGGAATTCTCCTGTCCCATCTCCTTTAGATTCTACTTGTCTCTCGAAGATTTCGTAGATCTCTTTGGAGTCTACCACCTCTCCTTCAGGACTAAAGGTATCTTCCTTCATTTCCTGCATAGAGCCGTAAAGATCCTTCGGGTGGTACCTAGTACCCACACACCACTCTAGCGCATCAGCGCCCTCGATAGAGGCTAGGAGAGAGTATTGTTCTTTGACTCTGTTTCTTCCCTCTTCGGTGTAGGCGTTTTCTTTTACGACTACGTCATCCAATACAGCCACATCGCAATGGAGACCTGTGACCGAAGTCGTGAGTCCTGCTGTAAAGATAGAGGGATCTCGTATCCCTTCTTGTTTCCTTATGGGGTGATCTAAAGAGATCTCTGAAGTCGTCCACTTCTCTCGCTTAGACTCCTCTAAGTTTATCATCTCAGGCCAATAAGTCCTATAGATATCCGAAGTAAAGATTGTCTTGATTAGTCCTAACTGCTTCTCTGCCAGGTTAGCCGTAGAAGAGATATACAAAACTCTATGGTCAGGATGTTTGGTCAAGTACCACGCAACTCTATAAGCCATCATAGCCGACTTACCATGGTCACGAGGAAGAAGAGCTAGTTGGTGTGATAGAGCATCTTCTCTGTTCCACCAAGTAATTAACTCTTTATGGACTGCGCCCAAAACTCGGTAAGGCGCCACCAGTCTAATAAAAAACTCTAAATCCGCTTCTGCCCTAAATCTAATCTGGTCTTTTAGTTCTTGTGGATTAGCCGCTTGAGCTTCTTGGTTTTTCATTAGTTCAGCAATCTATCTGCATCTTTTAAAACTTCAGCATAGTCTGGGTTTTTGTTTCGGGTACGAGAGGAAGACTGTCCTTTTTCACTTTTATTTTCTTCTTTTAGTTCTTGGTATAAAGGACTTAAATGAATTCCTTTATCTAGGATAAATCTCGAAGCTGCGAGACCTGTGGAACCTTCTTCGAACGAAAGAAGAATAATCTTGTGTAAGGTGTCCGACTTTAGCTTGACATCTAGATCTTTACGCCATTTAAGAACAAGAGGTCTCATCCATTCTAGATCTCGAAGATGTACCCAATGATCCCAGTTGTATAAGTGCTTAACTGCAAATTTGTATTCGGTAATGTCCCCTTCTTGCAAGTAAAGTTTACGAAGGGAAGGAAACTCATTATCTTCGTCTTTTAAAGTATAAAGGACACTAGATTTATCTTTACTAAAGTCCATCTCTTTAAATAGAGATACGGTCAGGAAATTACCATTTTTTCCTTTAAATTTACTCACACTCATAATAAATTTTATCCTTTGAACATAATTATATATAATATATATAATATACCTAAGTTATAGAGTGGAAGGAAACGAAAAGGAAATGATTAGAGGGAAAGGAGTTTCTTTAACTGCCGCCAAAACTATATATAGTTATATCTATATTATACCATGTCTACTAACCTATGTCAAGTAAAAAATGCAATATTTATAAAAATTTTATGTAGTAAATTTTAGGTGACTATATGAACAGAGCGATGCAAATCAAAACCCCTGATACCCCCCCATCTGACTTTCCCCGATCACAAACAATCGTATTAAGTGTGTACCACAAGTTTAGAGATTTGTCAACCCCTTACCAAGTACTTTTTTATTTTTTTACATCATCACACCTTATCTCTCTAATCATCACCCAATCATAACACACCTATTCACTATCATGCGGTAATATAATACCTCTTTCAATTACAAATTAGTCATAACTTTTTTCTTGCATACCATTCTTTCCCCTGTTATCTCTCCATCATCGCTGGCCCTATCACCAATCGGTGAAGCCTTATGTCAGTGACCAGCCCTCTATCAGGGAAGCCTATTGCGAGAATGGGTGCGGGAGCTAACGTAGCGGTTAGTGACTGTAATTAAACAAACGTGGATATCGATGATGTCGAAACTCTTTTGTGATACGCGGTAGGCTATCTTATCGATAGCTTAGAGAGTATGATGTTTATGCGCGGTGAGGGCTAGCCCTAGTGCGTTTAGATGTAGTCCGTAAGGGCCCAAAGGACTAGTAAGCAGAAGGCTAACACGTTGCGGGAGAGAAGCTGACTGCTTCCGCCAGAGGTCAGGGCTTAAAAGCCGGTGCGTCCAGGCTCCCGATCTCTTAAAATATGGACAACTAACTAAAATCGAAGATGAATGACAATGGAATAGCTTAGCTAGATCTTGTTACCTTGTAACGATTTACCTCACCAATCGTGATGGGAAAGCAACAATCTATAATGTTATGTTAATCTTAGTTTATCGAACGATAGTTAGCATGTGAAAAACGCTGCTATGGCGTAACAATAGCTACGCAGCGCAGAAACCCAGCCTTTTGTATACACAAAGGGAGTGACACTGGTGGCCTGCGTTGTAAGGTGTTGTTGCACCACAAGCCACGCGGTTTAATCCGCACGAAAGGAACTAAAAATGTCTAGTAAATTCAACATTTACGATGCCAAAACTATTAACACAAGTTTGACTAACCTGGGTAAAAAAGTCGAAGCATCGTTAGAGAAGGTGGATGAACTCTACCCTCATTGTCTTGCCTATCTCTTTGAAGGTAACGCAGATCCTATGACTCGTCTGTTTAACATCACTAAGAACCTTCAGGTTAAAGTGTACCCATGGGATTCTGTTAACGATTGTGTTCTTGATAACCCTGTATCAAAGTCTCTTTCAGTCATCATCAAGATTTTGACGAAAGACTTGGCACCCTTTGCAACTTTCTCTAACAAAGATGTAAAGTGCAAAGGTTGGAAAGAGTACGAGCAAGACAGAGCCGACAGCTTGGATCTTTTGTTCGAGGCAATGAAAGGCGGGGAGCATTCAGACCCTTTGTCTTTGGTCAATTACAACCCTATCTTATCTGGGCCTGATACATCTTATTATAGCGATGAGCAGGTGAAGAAGATGTTGGCCTCTCTCGTTGCCCGTATCAACAAACGAGGAACAGTAGCTAGGGGATTAGTACAGCAACTTGAGGTATTGGCAGACGTTGAACCACAACATCAACCAGAGCCCAAGGTTACAGACGAAGAGGAAGAGGACAAGCCTATCGTTAGCCCTACCTCTGAGATCAACACAGAGCCACAGCCCGTTGTTAGCTTGTCAGACCAAAGTGACACTGCTATTGCTGCTGCTATCAACAAAGCTCTAATTGATAAGGACGGTAAGCCTGCTTTCTGATCGCGTTTAATACGCACTGCGTTTAATACGCAC
>CENI01028105.1_pt1 | contig 10557 bp, 25 predicted proteins | sample 530161 | NCBI WGS metagenome assembly CENI01 (sample SAMEA2591107, study PRJEB7988) | marine metagenome | isolation source: saline water (ENVO:00002010), including | reverse complement strand
AGATTGGAGGGAATACTTTATATTGGGATGGGTTCTGTTATTACTATGCTCATCGCAGTTCTGTTTCAGACAAGTTAAATGCTTGACCCTCTCTCAATAACTGCCGCAATCGCTACTGCGAACACAGCGTTTAATGGTATCAAGAGAGCCTTTCAAGTTGGTAAAGATATTCAGGGGATGAGCAATGACTTGTCCAAGTGGATGAGTGCTGCATCTGATATTGAGAATGCACAGAAGAGAGCTAAGAATCCTTCTTTACTCACTAAACTTACACGCAGAGGTAGTATCGAACAAGAAGCTGTTGAAGCATTGACTGCTAAGAAACAGCTCGAGGAGCAACGCTATGAGCTACAACAGTTTATTAAGTTTACGCATGGTACTCACGCATGGAATGAACTGCTTAAGATGGAAGGTGACATACGCAAGCGTAGACAGAAAGAGATATATGACAGGCAGATATTCAAGCAGAAGGTTATAACTATAGTTGCATTGACTATTGTTTTGATTGGTGGTCTGTTTATACTAGGGTTATTCGTATACGGATTGATGCAACTCGACAAAGGAAACATAGGCTGATGAACCCAGAAACATTAGACAAGTGGCGAATCCTCCCACGCTTGATGATGCTAGCTATGACCTGTGTTTACATTCGGTGCATCGAGTGGGCATTGAGTCAGCCTGACCTTACCACTCAACAGGCTGGCTTGGTGTCCGTTGTGACTGGTGCTATGACTGGAGCATTCGCCATATGGCTTGGGAAGGAGTCAAGTTAAAATGATTTTTAAAGCACTCTCAATGGTTGGTGGTATGGCTTCTACTTGGCTAGAATCCAAAGCAGAATCACAAAAACTTAATCTTGAGATAAAAAAGAAACAACTTACTGGCGATATTGACTGGGATTTGGAAGCTATGAAGGGCTCACAGTCCAGTTGGAAGGACGAATATCTGGTAATTTTGTTTAGTATTCCTCTGATTCTCTGCTTCATGGGGGAGTGGGGGAGAAATATAGTAGAACAGGGCTTCAGAGCTTTAGAAACGATGCCTGAGTGGTATCAGGTGACTTTGGGTTGTATTGTGGCTGCAAGTTTTGGAGTACGTTCAGTAACCAAATTCTTTGGGCTACGAAAGAATGGGAAGTAATTGGGATAAGAACCGTGAGAGACTACGCATACATAGGGATTGGGATATTAGAAACTTTAGGAGAAAAAATATGGCATTTAAATTATCACAACGGTCAATGGATAAACTGGATGGAGTACATCCTGACCTTGTTAAGGTTGTTAAGAAGGCGATTGAGTATACGGATGTAGACTTTGGAGTTATCTATGGTGTTCGTGACCTAGAAACTCAGAAGAAATTATATGAAGCTGGAAAATCACAGACGATGGCTAGTAAACATTTGTTACAAGAGGATGGTTATGCACACGCTGTTGACCTTATGGCTTATGATGGCAGCAATCCATCTTGGGATATTGTGGATTATGATAATATAGCTGATGCTATGCGAAAGGCTGGCAAAGAAGTTGGCGTTGATTTGGTTTGGGGTGCTGCATGGCACAAGTTACTAACGATGTCACCAGATAGTGCAGAGGATTTAATGAATGACTACATCGACACAAGAAGAAAAGAATCGAGAAGACCGTTCATCGATGGACCTCACTTCCAATTGCACACCTAGACAACTAGCTTTCGACTTTGATTATTACGATGGTCCAGATGAACTCTGGTTGCATTATCTGTGGTCACTTCTTCCCTAGTTTATCAAGAACGTCTTCTTCAAAATGTTTTATGAAGGCTTTATTTATTTTGTCTGCTCGTTTTGATGTTCTTTCATTGAGAACTTTTTCGCTGTAATGGTCTCTCCATTTTTTTTCTTCTCTGGAATTAAGAAGAATATCAGCAACAGCTTCCCTTACTTCTTGTCTGATTCTTTCTTTGAATTTTTTATTGTCGAATAGAGCATATCCTAATGCTCCTACAAAAAACTTTTCACTTACTTCTCCCATAACTTTTTCCTTTCTATATATAAAGATATGATGTCCTCGAAGTTGTTTGGCTTGCGAGGTGGTACTGTGCTGTAGATATTGTAGGCTTGGAAGCATCTGTTTTCGTTATAAACTTTTTCGCTTAATGCCTGGCATTCTCTCGCTGACTCGAGGTCGATAGTAAGCATGAGAATAACTGTGTGTGTCATTTCTGTAATCATATTCTGTGCTTTCTTTATCTGCTAGGAGGTCGGCAAGCAGAGCAGTATTAGACCTCCTAGCATGTTTTAGGACTTCTTTGGAGAAAGCACAGCCCTAAAATGGAATATCATCTGATTCAATGTCATTGTCAACAGATGATTGTTCTTGTTCTTGCTTTGGTGATAGCTTAAGAGACAGCATGATACCATATGAGCCTTGCTTTACCCAAGCTGCAACACGACTATTGTCGGATGGCAAGTCAATTGAACCAGTAAATTGTGGTGCCATTCCATTAGAATTATCATTGTCCCACATACGACCAATCTTTAGGTATATGTCACGAACAACACTCTTATCTTTTTGTTCTGACTTAACAATGCATATGCGACTTTCATTGCCATTATCATTAAGTGTACCAGTACCACTCAGCTCTTCATTGTTTGGTTGAAAAACTGCACCAGTATTTGTGTTATCATATTCCATAGTTATCTCCTTTTCTGATTACTTTTCTTGGTTGTTGTGGTTTGAATCCACCAGACTTACTAGACTCGTTACCATCATCGTCTGTACTTTCATCTGGCACTAAGTTAAGTAGCCTTTGCAAAATGTATCGTGTCATATAGGTAATGCCACTACCAATTTGCTGACTACCTTTCTTCGTATCGTCCAAACAAATACATTCACTTTCGATAAATGTATCGCTAGGTATGTGTCGTAGTTGTATGTTGAGTATTGGTGAATTATGTTCATTTACTTTCATAGTTCCAATACAAATGATGTCGTGCTTTTGGAGCTCTTTCTCAATCACTGGCAACATATCTGCTACTTTCATATATTTAGCATTGAACATAGCATTGCTACCTTTAACTGTTACTTTCTTAAACTCACATTTTTGCAAGGCAGTATATATACTAGTTAGTCTGAATACTGTTTCCTCATTATTTTCTTTAGTCATTTGCTTTCTCCTTTCTTTCTATCTCTTTCATTGCAGCTTGTTCTGCTGCCAGTTCTAATTCAATCTCATGCTTCTGCTTTGTGATAAAAGATTCCATCTCTGCAATCACAAGTAGCTTTGCAAGTAGCTTTGATTGTCTAATTTGATTGTTTAGTCCGTCCATTGCTTTCTCCTTTCATTATGTCATAAGCAAGTTGTATTGGCTTTCGTAGCTTAATACTCCTTCTTCCGGTCTTCGATACTGATATTACTAGGTAATCATTGTACATCTCATACACATCATCTGTTACATGACTAAGCAGTCTTTTCTTCGCATCTGCATGTTTATCTGCTTCTGCCATAGTCTGTATGTATTCATGTGTATCATTAGTAAACTCATTACTATGACCCATACTTTTCTGAATCTTCCTATCAATTGGGATTGCATTGACTTCTGGGGGGTCTGCAATCCCATTGTCGGCAGGTCTTACCTTAGGAATAACATGATTGAGCCAAAACTTTTTCACAAGCTCCATAATTTTTGCAGCATATAGTTCGTTGTACTCGATATGAGACTGATGATACTTGCTTCCATTACCTTGTATGATTGATATGAATGCACCAGCACAATGATAACGAGTTCGTATTGGTCGTTGTTTCATTCTGTGTCTGTGCAAATGCATATAGAATTGTAACTGTGGCATGTATCTTTCGATAATATCTTGGATGGATGTAAATGGATTCGTATGTTTGCACTCGAGAACCCATTCCCTTTTATCTGAATGCTGTGTAATTAAACCATCAAGACTTGCAGCACAAGGAACACCATCAATAAGATAGACTCCAATTTTTTTATCTCTCTCAACCCAAGATGCATCGAGATGATTGCTATGCTGTTTCAAGAACCACTCAACATTAAGTTGCTCTGTGGTAATACCCATCTGAACTTGTAGATTGTCAGATAAATCTTCTGGTTGTTTCTCTCCAATTTTTTCTAGGTAGAGATTCTCCCAGTCACCTTTTACTAATCGGATGGTATCACTACCACCCACGAATTTCGTTCTATCCATGTGCTTTCTCCTTATTTATATGGCGATTGTAGTTTCATTGATGCAACTGGTCAAGCCTTTTGTCTATCTGAGTTACAAAGTTTTGTCGTTCATCAACATTGTTTTTCATGATTGCATACACCTCAGAAAATGACGGAAAGATTTTGTAGTTCCGTATTGCCATTCCAAGAGCATGATGAACACAGTCTGCTGGTAAGACAGCAAGTTGCTCGAGGATAGCTTCACTCCTTTGCTCCACCTCTTCCATTGTTGAGTTGTAAGGTTTGTAGAAAAGAAACTTCCATTTTGCAATACGACTTTCCAGATGTTCTCTGTCCAATGGTGTCATGTATACTCGCATTACATCACTTGCTTTGAGTGCAGCAGTAGAATCAGAGCAAGTAATAAGAACCTTGTCTATGTTTACACCATTAATATCCAAGAGCTCTTGCTTCATCTTTATGTTTGCAAAGGTTGGTGTACGGAATGCAAGCAATAGTTCAACTGCTCCTTCTCCGTCTTTCACTAAATGTATTTTGTTTTCTATCATGATGTCTCCTTCTTTGTTTTTGTTAATTGTTTTTCGATGTGTCGTTTATGATATGCCAAACTATTTTTCTCAATATCAACTAAGCGTTTGATAATATTGCTAGCTGATTCAAGAGATATAGGAAACGTAAACGCAACCATATCTTCCATAATATTTTCCCAGTCACTAACCTCAGCATATTGCTTGTCACCAACATGATAGGTAACACATGCTTTCTTTAGAGTTTCAATTATACGAAGGTTACGCAGCACTTGGTTTTGTATTTTCCATAACTGTTTGCCTGTTGCTGGTTTATCAAAGTCCTTATCCAAGTTCATGTTAAGGGTTTCGATTTGTAAATTATTAAAGTCGATTTGTATTTCCATTTGGAACTCCTGTTGTTACTCTATGTTTGATTCATGCCGTATTAGATACGCAAAGACATCTTCCCACACCTCATCTTTTATGATGACGCAGTATCTGGGAGAGCCCTTCTTGCGTTTACATACAGCAATATCTTTGTCTTCTAGTAAATTAAATACATTAGGGAATTGACTACTGTCTCTGTACTTGACTTCGACAATCAAGTTTTGACCAGCGATATCAACAGTCAAATCCCCTCTGTACTCACCACCTAAACTGCCCGATAGTGGTTGTTTCTTTGTACGAATACCTAAACTATTAAATAATTTTAGAAACCACCTTTCGTGATAGCTTCCTTTTGCTTTACTCTTGCTAACCATGTGTCCTCCTCATAGCATTTCATACATATCTTTGTACTTTTATAGAGGGATACAACAAAGTATTGGGTTGTCTGACCACATGCATCGCATACTACTGATGCTCTGTTTTCCACGCCTTTATTTTTTTTGAATCGTGGCAATGCGTTCAATAGCTTTTTCAATTTTTGCAGCAGTATCATAACGTAACTCTGTTCCTCTAAACTGTCGATAGTATGTTGTTTTTGATAATCCAGCCCAATCAAAAGCCTTGCGTAAGTCTACGCTCTGGTGTTCTGATTTTTCCGTAAGCTGCTGCAGATAACTTTTCATAGTCTATTTTGTTACCATCTCTCTTTACCATTTGCAAATATATATTGACTAGTTTCCTACCAGTTCCTGTGATGTAATACTTTCTTGTTGTGCCAGGTGATTTTATATTTGCACCATAAATACTTCTAAGAACAGCATCACAAGGTAATGAAATTATTAATCCAAGTTTATGTTCAAGTGATTGCAATGTAGTTGATAAGGTTCCTTGCTTAACATCTGGTATAAGTTGACGTATATGATTTGATAATACTATTCTTTGTTCTTTTTGCTTTATCAAATAGTACAAAGCTGATAGTATTCTTATTTGGTTTTTAGTAATCATGATATTAATCCTTCAAACTGGGTGGCTTTTTAGGCCACCCTTTTTTTTAAATATGAATCTTTAGTTGTTCATACATTTGTTGTGCTACATCTCGTAAGAAATCATCAAGAACAACTGAGTTCATGCCTAACTTCTCGACCATTGATTGTAACTCAGATACTGTTAAGCTGTCTAGCTCATCAGTAACAGTATCTTTTATCTGGTCATTGATTGGGTTACTCAACTTTGTCACCATAATGAATCTCTCGTACCTTCTGCATAGTCTTCTTCAACATCGAGCTTGGTGTTGGTATATTGGCTTCGTTACGTGAGTCATCTACAAAGTGATACATATCTGCTATTGCTTTGATTGATTCATGAACTTTGCCGAATGCATATCGTACATCCCAGCTTGGTATTCTTTCTTCATCATCTTTCAATGACTCATAGAATAACATGTCTGCTTGTAATCTTTGTTCAAGTGTTACCATTTCTTTTCCTCTTACTGATTTTTCTATACTCATAACATTAACTCCTGTTGTTGTGGCTCATCGCCTAGTTTTTCTATTAAGCTAGACAGAAACTGCTCATTGGTTGTTGCTTCATCGCAATGAGTTGTACCTCCATAATGCTCTGACCTTCTTGCCAGCATGTATGAACGATACCCAGTTTCTGTTAGCGGACTCTTTACTTTAAAACCATTTACATTAGTTACATTCAGTTCGAAATGGTCAACTACATAGGGCATTCCATGCTCCGAATAGTTTAGATAGTCTCTTCGAACCTTTACATCGTGTGTCAAGTTGTTCCACACAAATGTTCCTACTGTTTCATATTCATTGTTCCATTGGGTCATTGCTTATGTTCTCATAATGCTCTCGTTCCTGTTTAAAGAATGCCTTTGGTACTGGGATATCTTGACCACTATTAGCAAGGTTGAAGTTTGTTGCTTGCTTGTGTTCCTTCCTAAACCTTTCTTCTAGCCAATACTCAGCCCAAGTAACGTCACCTTTCTGTTTCATAGTTGTTACGATGTTGCAGCCATCTTGTTTAAGAGTAAGAATCTGTGCTGCAAGTCGCATACACCCATAATGTTTGAGTGCTTCAAGTGGTGAAATACTTCCAAACCTTTCAAGATGATGGAGTATCTTATGCTTTTGAGTTGTGTATCTATCGTTAATTATATTTACTCTTGCGTCTGTTCTGTCCATAGCTTTCTCCTTACATGTATGGTTCATTGATTGATTTAACTTCCCTATACTCTAACTCATACTTACCTTTGGGAAGAACTGCACACTTAACTAAGTCACGATTGACATAGAAACGAAACTCTTGGTCTCCATTCTCATGTTTACGAACTGTAGTGGTGTGTGATAGGAAGACATGACTGTTGTGTGATGAAGTTCCTACTCGAACCTCAACGTCACCAGTATTCCTGACTCCATAGCTTTTGTCTGACTTGTATATACAAGCAGATACTCTATTCCATATAGGATATTGTGCCATTTGCTTTCTCCATATTTAGTTTATCATTTGTTTTAAAAATTTACAAGCCCTCAGAACAAGAACAGATTGCATGGTCAAGGACACGAAGTGCCGAAGGTTGCCTTGACCAGAGAGCAAGATGTTTTTGTTAGAGGGGAAGCTCGTTGGTATATTAATAGGGTATTTATTTACCTACATGCTGACACCTCCATATGCATGTGAGTATTTAAGTTTAACTCTGTCATAGATTCTTTTGATTTCTACACAATGCTGAATAGCATCTGACAATGTGTTGAAGTAAAGTCTCTCGCAGAATCCATGCTCCCATTCTACTACTAAGAACTTACCTCTTGGTGCTGAATAGATTTCTACATTTCTATTTATCTTAAGCTGTGCGATTCTCTTGTCTCCACTTGTATCTAACGTAAACATATCTTCATCAATTTTTTCCATAGCTTTCTCCTTTGATTTTTATGGTTGATTCATACTCGTTACTGTACATTTCAATCTGACACTGGTGCGGTCAACACTCACGCCAGCCCCCACTCGTCCCTTGCTTGCAGCTCGACGCAACAATAAGTGCCTAGCTTTACGCTGGCACTATTGAGCTAGAGCTGGTCAGCTAAGGGTCTCGATGACCCCTAACATGAACTGCTCAAATAATCCTGAGAATAAGATGGTAAACCAGAGAAACAGGAATGCTACTCCAACTACTTCTTCAATAAAATCTCTCATGGTTTCCTCCATAGCCAAATAATAAATCCCATAATCATTAGGTTACCTATCATGTAACAAGTGATTGCTGTTGCTAACATATCTTTCTCCTTTATAAATAAGATGAGCAGTTTATAGACTTGCTCAGGTCTTTCGTGTTTAGCTTTCAGACTTAAGCTGCTTCTTTGTTGATACTGTATTATCAATAGTCTCTGATGCACGTTTTGGCATCTCAGCAAGAGTCCTTCTAGGTGTTGCATCTAAGTTCTGAGACTCAAGCACTTTATCCACAGCTTGTTTCATCTCTCTCAACTCTGATTGAGTCACCTTAGCTTGCTCGATTTGATTGTCCAATCTTTCTAGCGTGGTGGAGACTGTGTTAGTCGTTGTGCATCTCTCATGCTCTGTGTCATACTCAGCTGATTTGTCTGCTATGTATTTATCCTTGTTTTTAATCTTAAATTCAAGGTCTGCACTAGCTTTGTCTAGCTCGTAATAACGCTGCCAGTCATTTGAGATATGGTCGTAGTATGCTCTTACGTGTGTTACTAAATCTTTACTCATGATATTACTCCTTTTATATATTGTTAATTTATGCAGACAGGTGTCCAGCAAAGGGCTGTAAGTCAACAGCTAATTTGTTTCGCGAGGAATTGCGTCTATCAGCAAGGGGAAATTAGTTGTTGAAGGTAATACAAAGATTCGCCAGCTTCTGTGCTGGCAAATATGCACCGCCTTACGTATGCCCTTTGATGGTAAGACTGGTTAGTAAATTAACACTATAAAAGGACTATATTATGGGTGAAGCATTTATGTGACCTCGTAAGAAGCATACGGAGACCATATCTTGAATGACCTCTTTGGTGGCTGTATTGGGGGCTGGACATAGAAGCTAGTGAAATTAAGACCTTGACATGAATGGTAAAAACAAGGTTAAATCATGGCGAACACAATCAGCATATGACCAGAAGGAGAGATGCTCAATGACATACAGGCTAACAACAAAGCAGAAAGCATTGGTTGATACACTCGTAGCAAGTGGTGGCTCAATCACAGATGCGAGTAAACAAGCTGGATACAGTGCTGGAGAATCAGGTAGAGTCACTGCTAGTAAGGCTTTGAGATTGCCACATGTGCAACAGTACATGATGACTTGTATCAACGAGCAGTTAAGTATGAATGCTACGAAAGCCCTGAGTAAGCTAGTAACATTGTCTGATAAAGCAAAGAGTGAGTATGTGCAACTAGAAGCTAGCAAAGATTTACTAGATAGGGCTGGCTTCAAAGCAGTAGACAGAGTAATGCATAATCATATTGGTTCGATATCAGTCAACATAGACCTATCATAATTTGCTGATAGTATGCTGTGCAATATAGCTGTAGTAGGGGGTAACCCTAAAAGTTACACTACTACAGTTGCAAGAGATAGTACGCTGACATTTTAGGAGAAAAAAGCTCGATGAAAATATTTACCACTGTAAAGGGATTGATTATGCGTGTTGCTGTGTTAATGTCTAATATATTGAGAAGGAAAAAAGATGGCGAAGACTCCAGCTTGGCAAAGAAAAGCAGGGAAGAATCCGAAGGGAGGACTCAACGCAAAAGGTCGAGCAAGTTACAAGAAGGGAACTCTAAAAGCTCCAGTAAAGTCAGGGGACAACCCAAGAAGGGCAAGCTTTCTAGCAAGGATGGGGGGAATGCGAGGGCCGGAAAAGGACTCAAAGGGAAGACCAACTCGACTTCTTCTCAGCCTAAGAGCGTGGGGAGCGTCAAGCAAAGCCGACGCAAAGAGAAAAGCGGCAGCAATCTCACGAAGAAATAAAAACAAAAAGAAAGGATAATACTATGCCTATGGGAAAAGGAACTTACGGAAGCAAGAAAGGTAGACCACCAGCGAAGAAGAATGGTTTGTCTGCAAAGCAGAAGACTCTACCAAAGAATCTTCAATCTAAAATTATGGCTTCTAAAAAGAAGAAGAAGTAATGGCTAAGAAGAAAACACTTTTCACTTCTAAAGAAAAGACAAAAGACATAGAACAAAAACTCGCTGGAGAGTTTGGTGACATGATGAAAATGAAAGGCGCACCCTCAATGTCAGAAGTTATAAAGCTCTATAGAAGATATAGAAGTCAAGGTTCATCAGCATCAGATGCAATGGAATTAATTAAAACAGATATTGGTGGAATGTATCTACCAGACGCTAGGTTATGAGGAAGCTATGGCAGTAAACGCAGCTGGAAACTATACACAGCCAAAAATGAGAGCTGCACTTTTTCGCAGAATCAAGGCTAGTGGTAAAGGTGGTAAT
>CENI01002427.1_pt1 | contig 10569 bp, 9 predicted proteins | sample 530161 | NCBI WGS metagenome assembly CENI01 (sample SAMEA2591107, study PRJEB7988) | marine metagenome | isolation source: saline water (ENVO:00002010), including | reverse complement strand
GTATAAATACCGCTCCTGTGAGGACATCCTTACTGCACTGAAACCGTTGCTCGCTGAGTTCGGTACTTGTCTAACTATATCCGATGAAATTATTGAGAAGGGTGACAAGTTATTCGTTGAAGCAACAGCAACCCTTTACGATAACGATAGCTCGGAATACCTGTCCTCAAAAGGATCAGCAGAGCACGCGGAAACCAAGAAGGGAATGGATCAAGCTCAGATTACTGGCAGTGCTAGTTCCTATGCTCGCAAGTACGCATTGAATGGCTTGTTTGCTATTGATGATACCAAGGATGCGGATGCCACCAATACGCACGGCAAGAAGATTCCGAGTATACAAAAATCGCCTCAGCAAACTGAGGATGAAGAATGGCTTTAACCCAACATAATAATAATATGGCTGAATACGATAATACAAACGGGGGAGCACTGTTCCCCAACGATAAGAAGGAAAAGGAAACGCACCCAGACTTCCGCGGAAGCATCAATGTCGAGGGCACGGAGTACTGGATAAAGGGATGGAAGAAGATTGCCAAGAGTGGCATGAAGTTCCTATCCGTAGCTGTGAATCCAAAGGAGGCACAAGTTCCACAAACAGAGGATGACCCTTTCTAAACAGAAGGATCGTGCTTTTGATAAGGTCTGGTACAATCAGTTCCGAGAGGAACTTGTACAAGAACTTCTTGATGTAACTGCAAAGAAAAACAATGACTATACAACTGGGTCTGGGGACGATGCTATGCAGATGAACCCCTTCGCTAACTTCGATAGAAGTACGGAGTACGGTGTACAACCCATTGTAGGTCTTTGTATTAGAATGCAGGACAAGTTTCAAAGATCAATGACGTTTGCCAAGGATGGTAAACTTGCCATTGATGAAGGCAATGATTCGGTTAGGGATATATTCTTTGACCTAGCGGGCTATTGTTTACTTGCTATGGGTATGCTTGAGAGAGACAAGCATACTAAGGAGTAGCGAACTTGTTTTACAAACAACGGCTAGGCAAACTCTCTTGCCTAGCTTTTTTATTACTATGCAAAAAATATTAGAAGCTATTGAAGTAGCTGTTGACACGCACAAAAAAATTCAATTCAAAGGAAGTACACGCACCGATGAATTGTTATATCAGTTCCTTGGACAGATACTAAAAACACTAAAAGAAGATACTAAAAATAATGCTCGTCCCCCAGAATAAAGATGCAGAGGAAGCAGTACTAGCGTGCTGTATAATAGGAGAAGAAGAAAACGTATTTGATAAAGCTCGAAGGCATTTAAAGGATAAAGATTTTTATCTGGATGAGCACAGAGATATATGGGAAGCTATGGTACAGCTCCGCAACAAATCAGTACCCATTGACGAGATAACTTTATCGGAGGAGCTAGGGGATTCCGAAACAAAGCACCTGCCTATGCTGATAGCGAACAAGGTTCAAACAACCTTGAGCCTAATGCACTACATAGATATTGTGCTAGAGAAGTCTAGGCTAAGAACTATAAGGAGTCAGTACTCCTTGGCTCTGGAGCGCATGAAGAACAACGATGAGTCCCAAGATATACTGGATGCAGTGCACAAGGAACTGGACAAGCACGTACCTAGAGAGAAGGAAACAACGCACATTGAAAGTACCTTGGATGAAATACAAGAGGAGTTCGATCAGATGGCTTCTGGGGAGTACAAGCACGAGTACATCAAGACTCATATACCGCACCTAGATGAGAAGATAAAATTAGAACTCGGTACAGTATTTACTATAGCAGCACCGACCTCCGTAGGTAAGTCCGCATTGAGTCTAAATATAGCTATGAAGTCCGCTTCCAAGGACAAGTTTCCTGTACTAATATTTAGCCTTGAGATGCCCCAGAAACAGATATCAAAGAGGATGCTAGGTGCACTATCAAAAACTAATTTAAAGAGCATAGAGAGCAATATAAAGGAGCCCTCGTACGCAAGGAGGCTCAAGGATGCAGGGGACAAGTTAAGAACCCTACCTATACATACAGTGCACAGTGTAAAGAGTGTGGATCAGATAGCTAGTGACGTTCGTAGATTCAAGCAGAGGTACGGGATCAAGCTCGTTGTTATTGATTACCTTCAACTGGTTCCCTTCAATGCGGATAAGATGCAGAAGGCGGATGGTGTAGCTATGATCTCACAGAGGATCAAGCAGGTAGCTTTGGACTGCAACGTATGCGTTGTGCTTCTTAGTCAGTTGAATCGAGAGGGTGCTACTTCTAATCAACCCAGTATCTTTCAACTCAAGGACTCTGGATCCATCGAGAACGATTGCGACATTTGTTTGCTAATGAACTACAAGAACAATGATATGCAGTCCGCTACGGGGTACGATAACAAGGGTCAGTACTCCAAGGTTAATTACTTCATTGGTAAGAACAGAGAAGGGGAGTCCCAAGTACGTGGGGAGTTCAAGTTTTATGCTTGCTACGGAATATTTTATTAATACTTTTTTATTATGGATACAAAAGAAGAAACAGTAGAAAGGATACAAACTAGGATTGACATGATTCGTATGGAATCCAGAAGTCTTAGTCATAAGATAGCTATTATGCTTGAGACGCGTAAGGAGCTCTCTGAAAAAAAGAAGAACTTAAAAGAATTACTTGCTCACGTAGAGAAAGTTGTTCAATAGTGTATAATAGCAACGGGGTAATGTACTAGAGTAATCCGTACAGCGTTTTCATATACGTAGTTGATTCCCCAATGTGTGTACCTCACCCCCCTAGCTAGGCTAGGGGGAGTGGGGTTTTTTTGTGCTTGACATTCTTTTTTGATTGTAGTATAAGGGATTCAGTTTCCTTAAAAATGAGGAAGCATAACACTCAAAAATATGAAATACATAAACACGCAAAACATAAAGTTGTTTGCTAAAAAATACGGCAAGCAAATTCACGGTAAGGATCTACAAGTATCCTTGGAATTCATTACACAAGTACACGAACTTGTCGAGGCTGTTGTCAAATCCAATGTAGTCCAGCAGGACAACTTGGCAGGAACACTTAGATCAACTGATTGGGGTAACAACTGTATTGCTGATGCGAACTCCAAGATGCAGGAAATAATTGATGAGGTCTAAAGAAGTTGCACAGCTCCTAAAGAAATGGACTCAATCGCAGGAGTTCAAAGGTTGGAGCGACTACATGGTTGATAGAACTATTGAGGCATTGGATTCCAGTGACTTCTCTTTTGATGATCTAAACCCACAAGTAAAAACATTCGTTCCGTATGTTGAAGAGGATGATTTGCCAAAGGATGACAATCAGGATTCCTCTCCAAAGATTGTTGTACCACGAACTTCATCAAACGATTGGCTAACCTTTTAAGGTAATCCAAAAACCAGTCCGCGCTCACAAGGCGCGGGCTTTTTTATATCCCCAACATATCCCTCGTTATACCGATGGGCTCTGGATTCACAGCTTGGAATGGATCTGGTAAGAAAAACAACTTACCTTCGCGTTGCATACGCTTCTTCATGAATCTTATTTCTCTGTCTCTTTTGTACTCCCTTGCTTCTGGGGACACGTACTGCAACGTATCGTACAACGGCAGTGTTCTTTGGAACTTGGATTTCAGGCTTCTCTCCATTAAGGATCCTTCAGCTTCAAACAAATTAAAGAATGCGTCCGTGGAATCCTTCAAAGTAGTTAGAGGAGCTGGTGCAGCAAAATCAAACATAGATTCACCGTACCCTTCGAACTGCCCTTTGTACAGGAAGTACTTATTGATACCCGCTAGACGCACAGTGGAGTTAAACATATAATCCGACCAGTACCCAAGCCTACCTGCTATTAGATCCTTTAGTAAATCAATAGGTACACCGAGCATCAAGAAGTACGCTAGTAATCTTCCTAATCTTACGGATGCTTGGGCTCTAATCTTTGCACTCTCAGCCTTCGTCTTACCTTTGTCTGGTCCAAACATATCATTCAGTGCAATATTCCTAGCAGTATTGAACTGCACAATCATAAAGGACTTCATGGTATAAAGCATTCTAGCATTTGGATGCTGGGTAGCAGCCAACGGTAGTCTTAATTGCGATAAAGGCTGATTAACTAGAAGTTTGGATACAAGCACATCGGCTACAGCTTGATGCTGTCTCTTTGTTCTAGCCTTTGGATCCGCCTTCAGTGCAGTAAAGAACTCCGCCCTAGCATTCGGGGATACAATGGACGGGCTAAGGAAAGTTGCAATCTCAGCTTCCATCTTCTTGTGCTGCTTGGAGCTCTGGAACTGCTTCTTTAGTGTACCATCCGTATTGAAGCCGTTGGATAGACGCTTGTACCTGCGGTAATTAGCATCCATTGTAGTGTTCTTCATTATTCTATCCAGAGTCCTGAACCCAGTAAGTGTCAGTCCTGTATCAATAATCTTCTTGAAGGCGTTCTTGTCATTCTGGAAGTTCTCCTCGAATACTCTATCCGTATCTATAAGTTCCCTTATATCGAACTCCTTGTTCCTGAACATGGATCCCATTGTATTAAAGAATCCATTGTCGTACGCAATGAAAGGCATATCGTACAACTGTGACATAGTTGATGTAAATTCTGTAAGTAGAGAGAAGTAACTGAACTGCCTTGCCCAACGAAGTGCAGTCATCTCCTGCGCTGTATTCGCCATTAGTGCTTTTGTTATCTGCGGTAAAGTATCAAAGAGTCTTTCTTGGTTTACTTCATCCTGCGTACTAGGATCATTCTTTAGTTGCTGTACAACTAACCCCAGTTCCGAAGTAGGATCAAAGTCAAAAGAAACCCTGCCCTGTACGGATTGAGGTTGGACGGCTCTGTTACCCATGAACTTCGCAGTCTCAATGGAGTTCGTCATATCTATAATGTACCTAGCTAGAGCCTCAGTAGGAGGAACATAGGAATCAATGTCCGAGGAATCAATTAATTCTATTACTCTGGATTCCATTGGACTCGCACCCTTCTTGGGTTTAAGCGTTCCATCCGTCAAAATCTTTTGAATGAACAACTCTTCTTCTAAAGTATTTTTTTCTATAGGAGGTATAGGGTCAGGTCTTTTCCCTTTTTGTATATTGTACACAAACCCTTCTTTTTGTTGTACCTTAGCAAGTACTTCCTGAGCTTTCGTCATTGTTGGAACAGTAGCTATAAGAGAAGTATCGCCATTTGCATCCGTAGCTATAACTTCGTAAACTGTTTTCTCGTGCTTTGCACGCCTTTCATTTTCTTTTCGTACAGCACCGTCAATCGTACGAACCTCGAACCCGTACTTACGCAAGAACTTCACCTTTCCGTCCTTGGTTAAATACCTAGGAAAGTAATTCTGCCTGTTGCCTATCTCTAATCTAGTTGCAGCCTCCGCGTACATCTCATCCAGCATAAATCTAATGGATGTATACTGATTAAGAAGGTTGTATTTAATTAGGAGTTTAGTTCTCTCTTCCCCTAGAGCTTTTTGTTCTTCCTCGGAGAACCTTGAGTTCTCCTCGTTTGGACTAAATGATATTAAGGACCATAGTCTTTCGTAGTCCTTCTTGTTTTTTTTCTTTATGGAATTAAATCCTGCACTAAAGCGTTGAATCATTCTGCCCCTACTAAAGATTAAATAATCTTTTCTCTTGATGAAGTTCGTAAAGACTGTTTCTAGGCTTGGGTGTATATCCGCTAGAAGCTGACCGATGGGTACTAGGAACTTGGAGAATACTCCTACGCCCTTCTCTGGTCCCTCAAGATCCACCTTATCTATATTCTTTGTATCCTCCTCCACAGGTGAGTTACCATCCGCTAGTTTTCTTAAATCCCTAGTTAAATCATTTGCGCTCAAAGAAACACCCTCTGTGTTCTGCGAATACATGGATCTAACTTGGTCAATAAGTTTTTGATTTACTGGTCTAGCCTCTGGATCCACTTGCTGTAAAAGATTCACGGAATCCAAGAACATATTTGCTACAGAGGAATCCACCAGAGCTTCCTTATCAAATATTCTAGCTACGTACGCTTGAACATCCTTGATGAACTTCTTAACTACTGTAAATGCTGGACCAGATGTAAGTACTCTTCTGCTTCCGCTGTCCTTAAATTCTTCAGATATACCTCCGTACGAGAACTGCTCTACAATTGCCCTAATGTACTCAGCACCTCTTAGGTAATCAGTGCTTGAACCGAACTTAAATCCTTGTCCACCGTACGCTTCATCAAGCCTATTCTTTTGCTCCTTGGTTAAAAGTTTGCTTAGTTTTTTATATATTGGTCCATCCTCACCTTTAGCTACTATTGAAGTAATAGCGTGTATTAGCTCATGGCGCATGAGTCTATCTATAGCATTGGTGTTTATTTCTCCTGTACCAGAGAATGCATCCAAGTGTATAACTATGGTATGCTTACTGGGAGAATAGTATCCAGCGGTTCTTGATCCTGCTGGTGCACGTTGTTTAAACAAAATCTTTAAATACTTACCGCCCTGATCCCTTTCAGACTTAGTCATAAAGATTTTACCCTTTAGCATAAGTTTTTTGTTTCGTACAACGTACTCTTGTTTAGCCTGTACTTCATCTAGACCAAATTGTACCCCGTACTTCCTAAGAATATATTTAATAATAGTGGAGTTTATTATACCTGACTCCGCTGTTTGCTCAGGGATTGGATCCAGAACTACATCTGGGTTTACTTCTGTGCTTGGTCCTTCACCAACGAGTTCAGCCAAGTTCTCAAGCATCTCCGCTTTTGTTTTAGCGAATGCAGGAAATACAGAAGAACCGTCCTCATCAACTCCTTGAGAAAAGTTTGACATGGTTTCATCCACTTGGTCATTGCTTAACACGTTTCCGTTGGAGTCCGATAAACGGAAGTTCCCTAAAAAATCCCTAGTAAAAAATAAATCTCTTCCCTGAGCTAGTACTTTGAATACTGGATTCTCGGATGCGCTCAATGGTAGCTTTGTGGACTTGGACTTCTTGCCACGAGCAACTTGAACGGGTTTCAAATTATTTAAAGCATCCGCTTCTGGCTCTGGGGCAGGTTCAGGAGTTGGTTCTGGAGTTGGTTCGGGAGTTGGTTCGGGAGTTGGTTCGGGCTCCGTTTCAGGTGCAGTCTCTGGCTCTGGCTCAGGTGCTGTCTCCTCCTCCGCAGTAGTTTCCTCCTCCGCAGTAGTTTCCTCCTCTGAATCCGTTTCCTCTTCTTCAGTAGCTTCTTCCTCTGGAGTAGTCTCTGGTTCGGGCTCAGGGGTAGGTTCCTGTTCAGGTGCAGTTTCAGGTTCTGTTTCTGGTGCAGTCCCTGCATCCGTTACGGATTCCTGTACTAGTACTTCACCCTCTGGCAAGTACTGCCCTGTAAATTCACTTCTAAATACTTTTTCAGCCTCCTCTTTATTACTAGCAATAATAGGTACAGTTGTTGTTTCCCCAGTACCAAAGGATGTAAAGGTTATATTAAATACTCTTGCGTCCTTAGAACCCTCATCAACAGCAGTGGGTTCTAGATCTCTTTCACCTCTTGCGATACGTACAGTATCCCCTGCTCCAGATGCAATACCACCCACTGCAAATCCAACAGTGAACTCCGTTATTCTTCGAGCAAGTGCATCACCAGTAATAACATTTCTATCCGAATCATATAGGTTCTTCGCTAGTAAATCCAGAATTGCGCCATCACCCAATGATTCCTGTAAGCCCTCCGCTGTACCACTTTTAAAAGCATTCTTGGAAGCAGAACCAAGAGCTTTTTTTAAAGTTCCTTCTGGGACTGCTTTGCCTAGTTTTAATCTATTTAATACAGTTTGCAGTGGTCCTTTCATTCCAGACACGTACTTAAATACAGTAGCGTCCAAAGCACCTGTTGTTGCACCGTATACTATGGATCCATCCGTAACCTTTTTGGCTTCTGCATCGGACATTTCATATATCTTTTTGCCCAATGTATTTTCTGCATCATCAATGAACTCCGATGTTCTGTTAAAGAAAGCTGTACCAAAAACAGCAGCAGTACCAGCAGCTACACCAGCAAAAGGATTCGCAGTAGCTAGAGTTGTAGCACCACCAACCGCCTTAGCTGCTGCTGCGTACCCAACAAATTGACCTAGACCCCTAGAAACAGAGGAGACAAATGCACCGAATCCAGTTTTACCGAAGTTCGGATCCGCATTTAGTTTCTGTGGTAGGGTTTCATCGAATACTTTGGAGACTCTCTCAGCGTGCTTGTACGCACTCTTCTGCCTTTCTAGGCGTTCTTGGTTGCGCTTTACGTAATCATCGTACGCCTGTTGTCTAGCCCTCGGTGTTTTGTTGAACTCCTCTTCACTAAGAGTGGGGTTCGCATAAAAATCAGCAGCTACATCCACTGCACCCTCGTAAGTTTTGCCAAAGGTTTCAGAGAAACCAAGCAACCCTTGCTTGAACACTTCCGCAAATACATTACCGCTGGAAGCTCTTTGTGTAAAACGGTTCCTGTACACAGGATACCTATTTAAAAACTCGTACGTAAGTTTGTTGTTATCTACGTCCTTGTACTGCGGAAACTTATTTTTTACCGCTGCAGCGAATGATTCTACTGTTTCTGGCATACCAAATTTTCACTTACCTGTAGTTTTTTTGAAGTCAAAACCCATGGGGTTCTCAGATAATCTAAAGAACTCCTCTGCTCCCTCGAAGTTAAAGATTTCATTATCCGTGTCCGCTAAAGTTATCTCTTGATTCGATGTTCTATCTATAATTTTTCCACCCTTGTATTTATATCTATCGCTGAGGGATCCACTCTTTACGGCATCCAGAAAGTTATCTGTCATTTTTGGAGCAGTCCTATCTGGGGTTTCCATAGAAGAAGTTAAGAATTGACCGTATAATGCAGCACCACCTTCTAAGCCAAAGGTATCCACTACACTTTTTGCAGCAGCTTGTATTTCATCTTCCTCTGCACGTATTGTATCAATGCCAAAACTTTTAGCTATATCAGGATTGTTTTTTAGTGCACCAGCAATACCGCTAACCAATGCTTTCTTTTGTTTCTTCTCCTTGAACTTACCTACTGCGTCCCCAACTCTATTACCTAAATCCTGTATAGCAGCAGCTTGTATATTAGCTGCTCCAATTATGCCTTGAGCTGCACCACTGTAATCCAGTAGAGTGGGATCCACCCTTGATCCTGCTTGAAATCCCATTACTTAATCCTCCCGTCCATCCACTTGCGGATGATTGATTTAATCATTGGTTTATTAGAAATAAACTTAGCGAATCTTTCACCGTGCCTTATGTAAACGTTCAGAAGCCAAGGTGGTGAGTCCTGAAGCATCCAAGCTCTGAATCGTAACCACTTTGGATTCTGTACTCCGTATACTTCACGGGCTACCCAGCATATAAATGCTGCACCTATTGTACCCGCTGCACTTAAAAGTGAACCACGGTTGGAAGCATCAGCTTGCATCTGAGCACCAAGAAGATTCATATCTTGAGAACGCTGTTGCATAGCTAGATTAATACCCATATTTGGATCAAATAATTGTGGTCCTGCCTGTTGCCCAGCTAGGGCAGTAGCCTGTCCGTATAACTGAGAACCCATAGTAGTGCTTTGTGCAGGGCGACCAAACAGAAACTGCGATGGGTCACCGCCTATTTGTCTAGCTTGAGAGAAGCCCATTTGTCCTGCTCTCTGTGCTTGCTGTCTAAGGTTCGCTCTAGCGTCCTCTCTACCGAGAACAGCAGCAGCATCCACGGAAGCGTCCCTGCCTCTACCTCTGGATATACCAGATGCTCTAGCTGCTTGATCCACCTGCCGTTGTCTTTCTGGAGATAGATCTCCTTCAGCTTCAGCATAAAGTCTTTCTGCTTGTTGTTGCTGTAATTCCTGAAGTCTAGCAGAAGCGGGATCCGATGCACGCAGAGCCTCTGTTACTTGACCACCAAGGGAACCCAATAATGCTACTTCTCTTTCTTTAGCAGCTTGTTCTATAGGAGCAAAAGCATCGGAAGCCCTTCGCTGAAGATCTATTAAACCATCTTGACCATCGGAACCAAACAATGCTGCTTCTTGATCCGCTAATTCTAGGGCTTGGAACTTGGGTCTAAACTCAGCTTCCGCAGCAAGTAGTTTTTGTTGTAGTACGGGATCCGTTATGCCCCCGTAGGACTCGAAGTCCTTACCAAATAAAAATTCTCCAGCTGATTTAGATGGATCAATCGGATCAGGTTGTTGTATTGTTGTTCCTCCTTTGCCTCCCATAATACCTAGTTGTTAATTATTTTTTTAAAAAGTCTGTTGTCGTAGTTAACCCTTTTAGGGAAACCATTTCTGTACCTTAAACCTATTTTGTTTTTGGTAAGAACCTCTGGGCATTTATCAACGAAATCCTGTGTTAGTTCCTTAAATGCACCTTCACCCTCAGCAAAAAGGAACGCTAGAAATACACTATCTCCGTCCTCTCTGTCCGCTTCCCAGTTATTAATAAATTCCCAGCCATCGTCCTCGTTACAATTATACCACATAAAGACACCCCGAATAGAAGTATCCTCATTGTAGTGAACAATTAATGTTTGCTTCGCCCAGTGATAGGCAACCATTAGACGTATAAGTTCTTTGTCCCAGTCCTGAAATACCTTGCC
>CENI01057259.1_pt1 | contig 10571 bp, 21 predicted proteins | sample 530161 | NCBI WGS metagenome assembly CENI01 (sample SAMEA2591107, study PRJEB7988) | marine metagenome | isolation source: saline water (ENVO:00002010), including | reverse complement strand
ATGTAGCATTTCTTCTACAAGATGACCTACACGCATTGCAGGATTAATTCCTGTGTCTTGTTTATAAATTTTATTAATTATAAATTGACAGGGGAAATTTGAAAAAGAATTTAGTTTGCTATACGACATTGGCAATAAATCAAATTTTTTAAATACTGAACTATCGAGCATCTTTTTGAAAGTTAATATGTTGCCATACAATAACTCTTTTTTTAAATCTATTTAAAACTCTAAAACCACTATCAAGAATAATTCCTGTGTTTCTTAATTCTGATGTTCGTGGTTGTATGCTGACATATTCTTTATTTAATTGTTTTGATATTTCTTCAGTTGATAAACCGTTCGGTTGTTCTTTAAGTAAGTTTTCAACTTGTTGTCGTAATGTTTTTGCAGATGATTTTTCAATATCTTCTGCTGCTTGTTTGCTTGTATCAGTTTTCTGATACCCTGCGGTATATGGATATTTCATTTTTTGTGCTCCTGTTGATATTCATTATATAATTCGTTTGCGTAATGTATAGGGTCAATGCCTAATTGTTCCCAAAACTTTCTTTCGCCAAATCTAAATGTAAGTTCTTGATGATGTGTATAACAGATAGGAATACCTGTACTATCATCACGAATCATTGCACCAATTCTGTGCATACCTTGTAAATGGTGAAATTGTATTTGGTGAAAATTAAGATTGCCTTCTAAATTACAAACATAGCAAGGGCAGGTATTAACCACCCATTGCATAAATTTTTTATCTTTAATGATCTTTCTTTTCTTAGAAGATGTCGTCATCTGGTAGTTCTTTTTTTTCCTCTGTGATATTAGAAACATCAAAATTGTTTTCTTCAATTTTTAAAGAAACCATATTGATTGGTTTACCGTCGTTTGTTTCAGATTTTTTCCATAAAGCACCACTATAAACTTGTCCTGCTTTTAAGACTATATCTTCTTCAACAACGATTTTATTATTTTTGTATAATGGTTGATTGCCTGTGGCTTCATCTTGTTTGAACAGATTAAAATACAACATTATATATCGTCCCTTCCTAGTTGTTTATTATTTATAACAGGTGGGTTTGAAAATTCACTATCTTCATCTTCACCAACTTCAAGCATAAATAATTTCATTAATAAATATTTGTATGCGTATGTTGTTGCTTTCCCACAACCTTTATCAGATTGGTCAACCCCATACCCTACATAATCGCCAACAGTAATTGTATCGTTGGTTTCGCAATCTATAATTTTTGCATTAACTTTAATGATTGTAAGATTGCCTTCTTTTGAATGTTCACTAACATTGGGAATTATTAATATATTTTCTTTTAATAATTCTTTCTTAATGACATCGTGAACTGCATTCCATGATGTAATTTTATACGGAATACCTTTTGCCTTTTCTTGTTTTATTGACTGAACATTATGCGTTATGTTCAGTATTTTCTTATGAAGTGAAATATACATTTTTACCTCCTGTTTATTTCAATACTGAATGCCCTCTTTGTTGAAGACATTGTTGCACGATCGGTTTATATGATGACTCCCATTTATCTGGTAGCCATAATAATTGAGGTCGCACATACCAATTATAACCAATTTTTGCACTTTCAATAATACTATTTGTATTATTTTTTGCGATTGATTTACAGGTATCAAGATCATCATTGTATCTGTAAGCGACCTCTTTTCCATTATTGCCTCTATGATCTATTACTGGATTGTAAGCGCATGACGTAGTCAGTAATATAATCAAAAATAATTTTTTCATCTATTCTAACCCTTTCCTGTTTGCATAATGGATATTCTTGTTCGCCAAAATTTACATATAATCTGTAAATTAATGGTAAGAATGGTTTTAAATTATCTGGCATAAATAAACTCCCTAAATTTATCTGCATCAAAATTTTTATTAGTTTGTGCTAGATATTCAATAAAAGTTGTAATAACGACTGCTTTTGGGTTTGGCATTTCATCAAAATTCATTAAGTCAATTTCAATTAATATTCTACCAAGATATTCAAAATGTCGTTTTTCAAATTTTGGTGTGCTCATCTTTCTTTTGACTTGTCTATTGTAATGTTAATCACAACATGACCACCCCTAAATTCTACATAGTCAGTTAAATCCTCAAGTAATCTTGCCATTTGTTTTGGCAATATTCCTTCAGTAATTTTCATTGCAGAAATAATCTTTGTATCTTTTGATTGTTTCTCTGTTTTTTCGTCGTAATAAGTATCAAGCACTTCTAGTTTTAATTCGTCTATATACATTATAAAACCTCCTGTATTAATTGACTGTATTGATCGTCTGTTATTATTTTTTGCAATCTACCATTCAAATAATAAGCATGGTAAATTACCTCTTTGTTCTTCTCAATCTTAGTGAAATGTTTGACAGTATCAAACAAAGGCAAGACTGAAAATTTTGTTCCGTCTATTGCGAAGGCACCATGACCTTCACAGTCATGGCATTCTTCGTATGGTTTTTTAAAAGCATCATAAGTATGAATGATGCCTGCACCGTCACAAGTTTTACAATTTATAAATTCTTTCATAATACCTCCTTGAATTTATATTTATTTAGTTTGAGTAATTTTTTTAGCTTATCTAAATCTTCTCTTTTACATTTAAGAGGATCAAGTCCACCCCAACTATTAGGTGCTTCCAATAATTTATATTGATCTGATAATGGTTTCCAAAAAAAATCTCTCCAGTAAGCACTAGAATCTCTTACAGATTTTCTACAATCACCATCAAAATAACACCACACCATTGCGTATTTACCTTCCCATGTATGATCAATTTCCAACCAAAATTTACTTTTCATCAAACAACTCCTTAATGAAATATAAAGTGAAGCCGATCATCATAAGATGACCGACTGTAGTTAAAATAATATTTAGCATCCGTAATCCTCATCTGTACCCATTCCTGCAGAAGCCAAAGTCATAGCGTCTGCATCTACATCAGATAAGTTGTCTTCATAATCGTTTATATCTGACTGAACAGGTAAACCAAAAAAATCTTCTTTGGACTTCCATTTATAAAGTTCATATTTGGTTTTTTCATCTGGTGCATTTTCGTATTCTTGAATATTAATCCTATGAGGACTATGTGGGGTATCGCCAAATTCTAAATAAGATTTTTCAAGATCACCCATTTGGTATTCATCACATTCTTCGTGATGACAAACATATTCTATTGATCCCTCACAAAATCTTCTATGAACAAAAGCAATCGCTGATGCCTCACAATCTGTTCCTGTAATAATAAACTCACTACCAAATTTAAATTTATGATATGGATTATCAAATTCAGCACTATCAAGATTGTAATTTTCGATGTATTGAGTAGAAATATAAAATATTTTAGTCATGTTATTTTACCTCCATAAATTTATCTGCTTCAACAGACTTGGTTAAAATTTTTATATACAAATCATAAGTTTCTTTAGTCACACAAGAATATTTACCATACTTTTTTTTGTGCTCTAGGTGTCTATTATTGATTGCGTGGAAAATTTGATCTAATTCTTTTCGAGTTAAATTTAAATTAAATTTTTTCATGTTTACCTCCTGTGAAGGTGCCCTTAGGCACCCTCCTCTATTAATTGTGATGAATGAAATACTGAAAATTTTGATGCTGATAGTTTTTCTTCTAATTTACCATTAGCAGTTTCAACCAATCTCCAGTGTGGTTTATTTAATTTGGCGATAGCTTTTGTACCCTTAGGAATTTTATAACCTAATTTTACAGCTTGATTAAAAGTCATAAATCCACCTGTAAGACCTGTTGCCTTTAAGATTTCAATATTTTTACCTTCGTAGTGTTTTTGTGTAAGTGCGTTGTAGTACATTTTGACCTCCTGTATGATCATTATGTATTAAAAACTAATTTGTTGTACGGACTTGTCAATCTTTTGTTAAGAAAATCTTAACCTTTTTTATGATAAAATTTGTCTTTATTTTCAATGGTTTTTACACTATGTTCACAAATATTAGATTTTTTATTAAATCTATCCTCCTGTTGGGGAAGGTTTTGAGTAGCCTTCCCCTTTTTTTTTGGTTTCTTTTTACTTATTTTTAATTAGAAATAATTAAACAGGAGTACAATTATGTCAAAAATGCCGAAGATGAACTTATGGATTGACGCTTTCAATTCAGATACAAGTTTTTTAACAGATGAAGAACTTGGAATTTATTTTAGATTAATATTTTTTGCTTGGGGTAGAGAAGGTTATCTACCAAAAGATATAGAATTTATTGTAAATCTAACACGCAATAAAAATTCTGAAGCAATAAATAAAATCTTAAAACTTTATTGGGTTGAAGATGATATTGGTTATTACCAAAAAAGATTAAAAGAAGAATACGAAAGAGCAGTTCGTGTCACAGAAAGTGCAAAGAAATCAGCAGAGTTTCGTTGGGATAAAAACGTAGATCATTCGCAAAGCGAACGCAATGCTTCTATATCTAAATCTATATCTATATCTAAAAAGAATATAAATACAAATTTTCAGAAATTTTGGGATTTGGTTTGTTATAAGATAAGCAAAGGACAAGCAAGAAGAAATTTTGAAAAACTTGGTAAAGAATGGCAAGAAAAAGCAGGTGAACTAGCAGGGATATATAATAAATATTATAATAATCTTGGTGATAAAAAATTTGCAAAACACCCAAGCACTTGGTTATCAGCAGAAGGTTGGGAAGATGAAACACCAAAAGAAGAAAGTAGAGAAGATGCAGATGCGTATAAATTAAAAAGTCATGCTGAAATGTATGCCAAAGGACATAGACTACCAACTTGGAGCAGAGGGTATATGGAACAATTAGAAGAACTTGCAAACAAATTAGAATGAACTATGTTTTATTTATGGAAGATGAGCTTAAAAAACATTTTTTTGTTTTACAAGAAAAAGACGGTAGCCATTCTGCCTATATACGATTTGCGGGATTTGAAAATAAAGAACAGGCACAATTTTTAATTGATACTATTATTGCAGAATTAGGTATGATAAAAACAGAAACATTAGAAATAACTTATCATTAATGGAAGTATTAGAATTAAATTTAAAAGAATTAAAACCTTACGAAGAAAATCCTAGACAAAAAAGAGATATAGAGAAAGTTGCAAATTCTATTAAAGAATATGGTTGGCAACAACCTATTGTCGTTGATAAAAATTTTGTAATTATTGCAGGTCATTCAAGATATGAGGCAGCAAAAATGCTGCAATATGAAAAAGTACCTGTTGTTATTGCTGACATATCACCAGAAAAGGCAAAGGCATATCGTATTGCAGATAATAAAACAAACCAATATTCTGATTGGGATTTTTCAAAACTTCACAAAGAATTAGGTGAACTTTTAGATGTCAATTACGATTTAAGTAATTTAGGTTTTGAAGAAGCAGAACTTGAAAGTATTATTACATTTGATCGAGGCGACAAAGAATGGCTTGATACAGAAAAAGAATGGGAAGGTATGCCAAGTTTTGAACATGATGATTTATCACCATATATGGCAATCAGAGTAAATTTTGTAAACAAACAAGCAGTTGAAACATTTTTTAAAATGATAAAGCAAGATTACACAGAAAAAACAAAATATATATGGTTTCCAAGAATTGATAAAAATGTCTTAAAAGACAAGGGTTATGTCACAGAAGAATAAACCTCAGTTTCCAATATATATACCAACCAAAGGTAGATCAGAAAGTCGCCTAACAGTAAAAGCTCTGGAACAAATGAATGTTCCGTATTGTGTTGTAGTAGAAGAGCAAGAATATTCTGATTATGCAAAAGTTATAGATAAAAAAAACATTCTAGTTTTAGATAAAAGCTACCAAGAAAATTATAATACATGTGATGATTTAGGTTTGTCAAAAAGCGTTGGACCTGGGGCTGCAAGAAATTTTATATGGGACCATTCAATAAGTGAAGGTCATAAATGGCATTGGGTAATGGACGATAATATTAAATGTTTTCGTAGGTGGCATAAAAATAAAAGAATAAAAATTTATGACGGTGTTATGTGGCGTGTCATGGAAGATTTCTGTTTGCGTTATAAGAATGTAGCAATGGCAGGACCTAACTATACTTTCTTTGTTATTGATAAATGGGGTGATAGATATGGGCCATTCACAGTCAATACAAGAATTTATAGTTGTAATTTAATTCGTAATGATGTGCCTTTTCGTTGGCGTGGTAGATATAACGAAGATACTGATCTGTCTTTACAGATGTTAAAAGCAGGTTGGTGTACTATTCAATTCAATATATTTTTACAAGAAAAAGCTAGAACACAAACAGTTAAAGGTGGGAATACAGCAGAATTTTATGCAAAAGAGGGAACAGTGCCAAAATCTCAAATGCAACTGAAATTACACCCAGATGTTTCAAGAGTGACATGGCGATATGGTCGTTGGCACCATTATGTTAATTATAATAAGTTCAAAAGAGAAAATCATTTGTTATTACGTGACGATATTGACATACCAAAAGGCGTAAATGAATATGGAATTGTGTTAAAAAAATTTGACAATCAATAAATCTTTCAGCATAAATAGAGCAACCCACACTCTGGGTATAAGAGGTGAAAAAAATGACAGAAAAGAAATCGGTCGGCAGACCAAAAAAAGAACTAGATATTAATTTAATTGAAAAATTGGCTTCAATATTCTGCACAAATCAAGAAATATCAACCATTGTAGGGTGTCACCCAGATACTTTGGCAGATAATTTTTCCGAGTACTTAAAAAAGGGTCGAGATCAAGGAAGAATTAGCTTACGAAGAATGCAATATGATAAAGCACAATCTGGAAATACCACAATGTTAATATGGTTAGGTAAGCAAATGTTAGGTCAAAAAGATAAACTTGAAACATCTGAAAATAATGAGCCATTACCGTGGTCTTATGATTAATGGGATTAACTAAACCTCAACAGACTGTCATAGATAGTAAGGCGAGGTTTAGAGTCTTAATTAGTGGACGAAGATTTGGTAAAACATTTCTTGCTATCAATGAACTGGCAAGATTTGCAAGATACCCCAAAAAAAAAGTTTGGTATGTTGCTCCTTCTTATCGAATGGCAAAAAATATTGTTTGGAATGATTTGATTGATAGGCTTTATAAACACAAATGGGTTTCAACAGTTAATCATGCCGATTTAACTGTTTATTTAAAAAATAATTCAACTATAAGTTTGCGTGGAGCAGATAATGAACAATCACTTAGAGGTGTTGGTTTAGATTTTTTAGTTATTGATGAATTCGCTGATATTAAAGATAGTGCATGGTTTGAAGTATTGCGACCAACATTGTCAGATCGTAATGGACACGCATTATTCACAGGAACACCTAGAGGTTATGGTAATTGGTCTTATAATCTTTTTTTAAGACACGAAACAGATGAAGAATGGAATAGTTTTCAATATACAACATTAGAAGGTGGTCAAGTATCACCTCAAGAAATAGACCAAGCAAAACAAGACCTTGACGAAAGAACATTTAAACAAGAATATATGGCTAGTTTTGTTAATTATGCAGGAGCTATTTATTATAACTTTGATAGAAATACAAATATTATTGAATATAAACCTGTGACACGACAATTACATATAGGCATGGATTTTAATATTGACCCGATGTGTTGTGTTGTAAGTGAGATAATAGAAGATAATCTTTTTGTATTTGATGAAATTCAAATATTTTCTAGTAATACGCAAGAAATGTGTGAGGAGATTATTGAAAGATACAAAGGTTATAGTATTTTTGTATATCCAGACCCTGCTTCAAAACAAAGAAAAACATCTGCAGGGGGTTTTACAGATATTTCAATATTAAAAAATGCAGGTTTTAATATTAGAGTTAGAAGTAATCACCCATTAATCCGAGATCGTATCAATTCTGTAAATTCAAAATTGAAAAATGCAAAAGGCAAAAATAGTTTATTCATAGACAAGAGATGTAAAAATGTTATAAAAAGTTTAGAAAGACAAATTTATAAGGAAGGGACAACTATTCCAGATAAAGATAGTGGCTATGATCACATGAACGACGCATTAGGTTATATGATAGAATATTTGTACCCATTAAGACGAGAGTTTAAACCTAATAAGCCAAAGAGGTGGAGTTAATGGCGACTTACAGTAGAGATTTTTTAACACAAAAACATAAACATTACGAAGAAAAATTTAATGATTGGCATTTTCATTTAATGTCATATCTAGGTGGTCAAGACTACCAAAATGGCTTTCAATTAAATAGGTATATACTTGAATCTGATGAAGAATATATGAAAAGATCAGAAAATACCCCTATTGATAATCATTGTAAAAATGTAGTACAAATTTATTCTTCATTTCTTTTTAGAGTTCCACCAACAAGAGATTATGGAACATTGACAGGTGACCCACAATTACAATCATTTATTGATGATGCTGACCTTGACGGAAGATCGTTTGATAATGTAATTCGTGAGATGCAAATGAACGCAAGTATTTATGGTACTTGTTGGGCAATATTAGATAAACCTGCAGTTCAATCACAATCAAGAGCAGAAGAAATACAACTTGATATTCGACCATATATTAGTCTCTATACTTCAGAAAATGTTTTAAATTGGAATTTTGAAAGATCATTGAATGGTAAATACGTTTTAACTTCATTAACATTGTTAGAAGATTTATTTGAAGATGTTGCAACAATTAGAGTTTGGACTATGGAAGATATAACAACATATATGGTTGCTGATTTTTCAAAAGGATATTCTACAGGGAAGCCAATTATTAAAGATGAAATGCCAAATATGTTAGGTAAAATACCTGCAGTAATTTTATATAATCAAAAATCACAAAGAAGAGGTATTGGTGTATCTGATTTAAATGATGTTGCAGAATTACAAAAAGGCATTTACAACGATTATTCAGAAATTGAACAATTAATTCGTTTATCAAATCACCCTAGTTTAGTAAAAACACCAGAAGTTGAAGCAAGTGCAGGTGCAGGTTCTGTTATTGAAATGCCAAGTGATATGGATAGTAATTTAAAACCTTATCTTATACAACCAAGTTCACAATCACTTGACGGTATTATGAATAATATAACTATGAAGGTAGAAGCTATTAACAGAATAACACACATGGGTGCAATCAGAGCTACTGAAACAAGAGTGCAATCTGGAATAGCATTACAAACTGAATTTCAACTTTTAAATGCAAGGTTATCTGAAAAAGCAGATTATTTACAAAATGCAGAAGAACAAATATGGAAATTATTTGCAGAATGGCAAGACAAAGAATTTGATGGTGAAATAATCTACCCAGATAGTTTTAATCTTAGAGATTATGCTAGTGACTTACAGTTTTTACAAATGGCAAAAGCTAGTGGTGTTGAGTCTGATACATTTTTGAAAGAAGTAGATAAACAAATTGCAAGAGCAGTTGTTGATGATGATGAAAAAATTGCTTCTATTGATAACGAAATAATGGCAAAAACAGAAAGTATTGGTCAATTTGCTACTGAAGAAATTGAAGGTGAAGAAATTGCCGAAGCGTAAAGTACCTAAAGATAAAAAAACAAAGATACCTAAAAAGTATTTATCTGGTTTAAAAGGTGCAAAAAGATCAAGAAGAGCATCACTTATCAAAAAGGTTGCTGCATTGTATAAAGCAGGTAAACGCATTCCGTTATCATTACTCAGATCAAGGACAAAGGCATAATGGTTGCAAGAAAACCTTTATCGGCTTCTGTAAAAGCAACACTACAAAGAAAAGCAAAAGCATCAAAAAGATATACCTATGGAACATTAGCTAAAGTTTATCGTAGAGGGCAAGGTGCATTTTTATCAAGTGGTAGTCGCAGAGTGCCTATGGCGGCTTGGTCAATGGGTAGGGTAAATTCATTCTTACGAGGTAGTCGTAAGCACGACTTAGATTTACGAAAAAAGAAAAAGAAATAAAGGGACGAACAATTTCTTCAAGTGTCTTTTGTAATTGGACACATGAACAACACAATAAATATTCAATTTGCTTTTGTGGTAAATTTGCAACATTCGGTTTTAATTATAGATTTGGTATGCTAGAACTACTATGTTCGGAACATTATTTTGAAAGGATAGGTAATGGCACTAACAAAGAAACAAAAAAAACTACCAATGGCTTTACAAAAGGCCATTCTTAAAAAACAAAAGAAAAAGAAGGGAAAATAAAATGCCAAAAGGAAAAGGAACATACGGATCTAAGGTCGGAAGACCACCAAAGAAAATGAAAAAGAAAAAGAAAAAGAAGTAATGGCAAATTATAAAGGTCGTCAAGTTAAACTGAATAAACCATTCAGAACTCCAAATAAAAATAAAAAATTTGGTGTTTATATTAAAGATAAATCAAGTGGTAATGTAAAAATAGTAAGATTTGGCGACCCTACGATGAAAATTAAAAAAAATATTCCTGCAAGACAGAGATCATTTCTAGCAAGAATGGGTGGTGTTTTAAAGAAAGTCAAAGGTCAAAAAACATTATCACCTGCCTATTGGTCAATCAGAGCATGGAAAAAAAATTTCCCTTTATAATGAATGTCA
>CENI01011010.1_pt1 | contig 10614 bp, 4 predicted proteins | sample 530161 | NCBI WGS metagenome assembly CENI01 (sample SAMEA2591107, study PRJEB7988) | marine metagenome | isolation source: saline water (ENVO:00002010), including | reverse complement strand
ACCGTCTAACTTTGTCTTATCTTCATCTGTCATTACACCCCAAGCTGAAGTTGTGGCCGCAGGTAAAGATGTGTCATTACCTGACGAAGATTCAACAGTTAAAGATGTTGCATTTGCTGTATTAGTTAAGTTTGTTGAACCACTACCACCAGAAACAGTACTCCAAGTTCCATCAGCTTTTAGATATTTTGTTTGATCACCTGCTGCAGGTTTAGGTACTAGACCAGCACTACCAGCAGCACTACTACTAGCTCCACCAAATTTACCTTGAATAATATTATTAGTGCCTTGATCTAAAATATTAGTATCACATTCATTAAAGGCATTTAATGTTTCAATTGCTTGTATTTTTGTGGTATTAGCTTCCAGCCATATTGCCTTTTCAGTACCTTTAAATCCATCAAATAAATTATTTTGAATTAAACCGATATCTTTAATTAAAGCAGAATTTGTTTGAGCACCAATTCTAATAGCTGTGTTGTGATAGTTTCCGTAATCATAAATATTAGCTGAACTTGGTCCCTCTCCAATACTTTTAAAGTTATTACCAGTTATGTTAAATGTTTCTCCTTGATTAATAAAAACACATCCTCTATATGAAGCACTTCCTGGGTTAGTTGTTAAATTTCTACCAGAATAAAATAAATTACCTAGAAGTAATATATCGACAATACTATCTGTGGAAATACCATATCCATATTGAGATGTATTTGTATTGAAATGACAGTTAGTAACTTGTAATCCTGGCTCAACAGCATCATTACCACTTTCATCTCCATCCATGATAATCCCATTATCGCAAGCTACAAATCCACAATTATTTACATATAAACCTTCAACATAGCTAGTAGCATCACTTCCTACGGGACCAACTCTAATTCCACAATCTCCATATAAAAAAGTACTATTATTAAAATAATAATGACATGCAGATGCACTACTAGTGCTTTCAATCCAAACACCAGTATTTGCTTGATTATTGTCTTGATTATTGTCTGCATAGAATGAACAGTTTTGAACTGATACTTCATGCAAGTCTTTAATATATAAACCTACTGAAAACCACTTAGTTAAATCATCCCAAGGTACAAATTGACAATTATCAATTAAACATATTTGAGTATGCCTACTAGCAGCATTAGCTCCTTCTAATCTAATTGCTTGGCCGTAACCGTTAGTAGCTACATCATATGCAAATTCTATATTCCTTATGCTTACTCTTGGTGCTCCAGTTGATACGTCAGAAGCATACTGATTATTATCAATATTTACTCTTAAACAATTTACATTTGAACCTGGAGTAAATTTAATAATTACATTACCGTCACCTCGGATATGTAATTGTTCATGCTTAGCGTTTAAGTCAACACTTATTTGAGCATCGGTTTTATAGACACCTGCTGTTAATACAAGTTCTTTCCCTGGGTTTTGTACGACGTAAGTTAATGCTTTTTGAAGAGCGTCTGTATCATTTGTACTTCCATCACCTATTGCACCAAAATCTTTAACATATACAGTATCTTGTAGTCTTGTTTTAATAGTTCTAGTAACTGAATTAGTCCAACCTGGAGTGTATTCAGTAATTCCACTATCTAGGATTTCCTGAACGCTATAAATTAGTTGATCATTACTTGTATCTAAATCAGATTCAGTAAGAACAGAACCATCTTGAAAATCTACTTTCTTACTACTAACACTTGTATTACGTTGGAATTTTATAGCAGCTGAGTTAGCCGGATGATTACCAGAGGTAAACGATATAGTTGTTGCACTAGGAAAGGTATAATGAGTTGTTTGAGTTTTAGTAACTCCATCAACAGTGACTACTACTTCTGATTCAGCTAAATAACCAAAAGAAATAGAGAAAGGACCAGCGGTATTGTTACCAGTGTGATTAGTAAAAGTGTTTGTTGTGTTAGTTGCCATGATGGTTAAAAGTTGAGGTTGCGAATAAGTTGATTAGTGGCTCTTTCCTGCTCTTTTAATCGAGCAGCTTTAATTTCGGGATCAAGCATGTTTTCTATATAGTGTTTTTCTGCTGCATCAACATACTTACTATAGAGATTAGTTATTTGTGCTCGCAATAGTTTAGCTTCTCTTTTTCTAAGTTTCAAATCTGCTTGTTTGTCTGGTGAGGCTTCATCTCCATTTTCTACAACGTATAACATGTCTTGAATTGTATCTTTTTGATATAATTCTAAAAGTCTGTCAGGAAATTTTTTACCGTCAATTCTGACAAAAGGAATTAAGTTCTTAAATTTATTATATTCTTTAGTATCTAATTTAATTCCATCTCCTGTCTTAGAATCTTTCATGATAATTGAGTCAGGAGGTATTAATTGTGCTCCAGCTCTTTGTACGAAATTATCAATTACATTCCCTGTGCTTTCTCCATACTTAAGAGGCATAAACCAGTTGATTCCTAAACCAGCAGGACGTTCAATAACTTTTCCTGTTGTAGGACTAACCATTGGCTCTAAATCTGCACTGTAACCAGGATATTTATCAGCAAGTTCTCTCATGATAAGTATTCCCAAAGTATCTAAAGCATTATCAAAGAAAGGTATTTCCGGCTTGTCTCTTAAAGTTCCATCAACTTCAGGTATGCCTGACCTTCTAATTTCTTGTTCTGTTAAATCACCTGATTGAATTTCAAATTTCTTTTTAGCAAATCTACCTCTATATGTTTTACCGATACTTGGATTAGTCCATTCTTCTCCTCTTGCTCTTTTAATAGAAGCAAGCATTGAACCTGGATATCCAACAACAGAACCTGCATATTTTGCAGGTATTCTCATCCATCTTTCAAAGTTAGCTGGATCATCAATAATTTCAAACAATTCCCCAATGTTTTGCAGCATGTATTTGTTAGAAAAGTTTCTTTGAATTAATACTCTTAAAGCTTTAGCTGCTTCCTGTTCATCATCTAACTTCATATGAGGTGACATCTGCGACCAATCACCTGCAATCATTAGCATTGAAGCAATAGGTTCTAAACGATCTAAAACATCAAGATATTTGTATTCAGGTAAACCATCAGCAGTTCTGACTACTTCACCATTTTCATCTCTTTTTTTAATCCTGATACTGTAAGGCAATACTCCTATTCTTCTATCATTTTCTCTTTTGTATTTATTGTGATGACCACCACCCATAATGGCTATTTCTGATTCAGGATCATTTCCTTGCATCGCTAAAGTTATTAAAGATGCCCAAATCAAACCTCCTGTTATAGATTCTCCTTTTGCTCTCATACTTGTAGCTGGATCTGAACTATATAATCTGTCATTATGTTCTTTAAGAATCCTACCTAACCTTAGATTTCCTAATTCACCTGCTCCTGGTATTTGAAAACCTGTTCTTCTTAATACTGACTTACCAATATTTACAGGTGTAGTAACAAAAGGAACAATAGGTTTCATTCCTGCTGACTTGAGAAGAGAAGCTAATTTTTTAGTAGTACCTGCAAATTGACCTGACTTACCAAAACCATGTCCTAATTCTTGTGTAAAGGTTCTATCTGCTGCATATTCAATTGATTCCATATAGGCGTTTAAAATATTTGTTTCAGTTCCTGGCTCAATACTTTGCTTGTTGACAATTTCAATTACTTTGTCAAATCTATTTTTTACATGATCTTTAAAAGCCTGACCTTGTAATCCTTCTTCAATTGCTTCTTGGGCAAACTTACCTTTTAAATGAGAACGGAAAGCAATATTTTTAATAAATTCATCACCAGCCATCATAAATCTTCCTGGCATTCTGACGTAAGTTCCTAAAGTATTGATAATCGCAGATAAAGGTGAGTCACCTTCCATTCTTATGGCATATCTATCAGAAGAATCTTGTCCATACATTCTTCCTTCATCTAATAAGTTCTTATCTAATTTGAAGGACTTTGCAGCCATTATGAATGATTCGTTTATGGAAGAAAGCATTCCTACTAACTCATAACCTGCTCTTGCTTTTGCAAGTTTGTCTCCTCCAAGAAACAAATCTACTGGTCCTAAAGCAACATTAAAAGCAGAACCAACAACGTTGACTATGTGAGTTTCAGGTGCAGAAAGAATAGAGTTAATAAAAATTTCGTTTGTAACTTTTAGACCTCTTAATGCTCTATCTCCTAAAGTCATCCCTTCAAATAATTTTGCAATCTTTTTAGCATCACCATTCATAGCTTTTATTTTCGTTGATAATCCAACCAATCCTTCAATATCGCCAGTTTCTCTTGCCTGTTTAAGAGCTTCAAAGATTTCTTCTTTTTTAGGAATAAGAGCTTTTTCAGTAGCTTCTTTTTGAGCATCTTCTACAAGTTGTCTTGTATTTTTCCTACCTGCTTTGCTAGCAGCAATTCTTTCTGAAGGTTTTTCTCCTCCACCAAAACCTTTTTTAAGTTCTTCATCTATTGGGATACGCTTTCTTGCTGGCTCTCTTAATAATTGATTTACCTGAACCGTACCAGCCGCTTCACTACCAATAGCTTTTGTAGGTGTTATCAGGTCTAAAACATCTAAATATGATTTTTGTAATTCATCTAATGTGTTGTCAGATAAAGGAGTGTTGTTTTTAACTTCAGCTAATAATTTGTCAGTTGCATTTACAATATTGTCAGTAATTCTGTCTTGATGTCTTATAGAAGAAAGGTATTGAATCCGTAAAGCTTTTTTATCATCTTTACCTCTTACCATACTGGCTAAACGTTTTAGCCTTCTTTTTAATTCAGGTAGAAGAATGTTATCTGCTTCAGCAATTGAAAAATCATGTGGAATTGAAGTTGGATATTTAGTGTTAGTTTCTATTTCGCTTTCAAATAATTGCTCTCTAAGGTCTAGTTTCTTTTGATCTGGCCCCCAAACTTTAGGATTAATATTTGGATCAATAGGTTTAGAAGGTTTTTTGTAAACATCATCGTCATCAAACTTTGGTAAGTCTTTAGTCGATCCTTCAAAATCATTACCTTTTTGTTGTGTTTCAAATTCAGTTTTTGCTTGTCTTATATCTCCTGCCATACCTTCAATAGAACCTTCAATAGCTTCATCAAATTCTGGTGAATCTAATGGTCCTTTTCTTTGCTTGACTACATTCTTATTTTTAAGAAAGTCGTTATATATTCTTTGAGATTGTGGACCACCTAATTTAGCTTTAAGGCTGACAAATAAATCTCTAATAAATAAAGAAACTTCTTGTGTAATCCTTTTCCACGTACCAGAAGGGGCAAGTTTTAAGTCGTCATCTAGTCTTTCTAGAGATATATCTTTTAAGTTTTCTGCAAAAAATTCATCTATATCTTTATATCTATAGTTTTGTTCTGTGTATCCTGTGCCTTTTTTAAAATTGTTAAGTTCTACGTTAGCACGTACTCTAATGTCTGTATCTTTACTCTTTGCTTGAGCGTTCAAATTAGTAAGGTAGTCAAGTTTTTCAACTTGAAAATCTTTAGTTAATTTATCTAAATCTTTTTTAGGTAAATATCTAGAAAGACTATGCCATAACTCATGAACCATAGTCTCAGTCAGTTCACCTTCATCTATAGTTTTCTGTCTTATTTGAATTAAGTTTGTAGCAAAGTTATAACGCCCTTGTGGACCTATTTTATTTGTTACTGAGATAGATACATCATCTAAGCGATTAGCAAACTTATCTATGAATTTGACTGTTTCTTCTGCATCAATAGGATCAGCACCCTTGACCGGAAACTGTTTAAGTATTCTTTTTTTAAGGTATTCTGCACCTCTTCTTTTTTTACCAATACCTCCTTCTTCTAAACCTTGAAATGGTTGAAGCTTTGTATTAATCAGTTGCTCATAAGTAGCTCCATCAACTATTTCGTCAATTAATCCATCTGCATCTGTAAATCCAATATCACCTTCTCTTATTCCTCTAGCAATCTTCTTAGCTTCATCACTATCAGCATTTTTCAGTAGTTCTTCTAACCTTGATTTATCTTCATTTGTTATAAGACTATCTATTTCAGTTGCTGACTTGCCACTGTATTTACTAGAAAGAGAACCAAGAAAATCTACTGATCCTTTAAAGCCAGTACCAAAGCCAGCACCAAATGCAGATGCCGTACCAAACTCTCCTATTGTTGGTAATCGTTGTTCATCAATAGCTGTTCTAACTGTTGTTTCTCCTCCAGCCGTAACAGCACCTTGAAGACCTGCACCAGCTAAACCTTTAACACCTTTACCAGTGGATCCAAAGGGAACCATTTGGAATAAACCAGCTGCTATTGCTTCTCCATAACTAAATTTGTCTCCTCTAATCTTTTGTGCAGCGACATTAGAAGCATATCCAGAACCAAAGTTAATAACTCCATAAGCAGCAATCCCTGGAGGGCCACCCATCAATAAAGGAGCAGTACCATAATCTGTAAGTATTCCAGTGCCTATTTCAGTACCAAAACCAGCTACTTGTCTTATTGCATTATTTAAAGGATCATCATCGTAGGGATTGTTTTGAATAGAAAAATTAGAGTTAGTCATAACTAATTAGTTTTTTGGTAAGAACTTTTTGTACTCTCCATTTAAGTATTTAGTCCAAGCTCCAAACCCTTGTTGTTCATAAAGTATCTTAGCTGCTCTAGCGTTTACAGCAGGGTTATAAAGTTCTTGTTTGTTTTTTATTCTAAAATCTTTCAATCTTTGAGCTTCGTATCTTTCTTCCATATTGATTTGCCATAACCCTAACGAAAACTCATTTTTCTTTTCAGGGTCTAATCCAGATTGAACAGTATCAATAGCTGCTCTACCACTTGATTCAGCTAAAGCAATAGCAGCCATTATCCTTGCTTGTTCAGGATTAAAACCTACTTCTTGTGCAAGTCTATAAAGAGAGTTGTATTCAAAAGGTTGAGTAATATCTATTTCGTCTAAAACACTTGGATTTGTTTTATCAGATTCCGGTACTAAAGCATCACCTATTGTATTAATTGGCATCATTAACTTCTGTCCAATATTTATAAAATCCTCATCAGTTATATTATTAGCTTCCATTATTTCGCCAATTGTTGTTTTAAATTGATCTGCTAGTTGAGATAACGTATCTCCTGCTTTTACTTCATATTCGGATTCAGAAGTATCAGTCATCATGCTAGGCATTAAAGCTCCTTTTTCTAATTGATAGTAATTACCTTTTTTATCTACAAAACGGCCACCTTTAGATGAGGTAATAATGTTGTTTTCTAATAAAGCTTCTAAGGTGCTGACATTAATAATTTGTGGTTTGTAATAGTTACCTATTAACGCATCAAGAAGAGATTTTTCCCCTGTTACTTCTGTAGGTTTTTCATCTTCTGGTGGAGTCTGGTCTTCTGGTGGAGCTTCATCTCCTAATTCACCTGATTCTGCAAATTGATTAGTCTCATCCGTAAATCTATATCCTCTATTTCCTTGACCTGTTCTTCTATTTCCAGCACTTGTTTCTTCTATTTCTTTCCCACTAAAGTTATCTGTATTTTCAAATGGGTTATCAAATTCATCAATAGGATATTTTTTATCAATATCATCTTTCCTTAGAATTTTAAGATTAACTTGAATCTGATCTTTATATTGTCTTACTTTTTTTCTTTGTTCAGCTTCACTTGGTATTTTCTTGTTTTCTTCTATATACCCTTCTATCCATTGTGCAAGAGAAGCTTCTACTGTGTTGTCATACCGAGTGGCTTTTCTATAATTACCTGGAGCTTCTAATGGGCCATAAATATTGATACCTAAAAATTTATTTACTGGTCTCATTATTTCGTCTTTCATTGTGCTTAGCATTGGTCCAATCTTGGGTGCTTGTTTTGCGTACTCTGTAAGTCCATTAAAAATTTGAATAGCTTCTCTATCTAATGTTGGATGTTTTGCTTTAGCCATGTTTATGTCGGTTAAAGCTTTATCTATGTCATCTCCATAAAAACCTTCTCTAATTTGTTTTCTTATTAAAGGTGCTATATCTGTCAATAATCTTTGATTGTCCATTCTTCCTATTTTTTGTGCTTCTTCAAAAAGATCTACATTCTTAGGTTCATCTAAAAAGGCTTGAAATAATTCTTGTGCTTCTTTTGCTTTTTCAAGATTAATATTTCCCTCCTCATCTGTAATTTTTATAGCGTCTATTCTTTTGACTAAGTCCTGTAATTCTTGTTCTCCTTCCAGTTCTTCTAATTCTTCATTAGCTTTATAAATCTGTACTGCTTTGCTATTAAATTTAAGAACATGATCAGCTAGTTTTTCTTCAAAATCAGGATGCTCTGTTAGGTTTTTAGTTCCACCTGGACCATAAGGAATATTTTCCAAAATCATTTCAGGAAGTAATCTTGCTTTTTCTCTCAATGCGGGATTATTAGTAGTAATACTTTGATCTAAAAGTATGTCAGATTGAGCAAAAGGAATATCTAAAGTATCTCTATAAAGTTTTTTTGCTAATGGTCCTGTTACACCTAACTTATATAAACCTTGAAAATGTTCATTAAAAGTTCCTTTTAGTTGATCAAGATCTTCAGGTTTACCTGTTATTGCAAGGTTAGTTCCTTTTTGAATTATGTTAGGAGTTTCAGCAATGTAATCTTCAAATTGAAATTGCTTATGTTCTTTTATGTGGTGGCTTGTAATATTAAATACTTGATCTCCCATATCTGGAGTAAAGTGTTCAGCAATAATTTCAGGACTTACACCTTCAAGACTAGTAAAAGCTCTATTTAATATGTTTTGTGTCCATGTTGACCATTCTTGAGAATCAGGAGCAAATTCACTAATTGATTTTAAAATAGGACTTCCATCTGCATCTACTTCACCTGTATCAAAAGGATTAGTGTATTCAGTTTCAAAAGTACTTTTTAATCCTAAAACAGCTAGCTTTGCTTTAGTTCTTTCTGCTGCTTTTCGTCTGAAAATACTTCCACCAATTAATTCTTTAGCAGCATCAACACCATCTTTCTTTTGTATGTTTGTAGCAAGTTTGCCAAAAGTTCCATCATTTAAAGATTTTTGAATTTCTTGATTTACTCCTATAGCTTGTTCTTTTTTTATTTCTCCATCTAATTTAAAGTCAATAAATTTATTAATACCTGGGTTAACTATCTGCAATGCTCTTGTTAAACGATCTAAATCAGTAGTAGGAGCAACCGTACTAGGACTGACAAAAGTATCTACTGGTCTTGCTTGTGGTTGAAAACTGTTAGTCATTAAGCTTTACCGTAGAGATTTGTGTAACTAGAAAGACCAGTGCTTGCTGTTTGTGCAATGACATCTAATAAACTTCTTTGATTAGCAGATGCTTGATTTCTCATATCTATAGCACTATTTTGTCTTCCATCTCTTTGTGCTTCTAATCCTTTTACGTTCCTTCTGTACTGTTGATCTGCTGATTGCATTGTTTGAGTTAAAGCATCTCTCCAATTAGATGCTTGTCTATCTGCATCAGCAAGTAATAAATCAATAGTCAGACCTGATCTTTCACTAGCTCTTATAGCTCCTTCTGCTTGTAAACGTTGTGTATTGATACTTTGTTTTTCTTGTGCGGTCTTTTGTCTTTCTTCTCTAAGTCTGGAAGCTAAGCCTTCTTGTTGAGCAGCAAAAGCTTGGTTGGCAGATTCAGCAGCTCTAATGGCTGCTTCGTTTTGGTAACTAGCAACCCTGTTAGCTTGAGCCATTTGCAACCCTGATGTAACTGCACCAATGCCTAACTGTGCTGCAAACAATCCAGCAGTCGCCCCTGTTAAACTTCCACCTGTTAGGGCTGTACCTATTGGAATAAAAGGACCAACACACATTTAGCTAATCCTCACGAACTCATAAAATGGTTTCTTCATGTGACCATACTCAGGATGGAGATTGACAAAGGTAAAACCTAAAGCCTTTAACCACTTAATAGCGGCTAGGTTCTCTGCATACACATAATTATATAAGACCTTATAGGAATTAAATAAACTATCGACCCATTTTCTTCCTTCTCTTATTAGTTGAATCTTGTAACTTCTTTTACTCATTAATTCATCTGTTGCCACCATCCAGATAATTCCATCATTTAATACACCACATAAACCCATAGGCTGATCTTTATCTCCTGCTATTGCTAAATTAGTTTTTGCTGCTAAATAAGTAAGTCTGACTGCTTCTTCTGGTTGTTGACCTGTTTGATACCAAGCTTCTATTTTGTCTAAAATTCTAAGATGGTTACACACATAATTAAGATCAGATAACTTTGCTTTTCTTAAGTAACCCATTAAATTCTTCTAGACCTCATATGAAACATAGCCTCATATTCAGCACCTGTTAACTTACATGGCAAATAAGTATTGTTCTTTATATCAATATCTACCTTGTCTGCTCTGCTCATAATCGGTGTTTTAAAAGTACCAGTGTCTAAATTTAAAACACCAATAGTAGAAGCAGAAGTACCAAGAATATCTCCAGTAAATTTATAAGTACTTGTGTCTCTATCTTCAGGTGTGACTTCTACTGTAAAGAAACCAGTGTCTTGATATTTAAAATAAAAGTTTCTTAGCTGTAATCGACCACCAAGTATATCTCCTTTATTATCGTTACTAGTTAATCTTTGTTTTGATAATCTAAATTGCATCTCATAAGGTTCACCAATAATAACTTTAGAGTTTCTATAGTCTCCATT
>CENI01045369.1_pt1 | contig 10620 bp, 11 predicted proteins | sample 530161 | NCBI WGS metagenome assembly CENI01 (sample SAMEA2591107, study PRJEB7988) | marine metagenome | isolation source: saline water (ENVO:00002010), including | reverse complement strand
GAATTTCTTCTTCAATCACTTTATAGCTGTGAAGTTATGTATGTATGTTGCTCTTGGCAGTATGCTCATGTTTTTAAACAAGCTATGACAGACTTAGGAAGAAAACCCAAAGCTATGATTGTTTGGAATAAAGTGAATCCTGCACAGAACTTAGATAAATATTACAAACAGCATGAACTGATTTTTTATTATGGTGATTTTGGTGGTCATAAAACTCTTAGAGGAGATGTATGGACATTAAAAAGACAGAAGAATGTGTTTCACCCAACGACTAAACCTGTAGAACTAATAGACTTAGCAATACAAGACCAATCAGGGAAAGAACTTATACTAGACCCTTTTTTAGGTAGTGGCTCTACAATGATATCAGCTCATAAAAACAACCGAATATGTTATGGTTTAGAACTAGACCCTAAATACTGTGATGTCATAATTAAAAGATGGCAGAACTTTACAGGGAAAGATGCTGTATTAGAATCAACAGGAGAGTTGTACAATAGTCTTAAATAGTTTATTTTTACATTATAAAAAAGATATGCCTAAAAAAGTGAACAGAGAAGAATCAGTAGCAGAAATGGTTAAGAGCCTTTCAGGGCTAGGTATTACCCATGAACAAATGTGTGCTATTGTAAAAATATCAAGACCAACACTATACAAGTATTATCAAGAAGAATTGCAGGAAGGGAAGGCTAATGCTAATGCACAGATAGCTCGTAACCTTTTTAAGATTGCTACAGGCTCAGGTAGAGAAGCAGTAACAGCATGTATATTTTGGCTAAAGACACAGGCTAAGTGGAAAGAAACAGATGTTATTGAAATTAATAATGTAGCAGAGCAAGATGAACGATTTAGAAAACTCATATCCAATATTCGAGAAGCTAGATTCCCAAAGAAAGATAGCAACGAATCTCTTAACTGATTGGTACGATAAGGCTCGTGATAATCAGGTAGTAAACGAATCTGACTTATACAACATACATTTATTCTTAGCAGGTAGAGGTTGGGGCAAAACCTTAACAGGTGCATACGATACTGTTCAATATTGTTTAGAGAATAGAGGTGTTGTATGTGGTGTAATAGCACCTACATATGGTGATTTAAAAAGAGTTGTCTTTGCAGGTGATAGTGGGTTTATAAATATTATCGAGCCTGAGTTACTTAGCACTACAGGTTATAACAAATCAGACAATGAAATACATTTCTATAATGGCAGTAAGATTATTGGATTCCCTGCAATAGAACCTGACAGACTTCGTGGTGTTCAGTTTCACAGAGCATGGTGTGATGAACTTGCATCATGGAGATATAGAGAAACATTCGATAACTTAATGATGGCACTAAGGCTAGGACAGAATCCTAAGTGCATTATTACAACAACACCAAGACCTACAAAGTTAATAAAAGAACTTGCAACGAGAAGTGATACAGAAGTTATCAAGGGCAATACATTTGAGAACATAGATAATCTGGCACCATCAGCAGTTGCTATGCTTAAAGAACGATATGATGGTACACGAATAGGCAGACAGGAATTGTTTGCCGAGATACTCGAGGATGTAGAAGGTGCATTATTTAATCATGGGCTAATAGATGATGCAAGACTAAGAGATGTTCCTGAGCTAGAAAGAATCGTTGTAGCAGTAGACCCTGCTGTAACATCAACAGAGACATCCGATGAGACAGGCATCATTGTTGCAGGTAGAGATAAGGACAATCACTTTTATATTTTACAAGATGCTTCACAAGTAACATCACCTGATGTTTGGGTTAAAAAAGCAATAGAGTTATACAATCGTTACGAATGTGATAGGATTGTAGCAGAAGTAAACAATGGTGGAGATTTAATTGAAAGACTTTTACGAACACAAGACAGCACAGTTCCTTACACAAGTGTTCGTGCTACAAGAGGAAAACAAATTAGAGCAGAACCAATCTCTGCATTGTACGAACAAAACAGAATACACCATGTCGGCTATTTCAAGGATTTAGAAGAACAAATGTGTCAATTCACAGGAAATAATGTAAAATCTCATGATGACAGGGTGGATGCTTTGGTATGGGCTATAACAAGTCTGCAAAGCTCAGGTAAAGCAATTTTTAGGATAAGTTAAACATGGGATTATTTGATAAATTTTTTAAGGCAGAAGAAAAACCAACACAAAAAAAAGAAGCACCTAAAGTTATGTTTAACAAACTTGATGCTTACTCATCTAAGACCAACAGAAGATATAAAGACTATGCTAAAGATGGCTACCAAGAAAATGCCATTGTGCATAGATGTGTTCAGCTTATCTCTAACTCTGCATCAGCAGTAAAACTATGTGTCTATAGTGGTAATACAAAACTAGACAATCATGAACTTATATCATTACTAGATAGACCTAACCCATTGCAATCAGGTGTAGAATACTTTGCATCACTATATTCTTATTTACTAATATCAGGTAACTCATACATTCTGCGAGATACAGAATCATTTACACCACCAAGAGAATTATATTTATTGAGACCTGATAGAATACAAATCAGGGCAAGTGAATCAATCATACCAACAAGCTATGACTATGTTATCGATGGCATAGTTAGAAATACTTATCCTGTAGACCCAAAGACAGGTAGTGGACAAATCAAACAGATTAAACTGTGGTCTCCACTAGATGATTTTTATGGACTATCACCAATCGGTGCTAGTGCTTACAACATTGACCAACATAACCTTGCAGGGATGCACAATGTGGCACTTCTTAAAAATGGGTGTACTCCGAGTGGTATGCTTAAATTTGAACCCACAGATGAGACAGGGATGTCTACTCAATTAACAGATGACCAACGAGCTAGATTGCTAGAAGATTTAGAGTTTAGATTTCAAGGAACTCATAACTCAGGAAGACCGATGTTACTAGAAGGAAACTTCTCATATCAGCAATTAGGCTTGAATCCAAAGGACATGGATTTCTTGGAACTCTTAAATTTATCTGCAAGAGAGATTGCATTGTGTTTTGGTGTACCTGCTCAACTTATCGGTATACCTGATAGCCAAACATACTCAAACATGGAAACAGCAAAACTTGCATTGTATGAAGAAACAATTCTACCTTTACTGAGCAGAGTTGAATCAGACTTAAACGAATACCTAGCACCACTTTATAGTGGAGACATATCAATCAGATATGATTTAGATTCTATTCCTGCTATGGCAGAGAAAAGAAGACAAATCTATGAAAATGTTACACAAGGTGTTCAAGCAGGTATCATTACTCGTAACGAAGCAAGAGAAAGATTAGGACTAGAAGAAATATCAGGTGGTGATGACTTATACATTCCATCTAACTTATTCCCAATCGGTGAGACAGAAACATCACCTGAAGATAGTGCTAAACCTGTAGAGGTTGATGAAGCAGAAAAGTCTTATGAAGAAGTCTATGGAATCAAAGCAGAAACATCTAAGGATGTATTCACTACAGAAGAAGAAGCAATAGATAGAGCAGAAGAAATAGGATGTGTAGGTACACATTCACATGAGCAAGATGGTAAAACAATCTACATGCCATGCAGAACACATGCTGAATACAACAGGCTAACAGAAGAAGAAAAAGCATTAGCTGATTTAGACTTAACACCATCAGATGCAATGGTTACAGAAGCACAACGAGGATTGGATTGGAGAAAAGAATTTAATAGAGGTGGTACAGCAGTAGGTGTATCAAGAGCAAGAGATATCGTAAATAAAACTAGATTATCTCCTAACACAGTTCTCAGAATGTTCTCATTCTTTTCAAGGCATGAAGTAGACAAACAAGCAGAAGGATTCGACAGAGGAGAAGATGGCTACCCATCAGCAGGAAGAATAGCATGGGCATTGTGGGGTGGTGATGCAGGTTTCTCATGGTCAAGAAGCAAAAGAAATCAAATCATGAGAGAGCAAGAAAAGTCTGATGATTTTGAATACATAGAAGAAGCATGTATAGAAGTTAAAGCATATCACGATGATGAAGAAGATGAGACTAAAGCACCAAGTCTGAGTGCATCTGTTAAGAAAGGTTTACAAGGTAAGGTAGATAAACACAACGAAAAACATGGAGATAAAAAAGGTAAAAAGGTAACTCTTAGAATGTTAGGTGCTGTGTTTAGAAGGGGTATTGGTGCATATCGTACAAATCCAAGTTCAGTCAGACCATCTGTGAGAGCAAGTGGTGGAGAGGACAGATGGGCATATGCAAGAGTAAATGCTTTCTTAGTAGCAGTTAGAACAGGGAAGTTCAGAGGTGGCAAGTTTGATTTAGACTTATTACCATCAGGACATCCTTTGAAGTCTAACTAGGAGTAACTATGCCTAGTACAAACAGGTCTAGTATATCATTGGCAACAGCTCATGATATTGTCAGAGCATGGAATCTGCCTGACATGAAAAAGCAAAAAGATGTTTTTGAATATCTAGGGTTATCAACTGATTCAGGAACAATGTCATTTTACAGGCAACAAGCTGAAGAAATGACAGGCATCCAACTACTGCCACATAACAACAATCGTAATGTGGTTGTTAGGACAGAGAGAGCCAACCTACCACCATTAACAAATAAAGTAGAAATTACAGACCATCCATATTGTATGCTTGTATTTTCCGATGCACATTTTGAAGGACACGAAACAGTATCATTTAAAATAATGTGTGAGGTGCTAAAAGACTTACTTAAAACAAGGCAACTCAAATGTATAGTAGCCAATGGAGACATCATGGATATGTCTATCCTATCTTCTTTTGCAAAGTTCCATACAGAGATAAGACCAAAAGAAAGAACAGTACAAAAAGAGATATATGATTCACAGGCTCAGATAAACAGAATACAAAAAATAATAGACAAAGCTAAATATCCTATCAAGCAATTAGCAACCTTTGGTAATCATGAAACAAGATTATCTAAAGTAGCCATGTCTTGGGGCAGAGCATTTGAAGACTTAGAAGCATTTAAGATATCAAATCTATTTCCTGATTGGGAATGGGCTATGTCTCACTTAATCGATGATACTGTTATGGTCAAACATAGGATGCGAGGTGGTGTACATACTGCATATCAAAACTCAATGAGAGCAGGTATCCACATTGTAACAGGACATACACATCAACTTAACTACAGAACTTTCAACACATATTCAACAAGCTCAATGTCAATACAGACAGGACATCTATCAGAATCTTATCATCCATATTTAGAAGATAATGTAGCTAATGATTGGAACAATGGATTCGCTGTAATAACGATTGACCCTAAAGAAAAAACAGTTCATCCTGAACTTGTGCAGGTAAGTAATCTGCATCGTTCAGCTTTCTTTAGAGGTAAAAAATATACAGTATGAAAGATTATCCTCTAGTCATGGTAGATTGGCTAGACCACACAGCAGATGCAAGATGGGTAGAAAACATTGATACATGTGAGCCTGAGTTGTGTCGTACTGTAGGTTGGCTAATTAAAGAAGACAAAAAGTCTTACAAGGTTGCCAATGCAATTACAAAAGAATCAGGTCTAGGTGGCATTTCTGTTATACTTAAATCTTGTGTAGAGGAGATGTGGATGATTGATGTAGAAGATGAAGAAAACTGAAAGGGAGTTTTTACAGAAAGTAGCAGATTTAGGTTGTATCGCTTGTATTAAACTTGGATATTATGATACACCTGCCGAGATACACCATGTTAAAAGATTTGGAGCAAAGAGAAATCATTTTAATGCCATACCCTTATGTCCACACCATCACAGAACAAGCAAAGAATCATATCACTTGAATCCATTATGGTTTAGTGACAAATTTGGAACACAACAAGAATTACTAGAAGAAACATTGAGATTGATAGATGGCAAAAGTAAGGATTAACAAAAGAAAAGAATACAAAGAGCAACTAAGATTATTTATTACTCTTAGCAATAATGTTAGAAGAAAAATAAGAAAACACTTTAAAGATTATGGTGATTTAGCTGAGAGCCTTTTCGATGACATAGGAGAAGTTCCTAACGAATACTATGATGACTATTATAACGATATGCTTACGATTCTTAGTGCTAGTGCAAGACAAGTCATTATCACGATGGGCAACAGACTTCATAGAACAAGGATAATTAAGAAATCAGATGAAATAGACCCTGTGATTGTTGATTATGTAGGTACTCAAACAGCACAAAATGTAAGGAATATTACAGAGACTACAAGAAAAGACATACAGAAGCAGATTTCACTTGGTTTAGAGACAGGGTTGTCAAACCCACAGATTTCTAAAAACATCCGAAAATCGACAGGTTTTAGTCCAAAGAGGGCTACTCTGATAGCAAGGACAGAAACTCACCAAGCAATGAACTATGGCAATCAAGAAGTAGCCAAAAGATTAGGTCTTAAAAAACCTGTAAAAGAGTGGGCTAGTGCATTAGATGAACGAGCAAGGTCATGGCATGTAAACATGAATGGTGTGCAAGTAGGTATCGATGAGCCATTCAAAATAATGACACCTGTTGCAGGTGGTGGAGTAGTAGAAAAAGAATTGCAATATGCAGGTGATGCTAATGGTGGTGCTACCAATGTAATTAACTGTAGATGTTTTGTTTTGTATTACGATGAGGAAGATTTAACGACAGGTGATACTACAACTAGAGAAATAGTAGAGCCTGAATCAGAGCCAACAATAGCTATACTAGATAGACAACCTGATTCTACAGCAGTAAATCCAACATCTGTATCAAAACCTATAACAGGGTCAGCACTAACAATTGAATCAGGAACAAAGGTTAGAAAAGAACTAAAAGAAAGAATGAAAACAAATAATGCAGACCCTAGATACAAGATATTTAGAGATGATGTAAGAGGTAAAAAGGTAAATAAAGGTAATGGAAAGGTTACAGGAACATTGTCTAAGTATACTGATAGAGAACTCACAGAATTGAAAGTAATTATGGATGAATTAGATGAACTAGCAGATTTTTATGGTATTCCAAGAGTTGCAGGATTAGGTGGAGAATCTAACAATACTGCATCAATGGGATTTGGAGTATTAAATATTAACAAAAAATATTATGATGCAGGTAATCAAAGCTCATTTACTAAATATTGGAATCCAAGAGAAAATCAATTCGTTTCTCCGACTTGGTTAGCTCAAAACAAGAATGTCAATTTAGCTGACTACAAAATTGGTGTAACACCATACAGTAAATCTACAGTATTTTTTGGTGTCAATGATTATACAGTCGACAAGAGAATATTTAGTAATCCTGATTTAATAGATGAAAAAGCTATACAAAATTTATCTTTGGCACAGAAAAGAGCAGTTGCTTATCACGAATTTGGACATCATTTACATAACTCGTTCAAATCAGGTACAAAAAAAATTACAAGGACAGAATTTTCAAGGACATCAACAGGGATTGCATCAGAAGTTGTAGAAAGAGAAGTGCCTGATATGCAACTTAGAGACAAGCTGAGAAAAGAATTGACAGAATTAAGAAGGACAGTAGAGATAGAAAGCAGACAAAAAAACGATGGTGCATCAGTATTATTTCCAAGCTATTACTCATCTACAAATGAGCTTGAATGGTTTGCTGAAAACTTCTCAGCACATCACATGGGATTCAAAGATAAAGTATCACCTTACTTTACAAAGTTTTTAGAAAAAGAAGTATTATCTCAAATAGATTCTTAGTCTAAGAAATTATCATTTCCGACTACTTCTACTATCTCAGGTATTCGTGCAAACAAACCCTCATTATACCAATCGAAAAGAATCTTTTCTTCATCAGAAAAATCATCATAAGGAATTCTTTTAAATTCTTTATAATCAGTTAGAGTGATTTTAGATTTACCCAAAATCTTTCTAGCAGTTTCTTCATATTGTTCGTATGTTTTTTTGCTCATAACTGTATAATATAACATAGTATGTCCAAAAAAGAAGAAGGCAAGGCAAAAAGTCAAGATTACGAGAACTTCTACACAGAAGGCATAAATAAAGGGCTTTCTAATGCTCAGGCATCTTTATATGCCCATGATTTACTAGCTAAAAAGTACAATTATAAGAACCCTTTCACAATTAAACCAAAATCTATATAAAAAGCTTTACACAACTATATACTTTTAGTATACTGTAAGTATAAATTAACTAGGAGAAACAAATGGAAGCAATGACAATAAGTAAAGCAAAAAACATACTTTTCAATAAGAAACTCAATTATTGGGACATGTATCATGCTAAATATATTAACAGTAGTGATAAAATTGTTGCACAATGGAATACTGCTGAAATGTATGAACTAGAAGCTGATGATTACTCAGATGAATATACTGATGAGGAGCTTAAAGCATTAAGATTCTTAGCAGAGCATCACCAACAGAAAGGTAATTATTTAGAATCTTTAGAAGAAAGACCGATAAAAAAAATTCTCGGTTTATAATAAATCAAAGTATACATAAAATGAGAGCAGACTTAGTTCTGCTCTTTTTTTATTGTTATTATAAGTAGTTTGTTGTTACAATAACCACAATACACTTGACAGGGATTTCGAGTTATGGCTATTGACCAAGAGGACAACATGGAAGTTGAACAAAACATTCTTGATTTAGAATGCGAATACAAAGAAATGGAAACAGAAGATGATGGCTCGTTTGAAGGCTATGCTTCAGTATTCAACAACAAAGACTTAGGCAATGATGTAATCCGACAAGGTGCATTCACTAAATCCATAGCAGGAAGAAAAGCAAGTAGTGTAAAATTACTTTACCAACACAAAACCGATGAACCTATCGGTGTAATAGATTCCCTAGAAGAAGACAAACGAGGACTTAAAATTAAAGGTCGTTTAGCTATGGGTACTCAAAAAGGTAGAGAAGTATTTGAATTAATGAAAATGGGAGCATTAGATTCCATGTCAATCGGCTATAAACTTCAACCTGATGGTTATAAGTACGATGATAAAAACAAAAGAAGAGTAATCAAAGAAGTAGACCTAATGGAAGTCTCAATGGTTACATTCCCAATGAATCCAAAAGCAAAAGTAACGAAAGTTAAATTAGCAGAAATGGATGCTAGAGAGATAGAAGCATACTTGCGAGATGTTGGTGTGATGTCTACGACTGTAGCGAAGCAAACTGCAAACATACTTTATAAATCATATCAAAGTGAAGATTCACTTGAAATGGTTGATGGTATCAAGCAGTTAATCAATAAACTTTAACTAAGAGGACAATTATGTCAGAAGAAGTCAAAACAGTCTTAGATGAGTTAGGTTCTAAATTTGAAGATTTCAAATCAGAAAACAAAACTCGTTTAGATGAAATTGAAAAAAAAGGACATGCTGACCCACTACTACAAGATAAAGTTGATAAAATGTCAGATGACATTGCTGAACTAGCAGAAGTCAAACAAGCACATGAGATTCAACAAAAAAATCTTGAAGAAGCGACAGCGAAAATCGAAAGTCTCGAAACAGTCTTAGCTAGACCAAATGCTTCTGCATCTAAAGATGTAGATATCCAAACAAAAGCATTCGGTGAATGGTTAAGAAAAGGTGAAGTGGATGAAATGGAAAGAAAAGCACTTTATGAATCAGATGATACATTAGGTGGTTTCTATGCTCCTACTGAGTATGTTGCAGACCTTATTAAATCTGTAACAGAAATTTCTCCAATTCGTTCTATTGCGAGAGTAAGACAAACAGATAAAAGAGGAATTGAGATTCCAAAAAGAACAGGTCAGTTCTCTGCATCATTTGTTGCAGAAACAGCTACTCGTTCAGAAACAACAGGCTACACAACAGGTATGATGTCAATCGATGCTCATGAAATGTATGGTCTGGTTGATATCTCACAAGCTATGCTTGAAGATTCTGCTTTCAATTTAGAATCCGAAATGGGTACTGAATTTGCAGAACAATTTGCAAAACTTGAAGGTACTTCTTTTGTTTCAGGAAATGGAGTTGGTAAACCTTTAGGATTTACTGATTCAACAGCAGGTGTTGCTTCTACCAATTCAGGTAGTGGTTCAGCACTTACAGCTAATGGTATCTTAGACTTGGTATATGCTATCAAATCTGACTATCTTGGTAATGCTCGTTTCGTAATGAACAGAACAACTTTTGCTAAACTTCTACAACTAGAAGATGGTGAAGGTCAAAAAATATTCCATGTTGGTTTAAACCTTGTAAATGGTGCACCTTCTACAATAGCAGGTCATCCATATACATTGGCTACAGATATGCCTGATATAGGTGGTAGTGCTAAACCGATTGCTTTCGGAGACTTCTCTAAAGCATATACAATCGTGGATAGAGTTAATCTTTCAGTAATGAGAGACCCATACTCACAAGCAACTTCAGGTAACATTAGATATGTTGCAAGAAGAAGGGTCGGGGGAACAGTAGTTCTACCTGAAGCAATTAGACTACAAAACATTAGTGCATAAGGGAGACTAGCATGAGAGATATTTCAAATAGAACAAAAGCTGTTACCTGTCAAGATGCTAAAGTTTTTACTGCTGATGCCAATGGCACAACAGTAGATACACAAGGTTTTGAAAGTGTAATGTTCGTAGTAAATAGTGGTATAGAAGGAGATACATTATCAGGTAGTGTGAAGTTTGATTTCATTCTTCAA
>CENI01006399.1_pt1 | contig 10637 bp, 2 predicted proteins | sample 530161 | NCBI WGS metagenome assembly CENI01 (sample SAMEA2591107, study PRJEB7988) | marine metagenome | isolation source: saline water (ENVO:00002010), including | reverse complement strand
TTATAAATTCAGATTCTAAATTGTATACAATAGAAACATCTATTAATGATGATGGAAAAAAAGAAACAAACTACAATGAAATAAAAGATATTCCTAATGGTGTTATAAACCAAACAGGTACATACGAGGGAGATATAACAGTAGCTGTAACAAATGTTTTACTTGGAAAAGGAGTGGATGGAAAAGGTAAATCTCAAAACTTTCAAGATGATTTAAAAATGCTTACAAATTTATTAACCGCTACTGATGCAGAGGGTAATCCATTAATGAGCAATAATATGATAGAAAGGGTTACCGCTCCTTTATTTAAAGTAATGGGTGATGAAAATAAAAATAATATATTTGCTATGAGATTTTCTGAACAAGAGGGTGCTGTTAAACTTGAAGCTAATTCATTTAATGAAGTAGAAAATTTTGCTATGGTAACTTTTTTAGAAACAATTAAAAATACATCGAATATATCTATAAGTAAAAAATTAGATGGAATTGTAACAGCAATGGAAACGGTAAATAATGCTTTAGAGGTAATTGAAGATAATAAAAATACAGGTATACAAGTTACTAAAAAAGACGGTAAACTTAAATATTTTGACTATAAAGATGATGTTATAGAAGCTGTTACTAAAGCATTAAAACCAATAACAAAAAATGTAACAAAAGAATTAATGGATAAATATTACGGAAGTGATGTAAAAAACAGTCAATTTGATGATTCAGAATTTGTTGGAATATTGCAAGAAAGAGAAAACAATAATTTAATATACAAAAAACGTGCTTTGCCTGCGGGTAAAAAAAATAGGTAAATAAATGCTTTCATCTTATAACAGAACAGAGTATTACAATTTTATTCGACAAAATGGTAATCCTTATAAAGATAATGAAAAAGTAAAATCTAAAGACCAAATATTGCAAGCATTTAATGATTTTAGATTAGATGGCAATGTATTTAATGATGACCCAATTAATTATCAAGAAGATAAAACTCCGTTTCGACCAAATCAAATAGTTAATTTTAATATTGGTGAAAAATTAAACGAATCAGAATTAGACTATTACAATAAATTTTCAGACGAAGAAGATGAGTACAGATATATATCAGAGTTATTTTTAAGCGGTCAACATAAAAAACCTATAAAGGGTGGATTAGCCGATATAATGATACGAAATGATATGGGTTTATCCGATGATGATGAAATAAATTATGGTGAATTTATAAATAAAAAGAAAATGGAATACACTAAAGAATCAGCAAATTTTATTGGTTCTGCTAGACAAAGATATTTTTATAGTGTTGAACAAGATGAACCTGCTTTTGTAAAACCAAAATCTAACAAACAATCTAATGAAAAAATAATAAAAGAAATGTCACCATTTAACTTACCTCCACAAGTACAAGAAATACAAAATAAAATTTTTGATTTTGCAGGAAATGTATTAGTAGTTAATCCTTATTTAAAAAGAGTTCAAGAAGGAAAAGTAGGACAAAAAAATTTAAGAGGAGAAATAATTGAAGGAAGCATGAACTGGGGTGATACATTTGCTCAAGGACTAGTTGATGTAAGATTTGGTCAAGAATACGATAAATTATATAATAATGTTTTAAACAATACAGGACAAAAAAAAGAAACTGCTTTTAATGAATTAAACAAATTAATAAAACAAAAAAATGAATTAGATAGTATTACTGGTTATGCGGGTGACTTTTCAAATGCAAGTCCTGCAACACGAGTTTGGATGGAGGGTACAAGAACAGGTGCACCAATATTAGAAATGTCTATACCTATGTTGCTTACAAAAGATTTTAAACGTGCAGGTTCATTAAAAAAATTAGCAAAAGTTAAAAAAGACCCAAAACTTTTAAAAACAAAAATACAACCAACTGAACTATTACGAGCTGACTCTGCAAAAGTTAAACAATTTAAACAAGGTTTACGTTACGGTTTAACGGTTAGAAATTTAGATTACTGGAGAAGAAGTGGTGCGGGTGATTTAAAATCAACATTAATTGGTGATAGAGATATTAGAAATATATCTCAAAAAGAACTTCAGCAGATAGACGATTTAGCTAATATAATTGCTTTACCGTATGCGGGTATAGAATTTATGGCAAGTGCTATACCTATGAAAGGATTAGGCGGTAATTGGACAAGAGCATTATCAAGAAAATTAGCTAAAAAAATGGGTGCTAGATTTATTGGTGCAACAGCTACAAAAGCAACCACAACAGCAACATTAAACTATTTTGGTGAATTACTTGAAGAAGGTTTTCAAGAAGTAATTATGGATATAGGTAAGCAAGCAGGCAAGAAACTAACAGAGGAAGATAGAGAAATTTTAGGAAATCAATTAACAATAATGCAAGCATTGTTGCAAACGGATTTAATTGATGCAGGAGAAGAAGGTCTTAAAGCAATGGAGCAAGCTAAATATGCAGTTGCACTTCTTGGTGGCGGTGCGTTCGTAACTGACTTGGTTAGTGCTAATAATGAGTTTCAGGCTATAATGCAAAGAAAAGATGGTTTAATAAAATTAAAAGATAAAGAAGGAAAACAACTATATACCGAAGATGAAGCATTAGATTTAGCAACAAAAGAATTAGGGTTTTTTGGTAAAAAAGGACAAAAAGAAGCAATTATTGTTAAAGATAAAAGATTATTAGAAATAAATGGAATTGATTCTAAAGAAGCTGAAAAACTAATAGAAGATAAATTTAATGCAAAAGGTAAAGATAGAAAAGAAGCATACGATAATTTTAATAAAGCTTTAATAAAAGCAGTTTATAAAACAAGATTTGAACAAACATTTGTAAATAAAGATGGAGAAGTTGATACAAAAACAGTAGAAGAATATTTAAAAAAATATGAAAGTCAATTTGATGCTTTAGCAGAAATGCATACAACCGCAGAGTTAGAAAAGAATGAAGATGCTCGAATTGAGTATCAAAAAATGATTAGAGAGCAAGAAGCTTTAATTGGAAAAACTGCTGAAATAGATACTTTTGTAAAAGTTTTTCAAGATGTTGGATTGTCATTAACAGAGTCAAACGAACTAGCTACAGAGTTTGTAGAAGCTAGAGGAACAAAAAGTGAAGAATTTGTTAGAAAAAAAATATTAGATAAACTTAATGATTTTATGATTAAGTATGAGGGAAGAACAGGGCTTCCATATTCAACAATAGGATTTTTAACAGAAACAGATTTTAATAATTTAAAAAATCAAGGCGTAAATAAAAAAAATCCTGTGTATGTTCGTATTACAGAATACATAGATACCTTACCTAATAACGAAAAAGAGTTATTAAAAGATTTACCTGAAACATTTTTAAAGGGTGTAAATGGCGATAAGGAAGCACAAACACAATATAATCAATTATTATCGCTTATAAGGGATATAGATTATCAAAAATATTTACAGACATATAATTTCTTTGACCCTGACTTTACACCACCAGAACAAGTAATAGAAGAAGCACAAACTCAACCGCTTGAAGAAGTTGAAATAGATGCTATTTTAGCAGGTAAATATGATGAAATAGCTAAAAAATTAGCAGAAGAAAAAAATATTTCTTTACAAGAAGCAAGACAATTATTAATTGACCAATATAACGAGCAAATATTAGAGCAAGAGGAAACAGCAGAGGAAACAGAAGAACAAAAAGAAGAAAGAATAAATGAGTTAAATAATGCAAAAAATAATTTAGCTAAATCACTACAAAGTGTATTTCCAGAAGCACAAATTATACTACACGAAACAGAAGCAGAGTATAATAAATCTTCTGAAGCACCAAACACAGAGGGTGTTACTATAATAGGTGCAGATGACTCATTGGTTATACATATAAACGCAGAAGTTGCTACACCAGAATTATTTGTGCACGAAGGATTTCACGCATCATTAGGAGCTTTAGAGCAGTTGTATAACAATACAAAAGGAACACAGGATGCATTTGAAGAAAGATTAAAAGAAGTTTTTGAGCGTGCTAAAAAGTATTTACCAGATGATGTAAAAGATGAAATAGATGTGCATCTATCAAGATATGGAGAAGCTGAATATAAATCAGAAGAAGCATTAGCAAAACTAGTAGAAATAATAGCAAAAAATTATCAAGCATTACCTAAAACAGAAAAAAATCGTATTATTAAATTTTTAGAAGAATTAATGGATTTACTAGGACTTGGTAATTATAAAAACATTATATTTAATGGTGGATTTAAAATTAAAAAGAATATGCCTAAATCCGATAAACAAATTATTAATACATTAAATAACATGGCTGTAGCTTTATCTGAAGGATTAGAAATCAAAACATCTGATTTAGATGTATTTAGACCCGATATAGAAAATCTTACTAAAGCTGATATGATTTCTAGAGCAAAAGAGTTGGGCGTAGAGGGTGCTAACACTAAAGCATTTGCAAGAAAATCAAAAGAAGAAATAACTAAAGCTATAAGAAAACAATTTGGTAAACGTAAAGTGCGTGCTTCTAAACAAACACCTGAAGGCGGTAGAGCACAGGTTATAAATGAAGTAGAAAAAAATGAAACTCATTACAAAACACCTAAAGAAAGAATACCTAAAAAAACTGTAAAAGCTTATAAATTAGTAAGGGTTAATGAAGACGGAAAACTTTATCCGTTATTTGCAAACGCTAATACACCATTTGAAGAAGGTGAATGGATGTCAGCGGGTATTGGCAAAAGAAAAACTATTAAAGGCAAAGAAAAAGTTGTCGGAAAAGGTATGAGTAGCGGTCTTGCACCTAGAGCAGGATTTCACACTGCTGATGTTTTAATAGCATCACAAATAGGAGGTAAAGCTAAACCTTCGGATACTAAACCAAACTACAGAGTATCTGATACTATATGGGTTGAAGTTGAAGTTGGTAATGATGTTGATTGGCAAGCTGAAGCAAATAAAAGAGGTAAAGGTAGAAAAGCAGAAATTACAGAAACTACACCACAAGGAGGTCATTATAAATATAAAACAAATCCTAATATGACAGGAGAGTGGTTAGTTAGCGGAGAAATGAAAATAACTAAAAGGCTAACAAAATTAGAAAGAAAAGAAATAGCTGAAAAAACAGGCATAAATGACCTACCATCATTAACTGATTTAATGGAAATGGAAAATATAAAATTTAAAGATTTAAATAAACAGTCACAAAAAGAATTTAATAAAACAAATAAAAAAATAAGATTTTCAAAAGCTAGAGGTGATTTTAAAGTTCCTGTAAAAGAGGGAGTAAACATAGAAGATTTTGATGGATTTAGAGTAAGCACCACACAATCTGATAAATTACTTGGTGGATATTTTAATCAACAAAGATTTTTAGGTGGCGTATTTTATCCTGCTATTACAGGAAGAATATGGGCGGCAACAAACCAAACTGTAGCAAACAATATTGTAAAACAATTTGAAGGAGTTGAGCCAAATGATGATGGATACTACTATTTAATTCCTATAGTTATGGGAGAAGATACTCATTTATCAAATCAAACTATGAGAAAAATGTTTTTTCAACATTTCGGTACAGCACTTAAAAATAATGAATTAAGTAGAAATGAATTAGTAGATGAAATTAAAAGAGTTACAAGCTTAACACCATTTAAAGGAAAAAAATTAACAAACGGAAAATTAATTACTGAAGAAATGAATAATGTTACAAAAGAACTTTTATCAGAAGATATATTAGAAAAATTATCAAATGTTTTATCTGATTTTAATTCTATGGATATAAGAAAAAAATATATTTCAAGTTTGTTAGGTAAAGGTAAAAAAGCTAAATACCCATCAATAGGAACAATCGAAGAATTTGTAGATTTATATAAAGACCCTATTTTAGATGATGTTCCTTTAGCAGGTGCTGTAAGCATGATAAGGTTTAAAGGAAAACCAAAAGCTGTAGCAACAGACCCTAAAGACGGTGATTACCACGAGTCGTATCCATTTCATGTTGAAACTGATGGTGAAGTAGAGGTTTTATTTTTTGATACAACACAAGACATATTACAAATTATACCTGAATTTACAAAAGCAGATGGTACAACATTTAATGTTTCTGAAACTATAGAAAAATTAAGAAATAAAAATAGAAGTGCAAAACAAATTAGAACAGATATAGGAAAAGAAACTCACGTTCCTGCACAATACAACGCAGTTTTAAGAACAAAAGATAGACTTGAGTTACCAGAAGATGTAGCTATTGAACCAAAAGTTGTTAAAAAGATAAGACTTAAAAAGAAACAATTATCTGAAAATGAACAAAAAATATTAGCAGAATTTATCGAAGCTATTAAGGAATCAAGAATAGCAGACCCTAGCATATTAGCACAACGAGCAAGTCCAGAGTCCATAACTAAAAGAGATTTAGACCTTACACTTCAAGGATTTAATCGTTTTAATCCAAACGATGAAAAAGGACAACAAATATTTGCAAACGATGTAATAGCTGTTCAAAAATCATACACTTATAAAAACCTAGAATCATATGTTAAAACACAATTTACATATTTAGAACAGGGTAGAAAATTACTTTATAATCATTTAGATTTGATAAAAGTTGGATTACATAAATCTAAATTAGAAAATATGTTAAACGATTTAGATGCACAAATTTTAGAAGAAACTAAAAAAGGTAATATTATTGCTGTTGATATTTTGCAAGATAAAGCAGATGAAAAACTACGTGATTTAGATGCTACAGTAGCGGTCGCTAAAGCGTTAAATACAGCTTCAGGAACAACATTACGGTATGTTGGGCTTACCAAATCTAATCTAAAATACTACAGTTTATCTAGTGTGTTATCAAGAGCACAAAGAAACTTGGGTGACCAAAAACTAACAAAAGAAGATAGAAAGTTTATAAAAGACGTAACAACAGATTTAGCAAGATTAGAAAAAGAGGTTGATGGATTAACAGAAGGTGAAACAGAATTAAGAACAGCCGATTTAGAAGCCAATGCTAAAAGATATGTAAAAATAATTAGAGGTAAATTAAAACTTACAGAATCTGGTAAAAGAAAAAAGAATGAAATATTAAAAGATATAAGGGATAACAAAAAAGCATTAAGAGAATTAGGATTGCTTGTAAAAGAAGATGTTACAATTAGACCATCTATTAGAGATGATTTAAATATTACTCCAGAAATAAAAAAAGCAATTTTAGATTTATCAAGAGATTATATAGCTTTAGGAGAAACCACATTAGAAGGATTGGTAAAAAAATTAACTGTTGATTTACCGCAGTTTGGTAGGACAGATATTTTAAACATACTAGGTAATAGAACAGAATCTACTGTAAAAAAAGAAATTAATACATTAAAAGAAATGCTCGTTGAATTAAGAAAGCAAGCTAGACTTACAGCTGTGTTAGAAGATTTACTTATAAATATACAGGATAATCCTAAAAAACGTAAACCAGATTCAGAAGAAGTGGCTAGATTGAAGAAAGAAATAAAAATAGCTAAATCAGAAAAGGCTATATATGAAAATGAACAACTATACAATACAATAGCTATAATTGAAGCACATATAAATGAGTTTACTAGCGGTAAGTCTAACGATAAATCAGCAGAAGAAAGACTGCAAAGTGCTTTAGATAGATTAAGAGAGCTTAACAGATTAATTAGAACAGAAGAAAAAATTCAACAACTAGATGAAATGTTAAAAATGCAACCATCTATAGCAATAGATATTATAGAGGATAGAAAGCGTAAACCTAAAGAAATTGAAAGTAAAGAATTAGAAAGAAAGCTTATAGAACTATCCGCCAAAAAAGCTGAATTAAATAATAGATTATACAACTATCAATTAAGAAGAAATAAAGGTTCGTTTTTAGCAAGAGAAATAGTGGGTATACCTAGAGCATTACTAGCAACAGCTGATATGTCTTACGCATTAAGACAGGGATTAATAGTATCCATAGCCAATCCTAGATTAGCGGCTAAAACTTTTGGTCAAGCGTTTCAAGCATTTTTCTCAGAAGATAAAGCAAGATTAATAGATGAAAGAATAAAAAGAAGTGATATGCAACCAATTCGTGACCAATACGGATTATACCTATCCAGTATGGATGGTGCGTTGGATGCTAGAGAAGAAGTGTTTATGACTAACTTCTTGAAAAAATTTGATATAATACCAAACTTTGGTGGTATCGTAAGTGCTTCAGAAAGAAATATGGTTACTGGTTTAAATTTATTAAGAACAGGATTGTTTGATGATTTTGTAAATAAACATCCAGATGCTCCACCAGAAGCATTAGAAGCTTACGCAAACTATATTAATGTGTGCACAGGTCGTGGTAGTTTAAAACAATTTAGCGGAGCGGCAGAAGCGTTATCATACGCATTTTTCTCTCCACGTTTTGCTGTATCAAGAGTGCAAGCACCATTTACTGCTGCCGCAATAGTAGTTGGTAATAAGGGTGAATATGCGGGATTAAGAAAAGAAGTAGCAAGACAATGGTTTTTCTTAATAGGTACTGGATTAGCAATAATTAACTTAGCTATTCTAGCAGGAGCAGAAGGCGAAGATGACCCAGAAGATACAGATTTTGGTAAAATACAGTTAGGTAGTCAGAGATGGGATATATTCGGTGGTTTAGTACAGCCTGCAAGAATTATGGCACTTGCTGTTAAAAGCGTGTATGCAGGATTTGATGAAGATGTTGAGGTTGATAAAGACGCTTATAAAGAATTAACTAAATTTATTGAGTATAAATTTAATCCTGTTGTAAATATAACTAGAGAGTTAATAACTCAAAAGGATTCATTTACAGGACAGGATATAGATTTTACTAATCCAGAAGATTTAAAAGAGCAAGCATTAAGCACATTTATGCCTATCGTTGTTCAAACATTTTTTGATGCGGCTGAAGAAGATTTAAATGCTGTTGAAACAGGAATGTCTGTTGTACCTGAAATATTTGGTGTAAGTTCTGGAATATACAGTAATTACTAAAAACATCCTTTTTTTACTTGACATTTTATCCTAGCTAATGTAGAACAGCGATTAAAGACACATATATAGGAGGATTCATGCAAGGTTTAAGATTTGATAGAACAGGTGCACCAATACAAGTTGGTAGCATGTCAGGTGCTGTAACAAGTGATGCGGCAATAACAGTTAGTGGTGTAATAGAAATAGCAGAAGTTACAGGTGCTGGAGTATGGGTTGCATATGGTTCATCAGCTCCATCAGCAAATGATGCGGGTGCATTTTTTATCCCACCATATGGAGTAACAAGACCTTTTTTAGTTGCTACTGGACAAACTCAAGTTCGTAGTAGTGGCACTAATATTAATGTACGAGAGTTGTAATGTCTTTAGGTTTAAATCTAGGACAAGGTAGTAGTAATAATGATGTATTACTTCCTGAACTGACTAATCTAAATACTTGGTTAATACAACCAACTACAGATGGTAAGACATTAGTTAATAATAAAGGTACTGATGCTACTCTTACAGGTGTCACTTGTGCTGATTTTACAAATGATGATACCGAAAGTATTATATCTACTGCTTCTATTGCACCAAGAGGTGATTGGTATGTTGAATGCTATTATTATCCTGATGCTCATGTTAGTTATGGTGAAGTAGTATTAGGTGGAGGAGGTTCGGCTGACCAATATATAGGCACTCATACTACATCAGGAAGATTAAGAGCTAGGGTAGCTAGTACAGCCTTCCTGACAAGTGCAAGTAATGTTATCCCTACAGGAGAATGGAGTCGTATAGTATCTTCTCGTTCAGGAAGTAACATTACATTTACTGTTTATGAAGCAGATGGAACACAAAGATGGACAGAAACACTTAGTGCAAATGATACACTAATGACAGCAGGTACTGTAAAAATAGGTGGTGCTTTTAGTGGTAGAATTATTAATGGAAAATTATCTAATGTAATTGTTGGTAATAGCTCAACTGATACAATTTTACATTATCCATTAGCAGAAACTATTACAGGTTCAACTGACCCTGTTTATGATGTTAGTGGTAATGGTAATCACGCCCAAACTGCTAATGTAGGTTCAACTACATTAAATGATATAGCTTCTTGGAATCATCAATACGGATTTACACTTAGTAGTTCAAAAAGAGTACCTGCTTTATCAAGTAAGACAAAACAAATAGCTACCTTTGATGGTGTAGATTCTAACATTCAATTAGCTAACTCAGGTCAAGGTTCTGATTTTGCATTTGGTTCGGATAACTTTACTATAGAGGGTAAAGCAGATTTAACTGATGAAGGTAACGATAGAATACTAATTTCAAGGTATCTTACAAGCGGAAATTTAAGTTGGATTGTTCTTGTAGCGAGTGGTTCTAATAGTGGTGGTTTTTCATTAGGAACTAGCAGTGATGGAAGTAACGTTACATTTGCTGTTTGTGCTAAAGGAAACGTACCACAAAGAGTTACTAATTGGAAAATAGTTAAAACAGGAACAGTTGTACAATTTTATTTTGATGATGTTTTAGCTACTGCTACTTCTGTTGCTGCTGAAGCAACTTTATATGATGCTAATGCTAATGTTCATATTGGTGGTCATGGTACGGATGGTGAATCAGGTGTTTGGGATAGAGGAATACATTCTCTTAAAGTAACCAACGATACTAGTAGCACAGTTATTTTAGATATGG
>CENI01002929.1_pt1 | contig 10707 bp, 12 predicted proteins | sample 530161 | NCBI WGS metagenome assembly CENI01 (sample SAMEA2591107, study PRJEB7988) | marine metagenome | isolation source: saline water (ENVO:00002010), including | reverse complement strand
TCTCCTTATGGTTGGTTACTCGTTGAGCCCACTTCCTTGATTGCCACATCAAGGCCAATAAAGTTATTCTTCTATTGTGTTATAAACTTTTTGTAATTTTTCTACGAGTGAAACCGCTTCAGATAATCTCTTTCCTGGTATCATTCCCTCTTGTATCAAATACAATATAAATTCAATTTCATTTTTTGTAAAGTCAATACCTTTTGATACTGACTTTACATTTTTATTTTTTACTAATCCCATATAAACCTTTATTCGTTATTATGACCAGATATAGATATCTCCTGTATCTGTTTCTACATGCATCATACCTATTCTGTTACCTGCGGCTGCTCCAAAGTCTTGTGGATTACTACCATGTGCAGGTGGTGCAGTTGAACCACTAACCGAGACAAGATATTGTCTTGGTGTTGCAGTTGTTGCACTTTGTGCAGTGTCATCAGCTTTTGTTAATGCCCATCTTGAAGATGAATCATCATAGAAGAATGCACTACCACTATATCCACTATGAGTTTGAACTACGATACCACCATCACCACTTGCAGAACCACTATTTAATAATATGAATTTATCCTCTATTACTAAGTTTGTTACATTCTGTGCAGATTGTGTACCTGATGTAGTAAGATTTCCTGTTACAAAAACATCACCACTAAATGTAGCACTATCACTCGATTGATTACCGATTGTAAAATCACCACCTAAATCTGTATTAAAGGCAGTTGCTAAATTACTTCCACCTGCAGTGTAGAATGTATGGATTTGGTCTGCAGTTGCAAGTCCAGTCCCACCATCAGATATTGCTGCGGTTTTTGCAGATAGAGTTCTTGCTCCACTACCATCAAAGGTTGTACCACTATTCAAATTAAGTGTTACATTATCTATGGTTAAAGCGTTCGGTACTTTCAATACTGAAAGAGTATCACTTGATAGTTCAATTGTTGAAGTATCTGCGGAATCTGTATTTAACATAGTTCCATGAACTTTATCAGCTCCAATTGTTGTAGCACCATCGTTACCGATTGTTATATCACCACTAACTGCGACTGAATTAATATCTGTTCCATCACCAATTAAAATTTGTCCATCTGTTTTTGCATCTAAATCAGTAGGTGCGTTTGAACCACCACCAACTTTAATACTACCTTGTGTGATGTTTGCCAACATAGAGTTTTCAACTGAATCTGCGGCGATTGTTAATGCACCACCACCAGCTACGGTTGCGTCACCACTTATGTTTGCAAAGATACTATCTTCTAAATCACTAAAGTTTATTTTCTTTTCTGTTCCATTATCAGAAACTAAGAAATGGTCTTGACTTTGATGTAGTGTTTGAGCACCATAATCACTTAATGTATCAACATCTAAACCTGTTCCTGTTAATCCACTACCATCTCCTGTAAAGGATCCTGTAAATGAACCTGTTATATGAGATGATGCAACTGCGGATGCATTTATTAATGTATCTACGGTTGTATTACCTGAATTAAGTGTAGATGTTCCATTATCAATGTTACCAAAACCACTTGATATAGCACCTGCTCCTAATGTTCCAACTGATGTTACTTGTGTTTGTGATGCATCAACATTGATTGCTAATGTTCCATTTCCTACAACTGCGGTTAAACCAGTTCCTGCAACATCTGCTGCTGCTTCGACTGCCGGCCCATCAGTTCCACCTACTATTATACTTCCATTACTTGTTAAGGCAAGTGAACCAACTGCATCCGTTCCACTATCTTGTGATATTAATACTGCTTTATCTGTTATCGATGATGCACCAATACCACCTTGTGCCACCGGTAATGCAGTAGTTAAAGTCAAAGAAGCTAGTTCCGCAGCTGAACCACTTACTATTACTTTTTTCCAACTTGCCATTATATTCTCCTATTTTGGGTTTTACCCAATTCATTAATTATAAATATCATTATGTTGCAAAACCAAGATAAAAATTACTTCCACTATATGCAATTGCACCCTCTTGTGCAGTTGGTAGTGGTGTATTTGTACCCAATACTACGGTTCCACTATTGTCTACTTTAAACATAGTGTTACCACCTGAATTCTTTAATACCATCAAATCATTTGATGATGATGGTTCTCCAAAAAATGTTGAACCACTATAAACACTCAATGAACCATCTGGTGATTCAACTTTAATTCCTTTTCTATCAACCTTAATTTTTTGTTTAATTCTTGATGCAGGTAAACCAACCTCTAAAGATAATCCTTGTTGATCAACTGCCAATTTACCAACTGATTGGTTGTTTGTATTATTAAAGTTTATCGAACTTGATAAAATATATAATTCTCTCCAAGGTAATTGGGATGAACCTAAGTCATAAGTATTACTTGCATCAGGTACCAAAGAACCACTAACTACATCAAAACTTGCAGTAGGTATGTTTAATACACTTGTTAGCTGTTTGGATTTAAACTTTGCCATTCTCTTTCATCTTTTCTTTGTTCCCACCAATTTGTAATTGATTTTGAAATCTTCTTCTTATGTTGAGTAGATTTAGGTTGTTTCATTTTCTCGATAGTTTCCATAGTAAGTTTTCTATCTGATTGAGCACAACTTTTACATACGGTATTATTACCAACTGCTCTATCAAAAGAATCCTTTCTTGTATAAGTTAACATCTTAGTACAAGATGGACATTTTCTATTTTTTCTATCTTTCCAATGTCTTTTTCTCATAACAATAAATATCAAATCATGGTAAAAGAAAAGTGGAAATTATGAATTAAATTTTCCTTGTGCAATTATTTCATCATCCGATTCTAAACTATAACCAATACTTGTAGTATCTACTTGTAATAAGAAAGATGAACCACTCTGTTCTATTGTAAGTGCATCATGTTCCATGTATTGTCCATTAATAAAGAATATAAAATCATTTTCATTTGTGGTTGTAAGTCCACTTGGAGCTGATGCAGTTACTGCAGTGAAACTTGCAGTGTTAGTACCAACTAAACTACCAGCCTTTTTAACAAATTGTTTTCTAACATACTCATCAAATGTAGATACCTCGGAACCACCTGCAGTTATTGAACTACCATTTAAACTAATTGAACCAGATATATCCATTGAACCAGTAAATATTTGATTATCATCAATACTATCACCAAAGATATTACTACCACTTGCAAAACTCTGTGTCATATGAGTTACTGAAGATGATACTATATAATTCTCTGCAATAATATCACCCAATACATGCCAATCTGTATCTACTTGAGCATGTCCATCAGGTCTTTGTGATATTTCGAATGATGTTGGGCCAATGTGTAATGAGTTTGATGCACTAACTGCAGAGAATAAAACCTCACTTGAAGTTCCGACATCTTGTCCTATTGCAAAAGTAGTACTTGTTGCAGCCTCACCAGTAAAATTAACACCATTAACTACTGATACACCTGTACCACCTAACATTGTTAGTCCATTGGTTAATGTTGTTTTTGCATCTGATGCATCTTTACGAGCTTGAGACACTCTTATTTCTTGTACACCCTCTTCAGGTTTTATTAAACTTGCCAATTGAACATCGACATCGGTTTTTAATATAATCTGTTTTGGTGTTAAATATTTTTTTGTAGTTATAAGTTTATTGAATGCTTCAGGTAAAATATATCCATGTAACTGAACGGTGAAAGTAGTTTTAATTAACCTTTCTCCATCTGTTTCACTTGCATCTGTAAATGTTTCTACATTAGTTCTGAACCTCATCTTACCAGGTTCACCCCAATATGCACCATCAGAATAATTAATCTTTTCAACTATTGCATTCATCTGTTCAATGTATGATGTCCAAATTGTAAAGTCATATGTCAATGTTACATAGTCTGGAATAACTACATTGTATAATTCTTTATTTTTATGTAAACCTTGTTGTACTGAAAATTTATCATATCGTTGTTGTTGTGAATATTTTTTCTCAAAGGTATAAAAATGATTAGGATTATTTGCATCTAATTTATCAACTGGAATATTTACATTCTTTTCCATTGATGTTCTTTTAAATACAATCAATGGTGTAATAACTTGTTGTTTTTTATCTCGTAGAAATCCTTGATTTTGTATTGATGTCCATCGTTCTGGAGATGCATATAAACAAGGAACTCTAACTACTTCATCATTCTCTTTTACACTTGGTTCAATAACCTCGTTGAAATAGTACATAATAGCACTATCCATATCCATAATACCGACTGATATATTTTTTACATCATCTTTTACGGCTGGTGAGGATCTACTGAGTTGTTCACCTCTGTTAAATTTTAGTCTATTTTTTCTTGGTATTGGTTTTTCTCTTGCCATTATATACTTCTAAACTCTTCTATGTTTAAGGAACTTAATCTTACTAAGTGTGCTGTTGCAACAATTGAATGATTGTTATCTGTCTGTCCACCAACTAATTGGTTTTCGTTAAATGAATTAATTTCAAAATACCCATCATTCCAACTTACAATATCACCAATGTTGGGTCTGAAGTTAACATCAATCAAATAATCTCTTTGGAATGCAAATGTAACATTCTGTCTGTTATCTGGACCGAATTCATTTGTTTCAAAATCAAAATCTTCTGCATCAATAACACACGATAACTTAACTCCAGGTCTAAATGTTTTACCATCTGCAGATTCACCATACATATTTGCTTTAGTATCTTGTACCGAAACTCTATATATTATGACTTCTTGTCCGATAAATCCATCTTTACCTATTCTTGCATCACCAACTAACTCACGATTGAATCTATCAATTAAATCCATGTCCTTTGGTGGATAAAAGCGACTTGCCATTTGTTTATCCTATGTAAAGTGGGTATGGAACTTTTTTTAATGTTTCTTGTTCAAAATCACTTTCATCTCGTTGAGCTTCCATAAGTGCTTTACGACTTGTTTGTTCAAGTGTTTCTCTCAATTGTTCCATCAATTGTTCTTTTTCAGCAGTTGCCTCTGCTCTTAAAGTATCACCATCAAGTGAAACTTCTGAATTAGGAATAGGGATTGTTCCATATTTAGAACGAACCATTCCCAATAGTTCTTTAGATAATGAATAACCAAATTTTCTAATCCATTGTTTACCAACATCGTTAATAAATTGATATTCCATATTATCATAAGGTACATTTGAATAATCAGATACCACATCTGCTGAACCACTATATCGCGTCCTCAATGGATTATCTCTATCTTCTGTTAATATATACTCTATCCATAAGGAACCACTACTAGCAGGGGCTGGGAAAACTCTTAGTTGATTATTTCTTAATTCAAATGAATATCCAGACTTTCTAATCTGGTCATTAAATTCTATTGCCTGTATTCTTAATAAATCTGCATAGATTGGTTGTAATACAAATTGAATTGCTGGTGATTTACCACCAAAACCAAATCCATCTAACATATTCATTGTTCCGAACCCTGTCATTGCATATGGATCAAAATACCTAGCAACTGCTGGTGTTGATTCATAGAATACTCGTTTAACTTCTATTGCAGAACTATGACTGGCATTTCCGATAACATCATTTAAGTCATATACTTGACTACCAGAGTCAACTTCTATTGAAGTTCTTTTAAAATCTACCGTACCACCGACTTGTGCTTCTTGTCCATACTCTTCTGCTATGAATATATTTTCAGATAAAGTTGGTTTTACTCGTTTATGAGTGAAGTTTGAACTTGTTGCCTGTCCTCGTAAGTGGAATAAGTTATCACGAATGTTAAATTGATTAACTTGTGCACTATATTCTGTAACTGCTTCTTCAAAACAAGCATAGAATTGTGTATCTTGTACTTCTATCTCTGTTATTGGATATCCTAATCTTCTTGCACACCAAGTTGCAAACTTTGGTGCATCTGATTGGAATGTTGTGTCATTATCGTAAAAACCAAAAGGTGTTGATTCACTAACTGCTGAACCACTTCCTGGCCATATCGGCTGTTGTGCCATATTTTTCTCCTAAAAAGTCTGTAATATTACACTAATAAATATCAAAAGCAACAAAAAAGGGGACTCTAAAAGAATCCCCTTTTTATTAGATCAATTCAGTTCAGAACTGAATTATACATAGTTTACATCAGCAACTACGACTTTACCATAGAACTCAGGTCTAACCATCTTCTTAGCGTATCTGGTCATTACACCTTTTCTTGGTGTAAAGTTCTTAGGATCATACACAAGTGGTGTCATGATTAATGGTACATATGGTGAATACACAGCTCCAGTTTCTAAGAAATTACTTCCTCTGAAACCACAAAGAATTGTGTTTTCTAACATATATGGGTTCTTATAGACGGTGTATCTATTATTAAGAGCACCTACTTTTTGAACACCCATAGCAAATTTACCATTGGTTGCGTCACCATTTGTATCAGCAGCGTATCCAGGAATACTCTCGATGATAGTAGCAGTTTCAGGTGATACCACGATGAAATTTGCTCCTCCTCTTAGAGTCTTCTGATGAATTGCATTACTTACACTTTGTATCTTGTTACCAAGAGTTTGGAACCATGTTCCTTTAGTGTATGCAGATGCGTTTGCTGATGATTCTGCGAACAATGAAGTTGCAGCATCGTACTCATAGCCTGGTCTTGCAGACCATCTTTCTGTTTTCGCAGAAGCATTATTATGCAACATATCAAGGATTTCTAAATCGATTTCCATTGAGATATACTCACTTAATAGAGCTGTTAACTCAGCTTCAGCATCGACTGAATGATATGCATTTAAGTCTTGAGCAAGTTCTGGAGTCCAGACTGCTTTTAACTTACGAGTTTTCGCGATTATCGGAATACTCTTTAACGCAATATCTAATTCAGGAATATCGATATCTGTTTCTGGGTTTAATGCGATTTCAGCTTTAGTTGCCTCAAAATCAGTTCTTGAATAGTTAGTAGTCGGTTGTTTATGATAAGAAACAACTGCAGTTGTCGGAGCACCTGCTATTGACTTTTTAGCTATGAAAGAAATTTGAGAATTCGTTGCATCGTATGAAGTGTATGCAGGAAAGAATTGATCGTATCCTGAACCACTAATTGTAAATGCACGAACGCCATCATAATCTGGTGTAGAATATGAAGCTACGGCAGTTGTAATTTTAACTAAACCATCATCTGCAGCAACACCTGTTGATACTGATGCTGATAGGTCTGGTTCAAAATCTACATCTGACCAAGATACTGATGAACTAATGAATTGAGTTGCGTTAGCAGTACTTACATGACCAGCTAATGATACCGTATCAGAATCGTTCACCGAATATCCGAATTTTCCAGCACCATATAAACCACCAGCAGCGTCAGCATTAGATGCAGATGTGTTACCATATACATCACTATGTTGAGTGTGGGCGTCTGTTTGGGCTGTACCGTATTTGAAGTCAAGGTAGAAGATAAGTCCACTTGGAAGATTCATTGGTTGAACTGACACAAATTCTTGTGCTGCTAGTTCACCAAAGATTCTACGGACTAATGGTAAGGCAACACCTGACCATTCTTCAGAATTTTGTCCACCTGTTCTTGAAGCTTCGTCAATTAATTGACGGGCTTGATTCTCAAGTAGTACTGCCATTCCGTTTACTTCATGTTCCGCATCAAGACCTTCTAAAAGTCCTGTTGGTTCCCATTTCTTGACTAATTTACGGGTTTGTTCGAGAAGTTGACGCTGAGGATTATATCCCTCCATCAAGCTCTCTATTGAGTTTATTGATTTACTCATGATTTTTTCTCCCGAAATTATATTATGTTAGCTAATTTCTTAAAACGATTTTTTATATCTGTGCCTTCTGACAATACTTCATCGTTTTTAGGTTTAGTTGAAGCAACTGCTTTAGAACTTGAACCTTTAGCCTCTTTAGTAGGTTGGATTTTTCCACCCTTAAAAGATTCTGCAAGTGTTGAGTAAACAAGTTTGATTTCTCTAAGATTCTTAGTTCTATCAAATGTTTCAACAACTTTCAATTTCTGTTCGTTACTTAAACCAAACGCTCTAAACAATTTGTTAGAAAACAATAGTTTTGCGTTTAATAAATTAACTTCATTTAGTTTTTCACGCAAGTATGTTACTACTTCGCGATGTTCTTTTAATTCACTTTGAAGTGTTAACACTTCCTCGTTTGACTTTTCAGTATCTTCTTCTTCAGAAAGAGCTTTAATGACTTCTTCAAGGTCGATGTCTTCATCAACTTCTTCATCATCTTTGTCTTCTTCTTCAGTTACTTCGTCTGTTGACTCGGCAACTTCTTCTTTAGACTCTTTATCTTCTTCTTTAGTTTCATCTACTTTAGAATCGTCATCTTCATCTTTTGTTTCTTCAACTTTATCAGTTGATTCTTCAACATCATCTTTTGACTCTTCTTCATCTTTAGTTTCTTCAAGATCTGATTCCAATTCTGATAATACAGCTTCTAAATCAAGTTCATCTGATTCATCAACTCCATCTTCATCTTCTTCTTCGTGTGAATCTTCATCCACTTCGCCTTCTTCAGCGTCTTCATGATCTTCTTCAGAAACAACTGGTGCATATTTAACACCATCGATTTCAATGATATCAGATTCGTCTACTTCTACTTCGTCTTCACCATCAGCATCTTCTTCATCAGCTACTGGTTCATCAGCTACTGGTTCATCTTCTACTGGTTCATCCTCGATAGGAGCATCATCTTCTTCGTCATTTACTTCGTATGTTTCATCATCTACTGGTTCATCATCAATTTCATCACCCGCCATTTCGGCTTCGATTTTCTTTGACAACATAGATTTCAAACGGGGAGTGAATGCTTCTTCAAGAGCTATCTTTGCATTTTCAAGGGCAGTTTCACGAACTGCTTTTGCGTCAGCAATAGCTTCTTTTAATAAATCATCCATTTTTTTTCTCCAATGATTAGTATAGTTATTCGGAACTATAATATAGTTTGTTTTTGATTTACACTATAAGATGTACGAATGTACATAGTGTATTTAGTTTAATATAAATATAAGGTTACTGCAGTAAAATCACACAAAGTGTGTATTTTTTCTAAGAAGTTTTATTTCTTCTTATGTCCACCCTTACCATTTAGTATTTTTTCTTGTTCTAAATCTTTTAGTTTCTTATAGTGATTTCTCAAAATGGCCTTCTTCTTTTTCTCTCGAAGAATATCTGATGGTTTTCTATAGAAAGAACGCTCTCTCAATTCCAACATCAAACCACTATCTTTAACTTTTCTTTTAAATATTTTAAGTGCTTTATCTACACTTTGTCCTTTACGGATTGTAACTTTTACCAAATTAACCTCTACTTTTAATCAGTTTCTTTTTTTGCTTTCCAATTTTTATCTACAAAGTTGAAAAGTTTTTTCTTAGATTCATCATCTAATTCATCTGGAGATGATACTCCAAACTTCTTTAGTGCAGATTGGAAGAACTTTTGGTATTCACCATCTTCTTCAGAAACGGTTCCATTGAACTTAGAATCTTTTTCATCTACATTTACTTCATTAACTTCTGGTATATCATAGTAACGATTTAAGATATTACCCATATCTTCATACAATGTTGCCAATCTTTCACGAATTGATTGTGCTTCACCAGAGATTTTACCAAATTGTGTTGAGAAATTTGTTAGTTCTTTCATATTACGATTTACACTAACTTTATCAAACCAATCCTCTGTCTCACTTAATGTGTGATTTTTTGTTAATTTTGCGATGTTTGAAAGTTTTTCGGCAGTTTCTCTTAAATCATCTTGTGTATATAATGATTTACCAATCTCGTTATATTGAGATAGTGCTTCAATTACTTTCTTTGCATCAACTCTTTCTTCATCAATTTCACCATAGTTATCTTCAACTATCTGTGTTAATGAAGAATATCCTTTTCCAATTGCAGGTGTACTAACTACTCCACCAACCATTGAAAAATTTTCTTTTAATAAGTCTTTTAATTTTGCCATTTTGAATCTCCTAATTCATATATAAATATCATTATCTTCGCTTTTTACCACCTAAATATTTACGAAATCTTTTTTCTACTTTACTCCACAAAACACTCAACATCTCAGGAACTCCTGCACTTGTATCACCAGCTCTACTACCACCTGATTTAATTGCACGAATCATATCCATAGCATCATACTTACCATTTTTAACACTACCTAACATTATCTTGATTGATTGTTGTGAAGCTTTATTTAATTCTTTTCCCATTTTCTTTACATCATCTTCTGCAAATCTTTTAGCTTCTTTATTAGAATACTTCATCATTGCTGGATTAAATGAAGATGGTGTTTTGATTGAACCTGGAACATATCCAACTTCTGATAATAATTTTGCTAATTCATCAAAAGTATCTACATCTTCTTCTTCAAGTCTCCAATCTTTCCATTTTGCATTTATATTACGAATTGTATTATGTTTCATTATCGTTTCCTCTTATACATAGTAATTTTTCTTTTCATCTTTGATGATGATAATTCTTTGTTTGCATCAACTAATGCTTCAACAAATCCCATAAGAACTCCATTTTTTTTCAATATGTATTCAATATTTTCAACATCACCCTTTTTAGCTTTTTTAGCTAAGTCCATAAACTTTCGTGATAAACTATCTTGTAATGTCTTTAAATTTGTTGTACCATATCCTGATATAAGTACTTGTGGATTCTTCTCATCGAACTTCCCATCTTTCATATCTTGAGATACATTATATAAACTTTCATT
>CENI01005724.1_pt1 | contig 10729 bp, 11 predicted proteins | sample 530161 | NCBI WGS metagenome assembly CENI01 (sample SAMEA2591107, study PRJEB7988) | marine metagenome | isolation source: saline water (ENVO:00002010), including | reverse complement strand
TTCATCAGCTTTTGCGGCTTCAGACGTACAAAACCAAGCAATGAGAACAGGCGCAATTGGTACTATCAGTGGCGTTCCGTGTTATGTTTCACAGTACTTAAATGACACTAACACAGGTGTTAGTGGTACTAAAGCGGCAATCTTCTCACAAGATGCTTTAAGAGGCGCAATGCAAGGTGGCGTAAAAGTAGATATAGATAACAGAGCCAGTGCTGTTGGGGTAGACGTTGTAGCTAGTATAGCCTTCAACGTAGCAACACTTGATTCAACACGTGGTATCTTATTGAAATCATAATAATAACTAATACTGTTGGGGGAACTATTCCCCCAACTACTACAGGAGAATATATATGGCGTTTAGCACAAATAACAATTTACAAGAATATGCACCTGAAGTTTTTGACCAGGGAGTTGATGATTGGACAGATGAATTAGCCAAGGCTGAACAAGATGTTAAGAACTTGATTCAATTTAAATGGTTCAATAAGTTTTACAGCAGAGATCAATACAATGCAAGTAAACTTGTAGAGTCACAATGGACAAAGACAACAGTATATCAAGCCTTATATGCCTATATCTTACCAAAGTTAAGTACATTCAGACCTGAAGGTGACCCTTTTAGAGAACAACTATCTTTCTACAAAGATAGATTCAATGAAGAGTGGGAACTACAGTTTGGTATTGGTATAAAGTATGACTTTGAAAATGATGGATCTATTGGCATTGAAGATGTCAAGCAGGTATCACAAGATAGGTTGTACAGATAATGGCAAGAAGAGAAGATATATTATCAGCTGTTATAAAAGAACTAAAGAAACAACGTAGTGTTAAGTTAGGTAAAGTTGAGAGAGATCCAATTGACCCTAATGAACTACCAAAAACAGCATTTCCAGCAGTATATGTTGAAACATCTGATGAAGACATTGAAGATATCACTATGTCAATGGGAACTGATGGGTTACAACGCAGAGGTACTATGGAAATAGATCTTGTATTGTTAATTGGTGGACGTTCAAGAGATACTCAGCGGAACATTGCTGTAGAAGCTATTGAAAATACACTAATGGCAGATAGAACATTAGATTCTACTGTAGAAGATATTAGGCTCTCAAGAGTAGAGACTGTAACAACTGGTGAAAGTGCACCTTTTGCAAGTTGTAGAATGATATTCACAATTGAATATTGTTATAAATTAAATAACACATAGGAGACATTATTATGTCAAACTGTTACGCAGGAAAAGACGGTGCGTTAGGCGTGTCCACAGATGACGGGTCTAATTTCACAAACATTGCTATGTTGACTTCATGGACTGTTACACAAAATGCAGAACTGTTAGAGTGCAACTATATGGGTGCAACATGGAAAGAAAGTAAATCAGGACTACTAGGTTGGGAAGGTTCAGCGGAAGCTAACTTTACTGACATAGCAGGTGTTGCTGGTAGACAATCAGTTAACCAAGATGGTGCGCCAAACGCAACATTAGGTGTTGGTTCTAAAGTAAGATTATACTTTTACCCAAACGCTAGTGATACAGACTTTGGATTTACTGGTGATGCAATCATCACAAGTATTGAAAACTCTGCTACATTAGGTGAAGTACAGACTGTAAGCATAAGTTTTACAGGTACTGGTTCATTAACAACAGACGTCAGTGTATAATTGATCATATCATGGGCTACTCAAGTAAAACAACTAGAAAAATGTTGAAAGAGTTAGCCCGTGATTATGACAGATATCAACGTAGTCTGTTTACAAATTTAGTAAGTCAAACGCCTATTGACACTGGCCAAGCACAAAGAGGCTGGAAAAACGTTAAGCAAATGAGTGACGTTATAGGCACAGGCAAAACAAAGGTAGTCATAAGAAATGATGTACCTTACATAGAAAGGTTGGACGGCAACCCAGGCTGGAGTGGACAAGCCCCCAAAGGTATAGTCAAGCCAGTATTGGCAAGAGTCCGTAAACCATAACAAGGATGAAAAAACAAATGACAAAAAGTACATTAGAAAAAGCAAGAAGTCACTTTCATGGAGCATTAGCACATGATTTAGTAAAAATTGAAGTTCCTGAATGGGAAGAAACAATTTATTTTAAAGCGGCAACAAACTTTGCTGTAGAAAAAAAGATTATAGAGTTACATGGTAAAGGAGACCTTGTTGAAGCTTTGGTTGAAACATTGATTGCCAAAAGTCTTACAAAAGATGGTAAAAAAATGTTTACAGCGGCTGATAGAGTTGTATTAATGAGAGAAGTAGATCCAGAAGTGATCATACGTATTGTTGGTGCAATGAATGAGGCTAAAAAGGAAGCACAAGACGCCATGGGAAACTCACCAAAGATTTAGAGACCCTGTTTTTGTTCAGAATAGCAGAAACACTAAATCAACCGGTAGAGTGGGTCCTCAATAATGTTAGCACACTTGAGTTAGAAATGTGGGCTAAATATTTTGAGTTTCAGGTTAATCAAAGTAAAAGGAAATAAACTATGGCAACTAAACACACTATTGAGATTCAAGCAAAGGACAAAGCCAGTAGAGCTATCAATAAGGTAGACAAAGGTTTAGACAGAACAGCACGTAGAGCTCTTATGCTCAAAGGTGCTATTGGTATAGCAGGTGCGGCTATTGCGGCGCTTGGAACATTGGTAGTGTTCAAACGTGTCATTGATGATATGGACAATCTTGCTAAAGCGGCAAGAAACGTAGGTATCACATCAGAGAAAAGTTTTGCAAAGTTTCAGGTAATTAGAAAACTATTAGAAGAAGGTGGACTATCAGCAGAAGAAACTGATAGAATGTTTAGAAACCTTGAAGGACGTATGGCGGCTGGTATAGCCGGCAACAAACAGTATGCTGAAATCATGGCAAAACTTGGTGACAGTATATTTGATGTAAATGGTAAATTAAAAGACGCACCAGATCTATTCACAGCAGTTGCTCAAGCAATGCAAGAAGGTACAATTGGTATGGCTGACGCTCAGAAAATACTGGGTGAGATGGTTGGTCCTAAAGTACTTGGTGTATTCCAACAATTAAAACAAGACGGAGTTGGTGTAGGTAAAGCATTGAGTGATGTGGCTAAAAGTATGAACATAGTCAGTCTTGAAGATGCTCAACGGGCAGAAGTATTCAATGATAGTTTGAGTAGATTAGGTGATCAATTAACATACCTAATGCAAGAAGCTCTTATACCTATATTACCAGCAATGACAGAATTTGTAAAAGACTTGGCCGCAAGTGCACCAGGTTATTTAGAAAAGTTCAAAGACGCTATGGCGGCAATGCAACCAGTATTTGATGCTATTGGTATGGTACTAACAGATGTTGTTGTACCAATCATAAAAGTATTGTTTGAGTTCTTGAGTTCAATGGCAGAAGTAATGAAGCCTATATATGAAGCGGCATTACCATTGTTCAAATTAGCATTAGAAGCTGTAAGCACAGCATTAGAATTTGTTGTTGATACTATAAAAGAATTTGAAGATGAAATAGTAGGTGCAATCAAAGTAGTAACAGACTTTGGTAACAAAGTAAAAGACAACTTTGGTAGCATCAAAGATAGTGTTGTAAGTGCAACAGAAGCAACAACCAATAAACTAAAAGAACTATGGGATGGTGCATACAACTACTTGGTAGGTAACAGTATTGTTCCAGAACTCAAAGAAGAAATAATATCAGATTTTGAAGAAATGAAAGATATGACTACAACCTCTACAACAGAACAAGTAGATGAAATCATATCTGACTATGATAGATTACAAAAAGCAATAATGCAAAAAACTGATAAAATGAAAGAAGCCAATAACGCTTTTGTTGAAGACTTTAACAAACAGTTTAATGATATATTAGCAGATGGTCTTGTAGAAGGTAACCTAAACTTTGAAAGTTTTGCAGGACTATGGAAAAGCACACTAAAAGATCTTATATCAGATACACTAAATGGTGGTAATCAATTGAACAGTATACTAGGTCAAATTGGTTCACTAACAGGTGGTGGATTCAATGGAGGTGTAAGTGGAATGTTTGGTGGACTATCAAGTTTTGCTACAAATGTTGTAGGTGGTATCAGTGACTTCTTTGGAGGTTTCTTTGCAAATGGTGGTAAACTTGGCGCAGGTAAGTTTGGTATTGCAGGAGAAGCTGGCGCTGAGATTGTTTCAGGACCAGCAAATATCACTCCAATGAATCAACTATCAGCACCGGCCGCTCCGCCGGTAAATATTACTATACAAAGCATAGACACTCAGACAGGTACAGAGTTCTTATTAAAGAACAAGAACCAAATTGAAGGTATTATACAAAACGCCTATAATAGACGTGGAAGACAGGGGATATATTAATGAGTTTATCAATTTTTACTTGGCCCAATAATAGTGGAAACAATTACATTGATCCAAATTATCAACCAGGTTGGACAACAAGAATAACAGCATTGGTTAATGGAAGTTATAAGGCTTGGCAAGGACATAATCCTAACACAGGTGAATCTAACCTAATAACAAATTGGGAAATACACAGTTCATTGTTTAACAAAGCAGTTGAAACTGAAAGTTCATTAGATAACCTAACAATATATGATTTATGGGAACAGCCTATTCTACAAACTAGCATTTACCCTATTCAAGAAACTTTTACAAGCAGTGAAAACCTAACAGGTGCTAAAGTAGGTGTAACATTTTATTCTTATACTTCAAGAGACAAGTTTAGAGAAGGTGACCCTGTTATTATTGGATCAGCTGATGGTACATTGGCTGAATGGAATGCACAAGGTCCTACATATGATTCAGGTACAGAAATACTTTACACAGATCCAGAAGAAGGTATCCAAGGCAATGAAGTTTATCTATTCAGAGATAGCAGTTTAACAATACCTTTACGTTATGTACAAAGTGTAACAAATGAAGCTGTTGATCATTTTCCAGATCCAACCAGTGCATTTGATCTTGCAACTTTTAATTTTGAGTTCAACAGTAAATCAGCACGTAGAGTAGCACCAACTACAACATTTACATTTACTGATCCAGGTGGAACATACAATCCAATTGATGGAACTGGATTACAAAAACAATTAAATGGTTTGGGAACACTATATGCTAAAAACTTTAACCATCAAACTGATGATAACAATTCAGCATATCATTTATACACAGACAGCAACAGAACAAACCTATTAGATTTAAATGAAATATACACAGATTATACTACAGTTGGTGAACCAGAATTTATAGTTACCACAAGTGCATTTACAAACGGTAACAATTGGTATATTGATGCTACAAACAGTAGCCGTTCTTATATTGCAAGTAGTACAAGTGCAACAGGTTTTAAAAGACGTGACCGTAATGGCGCATACAGCAATGACTTAAACGCAGTTACATTCAATGAAAGAAAAACTATACCTACCACAGATGGTGCAAGTAATATAAGCATTGAAAACAGTTATATTAAAACAGAATACTTTTTTGGACTAGGAAGTCAGCAAACTAGCAGTTATCCAGGTGAAGGTAGATATGTAGAACCTATATATGCCACAGATGGAACAACACAGGTAAACACAGTAAACACATTGGTTGTATCAACCAACAGTGGTTCTCAACCAGCCATTATTGATACAAACTGGACAACTGGTTATTGGCACAACATAAATGGTGTTGTTAGTGGTGATCAGTGGACTATCTTTAATGATATGAATACAACATACAACGGCAGAAAAGTTTATGCTCATCCAGGTGGAAGTTTTGATGCTAGTAAATATAGAGTAGGTGCTACAAACGCACCTTCAGCTAATCAAATTAACACAGGAGTTACAGAACAAAATAATGCAGTTGAAGTTAGTAGTGTAGCAGTTAACGGTATAAGTTATAAAGTAATAGACATCTATCAGAGAAATCCTCAAGATACTTTAAATAATCATCCTGTATGGACAACATTAAAAAGTTATGTTACCCTTGGAGATACAAAAGGTATGTGGCTTGATATAACAGAAAACAGTGGCACAAATAGTACAAAAGTTTTTGTTTCACCAGGCCCTTCAATTTTTACAGCAGTAGGTTCAACAAATCCAGACAGAGTATGGCAATACATTAGATGTTTTGCATTTCCAAATATAGCATTTAATCCTAATAGTGCAATTGATGATATTAATACCAGTTGGGCTACAAATCCAACTTTTGATTCTACAGGCAACGGTAGCAATGGTACTTGGTCAGGTGGTAACTTTACATTAAAAACAAATCAAGAGAATATTAATACTGTAGACCGTTATACTTCTAATTCTTATTGGACATTTACCACAGACAGTGATGGTTATATTCCAAAAACAGATCCAAACTATAACAAATTGGTTAATGGTACATTCATATATACAAGCAATAATGCAACTGGATTTCCAACAGCTATAAGCATTATTGAAGAAGAAACTACACGCAAAAGAATAGCCACACATGGAGATCATGCCGCTGGATCAACATTAAATTGGTTAAACAACCCATATCTATTAACAGCGGCAAATGTAACATATTCATCAAGAGGTCAAAACTATTTTGATGTAACTGGTGCAGATTATACATACCTACAAACAGGTGATACATTTAAATTTGCAGAAACAGATAGAATACAATGGTTCTCACCAAACAATACAACAAATGTTGCAGGTGTAACTGTAGCAGGTAATTTAACTGCCAGCACAGGTGGAAGTTTAACAACTACAGCGGCAGGTGAAGTAACCAATCATCCAAACTTTACATTTTTAAGTGGCGGTAATCTTACATACAAAAAACGTACAGGTGCCAGCACATATGTAAATGGAGCAGAAGTTGATTTAACAAAAGTATATCAATTAGATCAAAGTACTCATACAAATATAACAACAGATTGTACTTGGACAGTAACACAAGACAGTAATGGTTATGTAACAGGCGCAACTCTTGACGCACAAGGAAAAAGAGTTTCACCTTGGGACTTTAGTACAGTAGGTAGTAATAACAACACAGTTAAATGGTTAATAAAAACAGGTGCTGATACATACACACCACCAGCATTGACACCAAGTGAACAAGCAGACGTATTTGATACAGATGATGAATGGGCAAGTGATGGTTACAATGCAAACAAAGAATGGCCAAACCACGTGTCACCACAGAGTGCAAACATTGTTTACAACAGTCCTACTATTGTAAACACATCAAGCAGTGGTATAAAATACACACGTAGTATGGGTCATACAAAATGGCAATTAGAAGTAACATATCCACCAATGAAAATGGCAGACTTTCAAAAGTTTCATGCAATAGCACAAGCGGCACACGGACAAAGCACACCATTCTTCTTTAGTCTAAAAAACAAAGATAATGATGAGATATTATGGAGAGACACATACACCGCAGGAACAACAAAACACATACGTCTCAAAAATGCAATGAGTCTTGGTGATACTACATTATTAGCAGAAGGTTTTACCAGTAGTCAAGCAAACGCATTCACACGTGGTGAAGTGTTTATTGATGGTGAAAATGAAAATGGTAATCTACACACAGCATTGAACACAGTAACTTCAAATGTTTATGGTGAAGCAAAAATACGTATGCCTTGGCCAGTACGCCAACCAATGAGTGCAGGACAAAAAATATACAAACATCCATCACACGCAGTTGTATCATTAGCAGATGATAACTTCAACTATAGTGTGGATCAAAACAATTACTATTATGTAACTGTAATGTTTGATTTAGATAGATGGAAATAAACTATGGCAACATTAGAACAAATAGTAGCAAAAGAAACTATACAATATTATGACTGTGTTAAAATAGCAATAGACAGCACACACACCTATTATATAACACAAGCACCTTATAATCTAACACTATCAGACGGCAACACATACAAAGCCGCAGGTGGGTTATTACAGATAACTGATTATGTTGATAACGCAAACTTTAGTATTGAAAAAATAACAATAACATTGGCTGGTATTGTAAATTTACCAACAGGTGATACAGTATTAAAAACACTACAAGGTTTAGATTATATTGATAAACCAGTTACAATATTCCGTGCATTCATGGAAGACTTTACAGTATCACAACAAGTGGTATTGTACAAAGGTTATATCAACAACATAAGTGCAACACTATCAGACAAAGGTGATAGTACCACAGGTGATATAGAAACAAGTAGTCATTGGACAAACTTTGATAGAATAAGCACAAGATACACAAACAGCAACAGTCAAAAAGAAATACACCCAGGTGATGAAGGCTTTAGTTATGCAAAAGAAGTGCAAAAAGAAGTAATATGGCGTGAGGCATAATGGAAAAGCAACTACAATATAGACTTGGTATGTGGTTAGCAGAAAAGAAACATCAACCTTGGGTAAGAGGTAAAAATGATTGTTGTACTTTGTTTATGGAATGGCATGATATAGCATACGGCACAAAAACACTCAAAGAAATATACGGTAAATACAATGACTTAAAGAGTGCAATAACTTGGGCTAAAAAGATACCATTGGACAAATGGTTTCCAAAACATGGATACAAACAGGTTGAAAATTTACAGGACGGTGATATAGTGCAAGTACAACATGATAGAAGATTCAGCAGTGGTTACATAGTGTTTATGAATTTTGCTTGGGGAATATCAGATAATTCAAATGGTATAACAAGACATGATTTAGAAACTGACGCACCTTACACTATATGGAGGTATGCAAATGGGTAAAGATCCAGTAACAAAATTCTTTATAAAATTAGCCTTTACATATTTTAGTTATAACCAACAACGTAAAGCACAGAAACGTGCTGAGCGTCAAGCACGTATTGCAAGATCAAATGTATTGGTAAACAAACAATCAAACAATGATCCAATATATGTATTGTATGGCAAACAACGTATGGGTGGAACCAGAGTATTCATTGAAAGTTCAGATGGATCAGGTGATACAACTAAAACAACAAAATTAAACATGGTTATTGCTATGTGTGAAGGTGAAATAGGCACAGTAAAACAAATGTATTTCAATGATACTATTGTATGGGATGTAAATGATAGTACTACACCCGGACAACTATCAGCAAACAGCAGTGGTGGTTATACTATGACTGACTTTATCAGCAAATATGCAAGTTATATAATTTGTAATTGGTATAAAGGTACTACAACACAAACAGCAGATACAGCATTACAAAATTCAGTTGGTAGCAGTAAATGGACAAATGATCATAAACTAAAAGGCGTAAGTTATTTTGCTATTCAATTACAAGCAAATGGTGAAGCATTTGGTGGACAACTACCAACAATAACAATGGTATTAGAAGGTAAAAGAATATTAAATGTAAGTACACTAACAGAAGGTGACACAAGTTCAACTTTATTTTCAACCAATTACACAACTAGTGCAGATCAAAATCCTGTAGATGTACTGTATGATTATTTAATTTCAAACATATATGGCAAAGGTTTAGATCACACCAGCAGTGGCACCTATAAGTGTGGTGAAACTATAAACATTGCCAGTTTCAAACAAGCAAGATTAGATTGCGCCGCGGCAAGAAGTGGCAGTGGTTATAAAATAAATGGATTCTTAATGACAGAGAAACAACTGTTTGATAATGTAGGTGAAATATTAGAAGCTTGTAATGGTATACTGTTGTTTAAAGATGGCAAGTATGAATTAAAGATACGTAAACAAAATGAACAGTCAGGTATTCCTACAAGTGCAATTTTTACCAAAGATACAATTATTGGCAACATAAATTTAACACTACCAAGCAAAGCAGGTAAACTAAACAAAATGACAGGTGTATTTGCTAATCCAGATGCCAAATGGAATGATGATATAGTTATTCATAGCAACGCAACATACCTAACAGCAGATAACAGTAGTGTATTAGAACAAACAGAGGAGTATACTGTTGTAACAGAAAAAGCAATAGTACAAGACCTAATAACACAACAAGTAGACATAAGCAGAGACCGTAGCGTGGTTACATTCAAAGCACCTCACATAGCATTACTATTAAAAAGTGGTGACATCATTGAAATAAGACATGATGAGTTTGGTTGGGGCACAGGTTCAGGACAAACACAAAAGTTTTTCCGTGTAGAAGAAATGAAGTTGGGTGAAGATAATACAGTTGACATCACAGCTACAACATATGATTCAAGTAAGGAACTATAATGAGTATAATTACAGTAGGTAAAGGTACAGAAATACAAACCAATGCACAAGCACAAGATGTTGGTGGAAGTTTATCAATAAGCAGATTGAGTGATGTTCAAATAACAAATTTAGCAAACGGTCAAATACTACAGTACAACACCAGCACCAACAAGTGGGAGAACGTGGCTGTAACAATCACTGACGTTGACGGCGGAACCTACTAATGGAACATCCATTCAAAAGTGATTTGAGAAATGTATTCCGTGCTAACATTGATCATGATGATATGCAAAGACTATGTCATTTTGCATGGGTTAAGAAAATACTAGAACATCCACCAGGCACATATGTGGTGTATCATTTTTATCAAGGTGGTATTGCAGTTGCCACAAATGCATTGAATATCAACCATTGGTTAGAAGTACATGGACAAAAACCAAGACCACCGGTAAATCCATTATATGTTGAAAAGGTAATGAAAAGAAACAACTATGACAAGAAAATTGATAACCGTAATAGTTGGAAATACAAAAGAAGAGTTGTAAAAACATTACCACCAACTGAAA
>CENI01000680.1_pt1 | contig 10744 bp, 8 predicted proteins | sample 530161 | NCBI WGS metagenome assembly CENI01 (sample SAMEA2591107, study PRJEB7988) | marine metagenome | isolation source: saline water (ENVO:00002010), including | reverse complement strand
ACTCGTAGCAGCGGCAGTTGCACTCGTAGCAGCGGCAGTTGCACTATTTTCTGCCTGTGTTTTTACAGACTCGATCGCAGTGGTGTTTGTTGTAGTAACGCCAGACCCACTGTAAAAGCTAGTAGCCATGTGATTCCCTCAGTTTCAATTTTTAGTCATCATAAAAAGTATTTGGCCGAATCGATGTGAGCTGTCCAGCGAGCTCCGCGTCGTCCGCAAAGAGTTGAATCTCGTTCAGCAGCTGTCCAAAACGCATTTCAAATTGCGGCAGACGGTCGTCTAAGTAATAATCTGCTGCGAACACCAAAGCGCCGTACAAAAGCACATCGCTTGCCATCTGCGCGAGTCCGTTCTCATCGCTGTCAGCGCTCATGGTGGCAAACGTGGCGTAGTAATTTAGCGTAAGTGTCCCAGACGAAGGCGCAGGGAAAAGTAGGAATGTTGCATTTTCGCGCGCAAAAAAGTGTGGATTTCCAGACTCTCCACTCTTTCGACGCAGCAGCATCTCGCGCATAGGTATTCTTCGGAGTAGATAATCGTCAAAATAAAGATCGATAGCTTCTAAAAAATCTGCTGGTAATACGACAGAGCTTGTGGATGCGCTGATTGTGTAAGTATGTTGATTTTCCATGTTCGGAACGCGCAGAGTTCGCATGATTCTTGTCTGCGATTGATCCAGAAAAGTACTAATGAGCTGGCTCGAAACGTCTGTACGATTTAAAAGAGCTTTGAAGTGGGTCCGTAGGTCGCCAAGATTCATTGTTACACCCTCTTTTTAGTCGTTATGAAAGCATCAAGATTGTGATTACGAAGACGCTTGAGAATCGCTGAGGGATGTTCTTTCATCATGTCGAAGCCCTCTCGGAGCCATTGTTCATGAACGACAACTGGTACGCTGGCAACACGCATAAATTCATTCTCACGGTGGCTCAGTGAGTCTTCGCGCTGTATTTTCAGCGAATCAAGATAAGTTTGCGGTATATCCTGAGTGTGTTTTCGGATGACGCTGTTATCGCCGCCATCAAGATATTCTGTTTCTATATTTTTCATGCTTAGTTATCTCCTGTAAAAAAACAAAGAAAAAAGACCGGACCACCCTAGGGGAGGAGACAGCCCCATTATCGAGCGGCCCGATCAATTTTCATTTTGCGCTAGAACTTATGAAAGTCCGGTGATCATTCCTGAATCAGCGAAATTCATGTGCTTCAAGCTGTACTCTCCGACAACACTGTGAGTCTCAGCATCGCCAACCGTGGCATTTTTCACCCGGAAAAACGGGCGCAACACAAGCGTCTTGAACATCGCCGGATCGATCAAGAAAGCGTGCGTTGAAAGCTGATGACGATTGAGCACCGTGCGGTATTGACCAAAGGGCGTCACGAGCACATCTATGACATTCACTAGCGTTGTGGCTTCTGCTAGATCGCGTTGTCGATTTGAGCTTGCAGCAAAACCTGCGACGATAGTGCTGTCGGCGGGTTTTATCATAAGCACTGATGGCTCGCTGCCGGCTGTGTACAAAGTCTGGCCGAGGTCGAGAATCTTAGCTTCTGTAAGCGGATCTGTACTGTTCCCGCCCGCGTCTACAGAAGTTGAGATTTGCTGACTCATCGATGCAAACTTACGTGCTGCGCTTGCGCTGCCAGTTACGGCTGCCTGGTCAACACCCACAATCGCGAGCTCTAAATCACGCTTGATTTCTTTGAGTGCTTTTCCAAGCTGGTACGCTGTTTCTTTCGCACGCCCATATGTTGCGACTGTGTCTTGCGTGGCTGTTACCGCAAATGTCTTGGTTAAGATTTGGGTGTTATTGGTGCGCGTTGTAGCTTGATTCAAAGACCCTGCGCTGAAGTTAGCTCCTTCTACAGCGGCATTAACGCCGGCTGCTGCAAGATCATCTTCGAGCCAGGAATGGATTCGCGCTGATATCTTTTCAGTTTTGAAAAGCGTAAACGCGGGGGTGTCAGTAGGGCTGATATCTGTAATTATATCGGCGACTGACTCTTTTTGACCAACAACATCATAAGAAGTATAAGTAGCCATGTGATTTTACCTCATTTTTTATTGCTCCCATCGCGATAACAAAGCGTTTGAAATAACGTCCAAATCATTGGCGTCGCCCGACCGAAGCGAATCAATTGCCGCTTTTTGGCGACTCTTTGATTTGTCCACTTTGGTGGGGGGCGCTTTTTTAGAACGAAGAACCTTTGTTGCAACTTTTGATTTTTTCACAGTAGCGACCCTTTTGCTTTGATCAAATAATCGCGCTTTGTTTAAAAGCATGATGACATTAGGATCGGTAAAGCTATTAACAGCTTGCTCGGGTAAGCCCGCTGAAATGGCATATGTACGAATATCGTTGTACAGAGAGTCATTCCAACCTGGCATACTCTTTTCGAGCACTTTCACAGCTTCTTTCGCAGCAGTCTTTTGCTGCTCAGAATGTTGTGCTTGTATTTGGCTGAAAAATTGATCTGCTTCCTGAGTCAAAAATTTAACGTCGGCTTCAGCCTCCGCAGCTTCTTTTCTCAATTGTGCGAAATCTTGTGCGTCCATTTGGCGCGAGGCAATGAGCATGTCAACCTCAGAATAAGGCTTATATCGCTCTTGTGCTTTTTCGATCATTCGCTGCAATTGCGCTGAAGTGCGCTGGATGTTTTCATCGGCTTGTTTGCGCTGGGATGCGAGTTCTTGAGACTTTCGAGTGAGACTAGCTTCTTGGCCGTAGAGACGCTTCAGATCCTTGACTGATACCTGCTTATGCTCACCGTCAACAGCTATTTCGACGAGCATACCATCGTCGATTGTTAGCTCTTCATGTTCATCGGGTTCTGCATCCTCAGCGGGGTCGTCGTCATCTTCAGTGTCTACGTCTTCTACTGTCTCTTCTTCTAATTCGTCATCTGTCTCAATTTCAGATGACTCATCAGTTGCCTGTTCTTGATTTTCCGATAGCTCCTCTTCTGGAGCGTCTTTCCATCGCGATAATAGGGCGTCAGCGGCGCTATCTAAATCATCAAGCGCCGGGCGAGTGTCTTGCACGTTAGCATTAGCCATAGTGCTACTCCTCTGTTTCTGTTTCGTTTAACATTTGATCGCGCACGGCAACTCGTTGCTGAAGAGTTGCGACGATATCCATTAATGCGCGGTGGTGGTAATAACTTGATTCACGTTTTTGCGTCTCGTCAGCTTTCGTATTGACAAAGTTTGAAAAAGTGGCTTCGATCAGTTGGTTGGTTGTCAGAATGAACGTCGGATTACTTAGTAAAACTTCTGAATTATTACCGAGTTCAATCAGCTCATCTTTTTTGGGGTCCATGGTGTCTCCTTGCTTCGTTAAAAATAATTAGCCTCGTGGGCTTGCAATAGCCGTAATTGTGTCGGCCTGTTGTGTCAGCTCAAGTTCAGCTTCATCAATCTTCACTTTGTGCGCGAGTTGAGCTTCTTTTAGATCCATCGTATCGGATTTCAAAGCGAATTCAGTCTCAGCCTTCAAAGTATCCAGCTGCAACTGAAGCGCTTGATTCTGCGCTTGCATTTGTACTTTCATCTCTGCAATCTGAGTCTGACGCTCAGTTACTTCAATTTGCTTTTGCAGCATTTCAAGGCGTAATTGCTCAGACGGCGATGGATCTTGCGGCTGTAACTGAGTCGGATCTGTTAGATATTCCGACACATTCTTGATACCGCCAAGATCCATTATTTTTGAAATCAGTGCATATTTGTTTTCGGGCGCATACATCGTGCTCAGTGTTTCGTCAGTCGAAAACAGTTGATGCATCGCAAGATATTTTTGTGATTCGCGCTCGCGCTCCCCATATCCTAAATGGAGCGAAATACTCACATCGCGTCGATCTGCCCATTTACTTGGTGAGACGCGAACGTAGTTGCCTGCTAGCTCAACTAGTTTGTCGTCTTGTTCGTTTTCAATAACAAGCTGATAGATCATTTTGTAGAGCGGCTTGACAAATTGATTAGCGAAATTACGAGCTATTATTTTCTGGCGCCCCTGCGACATTGTTTGCAGTTGCTCGATCATTGCCGCACTGTTTTGCTTGGATATTGCATCTTTATTGGTGCCTTGCGAAATGCGGCTGACACCCGACGTATCCTCAAGCTGCTCATCTAGCAGTTTAATGGTCTGAAAAATGAAAGGGTTAAGGCTCGCTTGCTGCATTGGCACAATGGCATCTGGACGTGTCGCGTTGACAATTCCACCGACGCGGTTGTCGATAAGCTCCTTCGGATTGGTAAGACCGCCTTTCGTGACGATGTAGCGCGGATTATTTGTAATCATTGCGTGATCTAAAATGCTGCGAGTAAGCACGGTGCGAGCGTTTTGTGTTGGGATTACTTTGTCAGCAAAATTACTGCCGAAAAAAGCATGTGGCATTGGAATCGGACAGAAAGTAACAAATGGACGGCGGTTAACTTTTTCTTTATATAGCAGAATATTGCCAGCTTTAATTACCTTATACAGCTCTGCAATGCCGTCGCCCTCAATATCTAAATCGATGTAGCATTCGTGAACGGTGACTGAGCGCACTTGATCTTGATAGCCAAAGCTATTGAAGCCCCGCACGCTTGACACGTTTTCATGCCGCGAAAGAACTTCTGGGTCGGTTTCCATGTCAACGTCAGAATGCGGCCCAATCTTTTCAAGTAAATCTTCGTCGTAACCCTCTTCTATTAACTCGCTAACCGTCTTTGTGGTCCGATGCGCACAAAAGCCTATGTCATCTAAACTTTTAGCCTGCGGCTCAATTAGAAACTCTTCTGGCGCAATGTTTTCAATGGCAACCTGGCTGGTATCCCGGTATACATACACAGAACCGCTAGTAAGTCCGAGTTCGTCTTCTTCGCTATCTTCAAGCTCCACGTTCTCTTGTGAAAGCAGCATGTCCAGTTCTGACTCAGTGACATCATCAAAATACTCGATGTGAAAGTCTTCGCTCTCCCGCCAGTACGCTTTACAGATCCCGACTCGTGCTAACAAGCCGTCGTGAATAGCCGTTTGCATGACGTTGAAAATATCATTTTGGCGGTGAGCAACATAATCAGTATAAGCCGTGCATAACGCCGCCATTTCAACATCGTCAGCATTTTGCGGTACAAATTTGACGGTGCCTTCCCCTGCACTGAACGTTTCGAGAAGTGTCGCTTTCATGCACTCAACGGTGTCATACACGTCTAAGCTCACGTACTTACTATTCCCATCATGCGCTGGCTTTGGAAGAGCGCCTGTGTAATATTCGAGCACTTTCTGACGCTCCTGCGAAATTTCAGAATCGTAGTAGCCGACGCTTCGACTTATGCAATCATCCAGCTTCGTCACGATCTGATCATCGTCCAGCGCTTCGTAATCTGTAGCCATGTTTATACCGCCTCTAAATAAAATTCGTCGTCTACATGAATTGGCTCCCAGGCGTCTTCATGTATGTGATTAGCAAACGCGAGAGCCATTACACAATCGTCAAAACACTGCGGCTCTGCTTGCATCGCACCAGATTCCGTCACAATGTAAGTCAGCATTTCGCGCAGCGTCACTTTGTCATTAATTTGGATTTCTCCGTCACGGACAGCCGCACGAAGCTCGTCAATGATTAGCGGCTTGGTTTTTGCGGTCGTAGTAAATCCAAGTTTGACCGTTTGATTTTCAGTCAATTTGTCTACAGCAATATCTGTAAAAAAATGAGGGTATGCCATGTCTTTGCCAAGTCTCGTACACGTTAAGATGCCGTGTGAGTTATTCTCCACGATGATGTACGCCATGTTGTAATACTCGCCAAGCGCATAAAGAATTTCTGCGAAAAAGTCTGGATGTACGTGGGCGCGCCAGGTTGCTACTTGACGTTTTTTACTGTCAAGAATTTGTGCCACAGAGTAATCGCCACCGCGCACGCCCATCGCAACGTCGGCCCCAATGATGTATTGCTCGCCCGGATCATGCTTGAGATATGTTGTCAGCTCACCCTTTGAATGATGGTTCCATTCGTTGCCTTCGAGCGCCAATCGCTCTTGCACATCGGGTGCTGTTTTAAGCATTCGTTGCAGCGCATCCGGGTTGAACACTGGGCGACCAGTCGTTAAAAAGGCTTCATCGGCTTCTGCGGGGTACTCCTGACGGAACAAATCTATCCCGTTCTGTGCAATTTTTTTGCGCCGAAACATAAGCTGTTCATCGTCGAGCGCATATTCTTTAACCAGAGTTTCTTCCTCCGGGGTACGCTCAAAATTTACGGGTACTGGCTCGCGATAACTTTCATCGATAAACCACGGAATAAAAACTGGAACATAGCCATTTTTACCAGCGACCGCACCTTTCCAGAGATCGTAGAAAACACCCGACACACCGTTAGCGGTACTTTCGACAAAAATAGCAGTGCCTTTCTGATTGGGTACGGCTTGCGTAAGTCCATTCCAATTGTCGCGTGCTGATGACTTTGCCCAAAACGCAAGCTCGGAGGCGTGACAATGTGTAAGTGTCTCACCGCGGCCAATTGACTCGCCCCCCGCAGTCGATACGACAAAAGACGAATCTAAAACATCAAAGTTCATTTCGCGGCGAGAACTGTACTTGGTGTGAGGCTTGAGAATCGCCGGGCAGTTGTCGTGGAAGCGCTTCGTCATGTCAAAAAGAGCGCGAGTAGAATCTGCGTGATGCGTCACAACCATTGCTTTTTGCGCACTACGCTGACTCACAGAAAAATACAGATAGCCGCCGACATGCGTCGATAAGCCCTGCTGACGCGCCTTTAAAATGATTATGCGGATTTTACCTTCGTTTTTGAGTTGGTCAGTCACGGCTTTATCAAGTATCTTTTGTGCTGTATTAAGATTGAGCGGTGAGATATCGCCTATTTTAGTTCTTATTTTGAGCGCGCTTTTTGCGTACAACGCAAACTCATTTCTCAGGCGCTTACGGATTTTTCTGAGCGCTGGCTCCATTTGTTTTTTCCTCGGCAAGAACCGCAGCTAAAAAATCTTCGGCAGCGTTTATCGTTACATCGGATTTCGCGGCAGGTTTACTCTTTGTAAAATCTAAAACCAGCCTGGCAGCTTGTAGTTTTTCACGAGAAGCACCGTCGATGCGCATTACTTCGACAGCAGTCCGCAGTGCTTCGCGTTGGTATTCATCGTCTAAGTCGTAACCTTGTTTAATCATGATATTTACCATTCGGGTGGCGTACCTTTTAGCGGCAGTACGCTTGGGCTTAATTGTATGTGCGCGGTGTCCGTCTGGCACACCGAGTGGGCGACCCGCATTTTTTTTGGGCTTTGTGGACCACTCTTTGCGAAGAGCTCGGCCTTCTGGAGTTTTCATTAAATTAGAAAAATAATGATCGGGACCAGCGCGACTTTTTGTAATGTCCTTAATCGGTATCGGGGGCGACCTTTTGCGTTGCTTTTTTAGCGGAGCTACGGGTTGCTCGTTTGTTTCTTGCATTAATTTTGTCCTCTAAAATTGAACTTACAATCTTTCTTGTTTGCTGAGATTGCGTGCAATAAAACGTTGCCGGCAGTGCTGTAAGCATTTCAGTAAATATTGTGTGTTGTTGCGCGGTATTTAATAATGTGCTGTCCATCACGTTTTCGATACGCGAAAGGATTTGCACAAAATCTGCTGCGGTATAATTCACATTATATCTCCTTTTTTTAACTCGACAGTGCGCCGACAGTGGGGGTGAGTACGCCACGCTGTGGGCGATTCTCTTTTTCTTCGTCATCTTGTGCAGCCATTTGTGCAACACCTGCCATGACTGCTGCCAAAATAACCGTCAACGGATTTGCTTGGAAAGTGACTGATATTGATGGATCGCGCTTTTGAAGTCTTTTAAAGTAGTTTTGGATTGCTTTAGCCGTCGCGGGATAGTTTGATTTCATCCGCTTTGGATCAAAAAGATAAAACGCAAATGCGTCTGCAACGCGCTCAGTATTCGTTGCAGCATATTCTTGATAATCGCTTAATTGCATGGCTTCTTCAATAGTCATACTGCCCGACACAGTCATGTCTATGCCAGAGCGTACGTCTTGGCGCACGGTTCGGCCATCCGATAATTCTCTCCGATACTCATCGCGCTGAATCGCGGCCATCTCGTTTTGAATCTTGGCGTTACTTTCTACTAGCGATTCAAAAGATCCTTCTTCGAGCATCGGCATAAATAAATTACTGTTTATGTTTGTTTTGCCAAGCCCATGCCCGGTTTCATGCAAAACCGTCAAAAAGCGCTCTAAATTGCCTTGGGTTGGATTAATTAAAATCGTACCAGTGCGCCGTGCAAAAGAGCCTTTTGTTGTCATTCGGTCGCGTTCTTCGCCAGACATAGCTTTCATATCGCGGTTAAAAGCATCAAAGTTTTGATAAAGATTCAAACTATAACCTAGCTCGCTAATGAATCTTTTTGCGGCATCAAAAGATGGCAGTCCGTTCTCATATTTGGAACCCTTTTTTCCAATCGAGAACTTAGCGTCGGCTTCTGGAAGTTGCTCTTTCACTTCACCGACGGTGGGCTTTGGAATGCTCGGAGGTGCGCGGGGTGTAGGGGCGCCAATGTATTTTCCACTTTTAGAACGTTTTGGCGGCGTATAAGAAAGTGCTAACTCTGAATCATCGGCAGGCTTCGGTGCATTCCTTTGCTGTTTTCCAATAGCCATTGCCGCTGGCATAAAGTAATTATCGACGGCTTCAATCGACACGTTGCTCTCTTTCAAACTCCGCAACATCGAATTTAAAGCCTCCAATGGGCGTACGCCTAAATTACCATATTGCAGCTCATCCAACTTCGCACCAATTAGCGCTTTGTCGCTAGCAGAGATCGCTGTATCTGCCATCAATTGTTCTTGGAGCGCTTTAGCGCGATCGCGGTTAGCTTGAACACCGCGCTCATAATTAACATTTGCTTGGCTCGTCAGGACTTGGCCTACTTGTTGATTTTGTTGTAGATTTGCACGAGCACCCGTTGCTTCGGCTGGCGCAATTTGAAGAGCTTGCAATTCAGGGTCTTGAGCGATACGGCGGCGCACCTCTGCGATAACAGCACTCATGTTCGGTGCAGATTCTGTTCCCGTCTGCAGCGCTGCAATATTTGCCTCAAACAGTGCTTTTACATCAGCATCTGTCGCTTCAGCACTTAAATTTTCGAGTGTTGAAATTATGTCGGGCAACCTCAGTCCCGTGCCTCGACCAAAAATATCACGCGGCGATCCCATTATCGCATCATCTGAACTGAGCTGCTCTGCGAGCAAACTGTCAGTAGCGCGATTGAATCTATCTGTTTGTTGGTTTTCGCGTTCTTGCGCTGCTATTGCCATAGCAACTTTACCGCCGCGTTCTGGCAAAGGTAATCCTGGCGCACTTTTGTTTCTCTCCATATATCTCTGAAGCGGAAAGCGTCTTCCAGTAATTTTATCAATTGCTCGACCAGTGATCCCAATGGGCGCGGTAACAAATTGAGCTGCTGTATTTGTAACCGTTGGGGTTTGTCTTTGAGGGTTGTAGTTTATGCCAGTGACATCCGTGAATGGCAAAAATTGATCAGTTAATTTACTGACACCGCCAATATACCCGGCGTTGTGTAAAATAGTTACTTCATTGAGTTGTAACGCCAAGTTTATAAAATCCACAGCTTCTGGCGTATTGCCCAAAATATCAAGCACCGCACTGATGTCGCTATTGTCAACAACGTTTTTAGTTTTGTTCTGCGCTTTCGATGCAACTTTTTCAAGCACTGATAATTCATCTTTTTCTAGAATGCCCTTGTAAGTTTTTTTAATGTTTGAAGCACTTAATTTAAGCGCTGAAACTAAATCTTTGTGTATAGAGTCAATCGCTGCGCGAGCTCCAGAAGTAGACGCAATAGCAACGTCGGTTAAGTCGTACTCGTCGATCACAACTTTATCAATTAATCGTCGAGCCATTGCGCCCTTTGCACCGCGAGCCGTTGCAGCTTTTTCTCTTTCAATACCGGGGAAGCTAGCTTCAGTTGCAATCTTTTGATCGCGCCCTCTGCCAACAGCAGGTGTCTCAATGAATTCTGCTTCTGTGATTTCACCTAAATCTTGAACTTTTTGCGCTTTTTGCAGCACACTGCTAAGTCCAGATTTTGCGGCATTTGCTGCTTCCACTGTGCCGCGAATGCTCCCACCAGTAGCGCCGCCAATAAGTGCAGCATCCGACACACGCCCTAAAACTTCGTCGCCCGTGTATTGCCCGCCTTGAAGCGCGGTAGCTCCAATCAGCGTAGATTCTTGCGCACCCTCAGTTAAAAACTCGTCTCGAAAAGCACGTAAGAATTTTTTGGCACTGCCTGCTGGTCCCTTTTCTTTTAGCACCTTTGCAATGTCTTTGAGTGACATATTTGCAAGCGTATCGGGCTTTAAAATACCTTTGGCACCCACGCGGTCTAGTAGACCAATAAGTAAGCCCGTTGCACCCGCCGTAGCGGTATTGAAGTCACCCAACTTATCTTTTTGCTCGCCGACTGCTTCGCCAATGCCTAATCCAACAGTTGCGGCTGTGCCGAGCACCGACAATCCTGCAATGACTGCCGCAGGCGCACCATACGCAGCGGCAGCGGTAGCTGTGGCAACGGTTGCCGGCGCAACTCCCACAGATGCGGCATTTTCCGCCATCTTGGTCCCTAGAGCTTTTGCAAACGTTCCATAATCGCCGCGCTGTATATAATCTTTCAAGGGATCGGCATAGCTTGATTGGTACCCACCTTCCGCAATGTCAGTTTTCTGT
>CENI01006926.1_pt1 | contig 10764 bp, 18 predicted proteins | sample 530161 | NCBI WGS metagenome assembly CENI01 (sample SAMEA2591107, study PRJEB7988) | marine metagenome | isolation source: saline water (ENVO:00002010), including | reverse complement strand
GATAAAGCTATATTCGGTTTTGGTTATACTAGTGGTGAAACTAATGTAACTAATTTAGTTTCAAATGCTGGAGTTGTGGCTACGGATACTACTGGAGTTGGTACATCTAGACGTGATTTAGCAGCCGCAGGATACTCATCAACAGCTTAATAAAATAATAAACAATAATAATAATAAAAAAGGAAATAATAAAATGGCATCAAAATTAAATTCGGAATTCAATTATAGATATCAAGTAATTGGGGATACACCGTGGGAAAGAATTAAAACTTTAAAAGGGTTTTTAGAAGGAAGAATAAGAGCTGCTGCACTTCAAGAGGTAGGCAAGATAAGACAGCAAGCTTCCATTGCTAAATTAAAATATTTAGAAAATGAGGGCAAAGGATTAGAGCATGAAATATTAGAACTTAAAGCTAATATGTTAGAAGCTGAATCTGGTAGAAAAATAGCGGAAGAAGCTTATGAATTAAATAAAAAAGAAATAGAAATTTTAAATAAACTTTTAAAAGAACTTTATGTAATAGCTGAGCCTACAAGAATTAAGGGCTATACTGATGAGGAAATGTTTGAAGCCAATGCTGCAAATGAATTTACAGTAAGTATTGGTAGAGAAATACAAGCTGAGATGATTGCTAATGGCAGACCTTCTCCAGCTAAATTAAGAAATGCTATGAGTAATCCATTTACTTGGAAAGCATTAAAAGGAATTGGGGTAATACCCAAAGAAACAAAAATTCTTGAAGGAAATATTAATCCTCAAGACAAAATTAAACTAATAGGAGTAGACGATGAAATTGTATAAAATATTAGCCGTAAATTGCCAAGACTTTTTTGGTGGGCCAAATAAAGAAGATAGAATATCAAGACCTGATGTATATATGATTGCTCAAACACCAAGCTGTGATGCTTTTTTGTTTTTATCTAAAGATGAACAAGAAATTATACCTGGTTTAGAATTATGTCAATCAGTACCAATTGGTTTTGATATGACTTATTGTCAAGAATGGGGTTTAACAATGAATGATAATATTGTTGATCTAATTATTAAGGATTTAAGAAAAAAAGGTTATGGTGCTTGGGAAGATCAATTAGCAACAATTTATAATAAGGGTGTTGATGGTTGGAAAGAAAAAGTATTAGCAATCAAACAACAATTTCCTAAAAGGTAAGGAGTTATAATATGTGGTTTAGTGCAATTAAATTAGCGTTAAATGCAGGATCAAAAATTTATGCTAATAAACAAAGAACAAAAATGGCTATGTCAGATGCACAATTAATGCATGCATCTAAAATGGCTAGAGGTGAGGAACAGTATCAGGGGAAATTGTTAGAATCTAGAAATGAAGATTGGAAAGATGAAGCAGTTTTAATAATATTAAGTTTGCCAATAGCAATTTTAGCTTGGGCTGTTATAAGTGATGATCCAACTGCTATGGATAAAGTGAAATTATTTTTTGATATGTTTGCTACACTTCCAAGTTGGTTTACTAATTTGTGGATTCTAGTAGTAGCATCTATTTATGGTATTAAAGGAACACAAATATTTAAGGGTAAGAAATAATGGCTAAAAGTACAGCACATCAAAGAATAGATGATCATGAAAAACTATGTAGGATTATGCAAAATGAAACTAATAGGAAAATACATAGTTTAAAACTGCAAATGTGTAGATTAGAAAAAGTTGTACTTGGTATGATCGGAATGGTTGTGTTAGGTATGGGTACAATAATAGTTGAATTATTTGGAAGGATATAATAATGGCTAAGAAATGTAAAAAATGTCATCATAAATGCCATTGTAAAGATCCATTACACGCAGATGAATATGGAGTCTGTGTTTGTGAAAGGTGTAAATGTGATGAAAAGGAAAAGAAAAGAACTGGAGTACAAAATGAATTATAAATTTACTAGTATATTAATAGTATTAATGTGTTTACTTGCTTTCTTTGGGGGTAAATACCAATGAAAATAAGTGAAAATACGGCTGTAAGCATGCCAATTAAGAATATGATTGGAATAATAATTGCAGTAGCTTTTGGAATATTTGCATATACAGAATTAACTTCAAGATTAGTATCATTAGAAACATCAAGAGAATTATTTGAAAACGATTTATTAAAAAGAAGTGAACAAGTTCCTACTGATCAGGAGCAACATTTTTTAATTGAGGATTTATATAAGTCTGTAGAACAGATTGAAAAAAGAATTGAAGATATGATGAATAATAAAGTAAATATATCATTTTTACAAAAACAAACAGAAAAGCTTTTATCTGATGTTGAAATGTTAAAAGATAAAGTAAGAGCAAATAAGAATGGGAGTCATCAATGACAGAAATGGTAATAGCATTGTTGATGATAATAAATGGTGAAATCAAAGAGGCAAGAATACAGCCTTCAATGTCGGAATGTCTTAAAGGGGCTAGAGTAGCCAAACGTGATTTAAAACTAAATAGCAAAATTAAATATCAATGTATAAAATCTTCGGCCGAGCTTGAAGATAATATAGATGGTAGTAAAAGTATTAAAAAACTAATTTTAGATAATTAATAATAAAGGGGGTTTAATTCCCCCTTTTAAATTCCGTGAGCCTTTTTAGTAGATGCTCAGCTACTTCGGTTTTCTGATACCGATGGTAGGCTTAAGAGAGGATTGCCTATGAATCCATCTTGTATCATTGCATATTAGCTGTTGCCATATCTGGTCTTATTTTCAGTTCCAATATCTAACCGAAACCGGTTATAACACTTCTCGAAAAGCTAAATTACTTTCATTATAATTTAATCTTCCTGTGCTTGAATTATATACTGCTTGACCGCAATGACCAGTCTCACCACTAAACCTAGATTTTAATACAGCAAATTTTACTATACTCCTATCGGCTTTCTCGGCTGCCATCATATTTCTAGCAAATCCTATTATATCAAAACTAATTTGTTTAATTGATCCAGATCCTTTAATAGAGTCTAAATTAGGCATAACTCCTTCCTCAAAACTTTTACCCTCACCTGTACTTTTTCTTAAATGAGATATTAATGTTAAATGAATATTGTACCTTTTTACTATTTTTAATAAAGAACTCATAACCTTATCAACTGCTTCATTACCTGTTGCACCATCAACTCCTTCACTTACAGCTATTGTAATATGATCAAGTATTAAATAATTACAACCTAATGCAGCTAAATATTCAATCCTATCTAATAAAGAAGTATCTTGAACAGATCCTTGGTGGTCTAATAAAATTAATCTTTCATCTTTAAATACTTTATCATAACCAATCCTAGCTTCTTCATCAGTAACATCATCGGGGAATCTAATATTTTTATTAATAGACATACCAATTAATCTTGTAGCAGTATCACCAATACTTTCTTCTAATGATATTAATCCAATTTTATCTTCAGTTTTATCTAATAAATTTAAAATAGTTTCTTTAACAACAGTTGATTTTCCAGATCCTGTACCAGATGTAAATAAAGTTATCTCACCTAATCTCATTCCAAATAATTTATCATTTAAACCTTTTAAACAATCAGGGTACGGTACTGATTTAACTTCAGATCTTTCTTTAAATGCTTGCCAAATCTTTTCACCACTAACAAAGTTATCAGGTTTATATGTTTTAGCGCTCCATATATCTTGTAAATATGTATTAGATTGTTCTTTAACTAATGCTTCATTTGCATCTTTAAATATACTATTAACAATATGTGATTTACCAGGCTTAATTATATGTGCTACATCATTTGCAGCCTCAATGCCATGTTCATCATTATCAAATGCTAAAAATACTTTTTCATATTTATTAATAAAATCTAAATTAGATGCAATATTTCTTCTAGCACTTGGTGCACCATTAACAATACTAACTACATCAAATTGAGCTTTAGCTTTTGTAAGCATTTCTAATATAGATAAACAATCTACTTCACCTTCAGTAATAACTAAGTTTTTTCTTTTACCACTATTACATTGGTTAAATAACTCAGGCACTTCTGCTTTACCAATAGATCTAAAATCCTTGGTAGCTACTATTCTTTTCTTATATGCTTTAACTTTTTTATTAACAGTTATAGGATAAAAATGACTAATAATATTTCTATTTTCATCATATTCAATTTTAACACCAGCATTATATAACACTTTTTTAGATATACTTCTAAAACCTTCAATTGGTAATTTAGCTATTTCATCTAAATTTAATTGTGATTGTACTACTTTAAACTCAATATCTGTTTCTTCTGTACCACTTGGATTAGTTTTTTTACAACTAAAACAATATGTACTACCATCTGAATAAACAGCATTTGCATCTGAAGATCCACAAGGCTCACAATTTGTGTGCTTTATAAATGTTGTGTCTTTACCCATAAACTTCCTCTCTTGTTATATTATATTTTTTTGTTGCCCATTTAACAAATTTTTTAATGTCCTTACCTGTTGCAGAAGTCATCATCATATTTGCTATATTAGCTACAAATTCTACATTGCCTTTTACATATCCTAGTTTTGGATTTATTCTATCCAATGTTGGACTTAATCTACCTAAGGTTTTATTAGCTACTCTCATTTTATATCCAAGGATAGGGCATCTAAAATTTTTAGGAAAAATATTTTCTAAATAATTTGATGTTAAATTAAATGGTAAATTTTTTATCCTGGCTCTTCTCTTAGATGCTTTACAAGCAGTAACAGCAATACCTCTAATAGTTTTATTATATTTAGATTGGTTGAATGCCATTAACATAACCTTTCCAAAAATTAATTGTCCATTTATCTTTTATATCTTTTAATAAATAAAGCATCTTACCCATAGTTTCTAATCTATGTCTATGATCTTTACCATAATGTTTTTTATAAGTATTAACAATTGCTTTAAATTGATCTTTTATATTTTTACCTTTTAATATTTTATCTGCTTTAACTTTACCAATTCCTTCTACACCTGGAACATTATCTACAGGATCACCTGTTAATAATTGCTCATGAAAGAAATTAATAGCATCAATTGTAGATACAGCAATTAAATTATTATACATTAAATTATAAAATAGACCACCAATAGTTTTAAGATCCTTATCAATTGTAATTAACATATATAATTGATTTGATTTTAAATATTTTGTAGCTTCAATAGAGATTGTATCATCCGCTTCTAAACCATCATGCATTATAGGTTTATATTTTTTAATTACATATTCTTTTAATGGTTTAAATTGAGGTGGTTTTTCTCTTCGTTTACCTTTATAAACAGTATAAGGTTGCTTTAATTCTTTTCTAAAATTACCTTTACCTGATACATGAATTTTATAATCTTGACATGCTGTCTCAGCTTTAATATTTTCTATTGTCATATCAAAAGCTTTTTCTGGCTTTATATTATCTTTCTCAGATTTATTGATAGCACGGTAGATTAAAACATCTCCATCTATCAATCCTATTATTTTATTAGTGTGTTGCATTCCAATTACTTCCTTCTTTCGCTTCTCCGTTCATTTGTATATTTAATTTTAATTCTTTAGTAATAAAATCACCAAAAGAATAACTTAGTATTTCTTTAACTCTATTTACATTTTTAGGCTCAGTTTGAACCTGTACTTCATCATGTATTAAACCTAATATATCTACATTTAAATGTTCTTCTTTAAACATTTTAAAAGCATTAACAACTGCAGTTTTAACTGTAATTGCTTCAAATGCTTGTAATAAATAATTAAGTAATTTAAATGATGACTCAGCATAAACTTTTCTACCGTCTAATGCTGGCACAAAACCTAAACCTAATTTATTTTGTGTTTGATAAAAGAATTTATTTAATCTTAAATTTAATTCCTTTAATCCTGGAAAGGCTGTATATAGTTTACCTTTTACTTCTTTACCTTTCTCCATATCCTCAACGCCTGTAACCATTTTACCTAACTTAGCAAAACCAGCGCCAAATATTGTAGCATATAATAATGATTTTGCTAATTGTCTAGGAACACCTACAATATCAGCAGTCCTTTGATGTATATCACCATTTAAAATATGTTCATTTATATCTTTACTATTTAAATAATGGCCTAAGGCTCTAATTTGGTTACCTGAACTATCACAACCAACCATAACCTTATCAGTATCAGCTATAAATAATTCTCTCATCTCTTTACCAAAGAAAGAATTACTATTTGGTACATTAACTACCTTAGAATGTCTTTGTCTATAAGTAGGTGTACCTATATTAAATGCTTCAACATAAATTCTATTATCATTTTGTTCTGCTAATTCAATCCAGGTTTTTAAAACACTATGTCTACTTCTTAAACTATAATAGTGTAATATTTCTTTTCCTAAATCACCCTTAATTGTATGTACAGTATCCGGAGTTATTTTTGGTTCTCCTTTTGGTGTATATTGACTAGGTTTCCAGCCATTATCTAATAACAAACCTCTTACTTGATCCATATTACCTAGATCGGCTTCAATCATTTTAAATCTTTGAAATGTTTTATTAGGATCCCACAAATGGGTATCTTCTTGTTTAACTTCTTTATCTAAAAATTGTGATAACATTCTTGCACTAACTGAACTAAATCTACCATCTTGAATATATTTAACTTTTTTAGGATCCTTATCTATTAAAATTTTTCTAGGCTTTAATGTAGGGTTTATTTTATCTTCAATTTTCTTCATCTCTGAAGTTAAATACTCATAATGCTTTTTAGCTAATGTTGTATTAAACTTCCATTTATTAATAACTTGATTTGCACAAATTTGAGCAATTGCATGTTCCGTTTGTAATGCAGTTTTAAATGTAGGTCTATTTTTAATTAATAGCTGTGCCTCTTCAACTACATATTTATAAACTTTATGATTTAAATTTACATCTTGTATTGCATATGTTTTCATCTCTGGACTATATGTATTAAAATCCGGGCTTTCACCTTTAGCATCATTTAATATCTTACCAAAATTAGCTAATGAATGTTTACCCTCTCTTCTAAAGTTATTCATTTGACTAATAACCATTGTATCTATCATTTTGATGGTTGTAGGTGGTTGCCAGTTAAGTATTTTATTTAATACAACATTGTCATAAGCTATTATATTATGGCCTATTAATACAGTTGCTTTATTTAAATAAGGTACTAATTCTTTTAAAGGTTTACTATCAGCATCATAATCACTAAATGTTATTATTTCATTTGTGTCTATATTTTTAATTACTGCTAACCAAATTGTATCTACGGTTTCTATTAAACCATTGGTTTCTATATCGTATATTAGTTTCATTTTATCCTATCTTTAAAGTAATTATATGCCTTTGAATAAAGCATTGCTTGTGTATCATCATTATTAAAAACAACAGGTAATATTATATCATCTAAACCGTGTTCAGATCTATGACCATCACCTTCATATCCAGGGCGTTTAACACCAACACAAAAACCATATTTGTTAATCATTTCTAATTCATTTTTAAATCTTACATCAGATATAACAATATTCTTTTTTGTGTCTTTAATTTTATTTTCTAATATTTTAACCCATATATCTTTATGTAATTCATCTCTAAAAGCCATACCTATTTTTTGTAACATATCTCTAGGAGATAAATAAAACCAACCAGGTAAAGATTCTTCTCTTAATATTCTTTCACCATTATCACCAGCTAATATTGCTTTATCAATACCAAATGTATGATGAACTATATCTTTAATTGGTTGTGAAAATGACATTTTTTCAAATCCATAACTTGTTTGCAATAAGTTTGCAACTGTATCTTTTCCAGATCCTTTATAACCTGCAACTCCTATTATCATTTTATTCTCCTTTTATTTTTAATGTACTCTTTTTACAGCTTTAATTGTATATAAATAATTACAAGGATAATGTTTTCTAAATGCATTATCTATTTTTGCTTCAGATAAAATCATATCAATATCCTCTTCCTCTAATCCTCTTAAATCTAAAATCATTCCTATTGTTATAATAGCTTCTATTCTATCAGTAGAATTATTCATTAAACCAACTTCCTTGCCTTCTAATGGCAAAGCATATCGTCTAATTTCAGATTTTTTCTCACCACTTAAAATCATTTTTAACCATTTATCGTCAATATTAAAAACATGAAAGTCTGTTTTATTCATAAATTCCTTTATTAATTAGCTGGGCTTTTACACCCAGCCAATAAGTTTATTATTAAATTACTTCTTTATCAGTATCAATTGCAGCAAATTCAATTTTGTCTGCGCCTGTATACTCTACTTTTTCAGTAATTTGTAATGCTAAAAGTTGTACAGATATTCCAGATTTACCCATATATGTATATGGTTTAAATTTAATCTGAGCATTACCTTTTGATCCATTACCTAAAGTAGTGGTATCAAGAATAGGCTGTAAACTTTTGTCTACAACTGGTGGAGGTGAAGTATTATACTTGCCCTCGGCATTAGTATAAATCTTTTTCTTCAATCCAACATTATACACAACCTTTCCGTCTTCTTCAACTGGTTTAACATTAAGACCAGCTTTTTTCCACTCATCAGCTTGTTTCTTATCTGATGTTTTTACAGTAACTGAATACTGTGGGCTTGATTTGTCAAAACCCATATCTGGATTTTTAGGATCCAGCTTTATCCAGTTAAACTCTACGTTATTCAATAACATATTATTTTCTCCTTTTCTATATTATCGTCCTTGTCGGTTATATTTCTTATAACTTCTCTTTTCGCTTTTATTTAAAGATTTTTTATGAACTCCGGGTCGTTTTTTAGGTTTTTCCCGTTCCACAAAAGTCTTCATCTTTTTCTTCGCCATATTTACATCCATTCTCATCGCAAGGTCCGCAATTTAAACATAAACACAAACAAGTAAATTCATCTGCTTTAGTTGTGTTCTTGCATTCCTCACATTGGTAATTATCACGCATATTATCCTCCTATATTAATAATTAATCTGTTTATAAAGCTAATACATTTGGAGGATATTAAATATATTAGCTATAAAAACAGACTAATTTAGTTTCTCTGTAAGGCTTGGATTGGATATATTAACTATATATAGATATATTAGTATATAGATAATAATCATAGTATAAGCTCTATAAGAGTTTTTTTGTTTTTTGTTCTCTGTAAGGCTTGGATTGGAATTATATAGGCTTTCTAGGCTAATAGATCCATCGACGAAAAAAACCAATTTATTTTAATTCACTAAACTAAGCCTTACAGAGAAACCAGGTAATTACCAATCCAAGCCTTACAGAAGGACCAAAATTCAAATCAATCGTCGAAAAAAACCAAATTCTTCCATTTTTCTATTGGTATTATTAGGTGTTCAGCTTTCGTTCCCGTTCCTCTGGCGCGAATCCTTATATACCAAGGAAACTAATTGCTATAAATAATGAAATATAGCTTTTTTCCTTTATAAATTGTTGTATATATAAATATATTTTTTTATTTTAAAAAAAATATTTTATTGGTTAAGGTTCCACTAAATAAAAAACATAAAAAACCCCCTGGAGCAGAGAAAAACGGGAATACCAATAAAATGGGGCTAAACCAGGATACCACCAAGACGGTATATAGGGATCTAAAAATTCTTAATCGGCATATCAACCGAGTCGAACTTTACCTGGCTAAGGGTACCACGGCAACATAATTAGCTAAGTTGATATAAAAACCAGCCATTAATTCTAAATAGATCATTTAATTAAATTTTTAACCAATTATAAATATTCATATTTGAGGTTCATTACCGATCTTTTGAAGACGGTTATAATTGGTTTAATATTTAATTAATAATTATTATTGATTAAATAATAACAAAGAGAGGAAACATGAAACATAAGATAACTTTAACAACAGAAGAATGTTTTGAAATTCTTCAAACTATAGAACATAAAGTTGAAGGTAATAAGGAATTAAAATCTGCATATAAAAAATTAAATGTAAGTATTCCTGAACCTAAAAATATTAATTACGATTATGTAATTAAAGATTTTGTACCAAGAAAAAGAGCATAAATTAAATTTTAACCCTCATGGCCTAAAAAACCATTGAGGGTTAAGATGTGATTAACAAATAATGGAGGATACTATGTTTAATGATTGGTTTAATAAATTACCATTAAATAAACAAACATCACTTAATATAACTAGAAAAAATCTAGACAAATGTTTAGATGAAAATTCTAGAAATTTATATTATTTAAAATCAAGATGGAATGATGAAAAAGAATATGAAGATTTTGATGAATATGTAAAAATTTTCAAAGATACTTTTAAAAAGTATGGATTTGAAGATATTTCATTAACAAAATCTTTTAAAATTACTTTAAAACGTTTAAATTGGAAAACTCAATTTAAATTAAATTATAATGGTGTTACTTTTAAATATGATTATATAAAGTAAATTAAATTTTAACCCTGATGGCCTAAAAAACCATTGGGGTTAAGCTGTGAAACAACGGAGAATTTTATGCAAATACAAATACAAAATATTCAAAAGATAAAAGATACTATTTTAAATAGTTCATTTTATCCAATGGATGAAAAATTTGACATAATTAGGCACAAATTTACTAACTATGATCAGTTAGCTTCTAAATTAGAAGTTAAGTTTAAGAATAATAGAATGGAAAGAACAAAGCATTATAAAAAATTAGTTATAGATACTGCTTTGGAAATTGCAAAAGTTTTTCCATCTTTATTTGAAGCAAGCAAAAGATGGTACAGTAAAAAAGTAAATTAAATTTTAACCCTGATGGCCTAAAAAACCATTGGG
>CENI01001660.1_pt1 | contig 10765 bp, 16 predicted proteins | sample 530161 | NCBI WGS metagenome assembly CENI01 (sample SAMEA2591107, study PRJEB7988) | marine metagenome | isolation source: saline water (ENVO:00002010), including | reverse complement strand
TTGAATTTACCGTTGAATATCCAACCCGTTGCGCTGGGTTTGAAATTGTAACATCAAAATTGCTTAAAACAACGTTGTCGCCTCCAATGCTCATTGTGGTACAATCAAAAAATCCTTTTGTGAAATCTACTGCGGTTGCGTTCGCGGATGTTCCTTCGGTTCCAATAACAGGTTGATATCCACTAAAGAATACCCCCGAAGCTGTAAGTCGTCCGCCGTTTTGTGTTGGATTCATTGATAATGTTAATTCTTGTAAAATAGCCGAATGCATTAATCTATCTTCATCAGCATCGGGCGAAGATATAACAACACAAGCATATTCGCCGGTTGATGCTCCTTCTTCATATACAACCGTTGCTTGATTGCCGGTCATTGCTACCGTTCCGCTTGGAGATGAATCTTCTGAAACTAATTGAAGCAACATTTGCAACGCTGCTTCATTTTCAACGACGTAATCGCTAAATGGCCAAGTAAATGTTCCACCTTTAAAAGTTGCGATGTGGTCTGTTGGTCTTTGTACTCTTTGCCCAGACCTAACCGCGTCAGCAAACACCGAACCATTTGAATAATCAATATCGTTTATTTGTGGAGTTCTTATTTTGTATAATGTTCCGGATACATCGTTTGTCCCTAATGCGTCGCTTTGAATTGAGACGTAAGATTCAAATTGTTTTCCGGAATAAACTGTTTTATCTAAATCCATTATTTATTTCCTTTTGTTTTTTTAATGATGTATCCGCCTTCAACTAAATGTTTAGGTGGATTTTTTATCTCAACCACTTTCCCGCTTTCTAATTCTTCGGCAATTTTTTTCCCTAAACCTTGCCAATCATTAATAGCAGAAAAAGAATTAATTTTTTTACTTATTATATACTTCATATGTATACCTCCATTACGGTACAGTTAAAAGCTAAATTTGCGCGAAAGATATCAAGGTTTTCTTCGTCTTGTTCATATTCAACGGATTCAATTCTTCCGTCGTGGTATTTATAAACACCAGAAGGAGAATAATGTGCGTTATTATGAATTAATCTTTTAACGTTTTCAGCCGTTGAAATTAAATTTTCTTTTGCTTTTTTAAACCCTCCGCCCCTTGTTAAAGTATACATAATATTAACAGCATATCCGCGCGTTTGTGCATTTGCAAAGTGTTCAATTAAATTATCTTCTAAAGGATTAAGAACAAAAGATTGATTCCCGCGATGCTCGTCAATAACCGGGATGTTAAATTCATTCCGCATTAAATCTTCTAAAGATACCATTACGTTTTCATATAATGTATTTTGAAACGAATCAGCATCATTTGTCCCAAAACTAAAAGTATTAGATTCTTCAGACCAAAGGGAATGCGTTTCTGCGAAAAGTGGAGATTGCAAAGTTGCCATTAAATGCGCTCCGCTTTAGCGTGTTTGACGGCCATTGTTCGCGAATCTAAAACGCCAGATATTTCAAGTTCCCATTCGTCGCTAATTGTATAAACACCGGGCGAAAACCTAACCGCCATTCCTCGCCCTATATCTTGAAACGACCCATCTATAATTTCAGCGTCTTTCACTATTGATGTTTTCAATCCGGTATCATCTGAAATAAAAGTTGAATATTTAACAGAAGAAGCCGAACCAGATGAAAAAGTTCCGGCGGTTGTTATAATAATTTTTACAACATCCCAATCAACACTTGGCGAACCTTTAACATCTATAATCGAACCGGTTGAACTTGCATTGATTGAAATTTCGCGAAGAATCCCGTCGTGCTTTGCCATTCCTTCATCTTGATATAATGCAATTTCGCCTTTTCTAATCATATCTAAAAAACCGGTTCCATCTGCATTCATTGCTTTGTTTAATGTTTCTTCTGCTTTTTCAAAATCAAACGGGCGAATTAAATCGGAACAAGCGATTATTGCGGTGCTTCTTACGACTAATTCTGGCCAATTGTTTCCGGTTGCTGATTCCATTCCAACGCCTTTGCGCGGATAGATTCCAAATGGTATAATATTGCGAACCATATCCGAAGCCTTTTGAACCGCTTCCAATTTTAATCCTTCCCAATCGCGACCGCCTTCAATTATTGAGCTATTTAATAAAGTAGTTGAAGAATTAGTTAAGAACAAACTTAACAATCCGGTTGATGAATTATAATTATATTCTTTGTTTGCGTTTGGTGTATCGGTTACGCTTGTTAATTCTTCGCCATCTTTAAACAGTTGCGTAACGTGGCCAGAAGAATAAAGATAATATAAATTAGTTGTTCCGGAGGATTGCCAATCGCTTTGCAAGACGCGTCGCATATTATAATTGTTAATATTTGGTTCTATATATTGCAAATCTGTTGTTGAATTTGCGTACGTTGCTTCGTAGCTACTCATAATATGTTATCCTATTTTTATGCTGCATTTGCACTTTTATTGGAATTTCTAAATCGTTTATCAATGTTAATATCTCAACAATATCAATATAATGTTGTTTAGGTTCTTCGTTTAACGCGTTTATGTCTATCTTCCCGGCCTTTTCTTTTATTAATCGAATGTTGTCATCAAGATTCATACTTTTATCGCCCTTCGGAACCAACCAAACCAAAACTTTTCTTGTGTTGGTTTTTTTATGACAATCTTTGCAAACTTTAAAACGCGATACGCTCTCAATCTGTCCGGTTCTAAATTCTTACAAGCTCCAATCGTAGCCGCTCCAACCTTTCCATCTTCTTTAATCTTATAAGTATTTTTCCCATTACAAGCTTCTTGCAAAACCCTTGCCGCTCCCCTTCTGCCAAAGTTTACAACCATATCGAAATAAACTTCACGCAATTGATTTGGAAGTTGTTCAGCCTTTGAAGGTGTCCAATAATCTTCATAATAGATTTGTTTAGCGTGTTCGATTGTAAGTTTCTTAATGTCTAAATCTGGATAAGCTTTTTTTGAAATACCAAGATTTGTTTCGCCTCCCGCGTCGTGTTTATCATTAACATACCCGCCTTCAGATTCCAAAACATGGTCAATAATTTCGTCAAATGTCATTATTTCCAAACAATCTTTAAAAGCGCACCCATAACGTCCAAAACTTCTTTCATTATCTTTTTACGTTCTTCGTCGTCAAGTTTGCCATCGTCGTCATACGCTTCTTGTAATGCCTTAAAAACCTCTTTTAATTCATCAACTAATTTCTTGTATTTTATTCCAACGAATGTTGCGCCACCGGCGACAACCAATCCCATTAAATACCAAAAATTTGTCCAATTAAACCATTCCAACATTTTATTCTCCTTTGAATAAATATGCGATGAACCCGCCAAAAATAACGGACAATACCGAACCAATTCCTTGCAATGATGACATTTTTCCTTCTAAAGTTCTTACGCGTCCATTTTGCATTTGAATTTCTAATTTTGTATCGGTTGCTTCTTTATGAACTGATTCAAGCGTTGATTCAATTCTTGCAAGTCGTTCCACAATTTCAATTCGGTATTGTTCCGTTTCTGGTTTAGTCATCTTTTTTTGTTTTTGCTTTTTCTTCTTGTTCTTTTAACGCCGCTTCATATCCTTGAATAAGAAAGTTTAATTCTGCTATTCTCATTTGAAGATTTATTCTTTCGGCTTTTAATTGTTCAAGTCGTTCTTTTTGCATTTTTGCCTCCATTGTTATTATTTTACAAGGTACATTTCCACGCTATCGGAAATGTCTTTCATTTTAATCCAATTTGATGCCATTGGTTGCCCTTTTGTTATTGGGATTTGACCAAGCAATCCAACCAAGCACCATTCGTCCCGCTTTTCTCTTGGAACATATGTTTTGCTTTCATCATAATCCGAATTAAGCTTTTTACGCATTAATTTAGTTCCATCAACTTCCGTTGATATAACTGTTGCATCGCTTGGAACTTTGACATCTGAAGGAATTTTATCGGTATGATATTGGACATCTTTTGTTTCGTAAATAGCTGCCTTTGCTTCAATCTTTACATCTCCAATTTCTTTTCCTTCTGGAATATTATCGCCTTTAACATATAAAACCTTTTCAACTGCTTCGGTTTTTATTTCGTCGGTTTCTTCAATCCATTCTGTAACTGTATATTCTTCCATAATATCTGCGCCATAATCATCTTTTTGATATTTATTGCCCCATTTTAAAGGTGCTGAATTTCCAATTACTACAGAATTTCCGTATGGTCTTATAACGCCGATTGGTGTGTCGCCATCTTCACAAGCAACAATTTTATCTCCATCAAGCTTTATTGTAGTTCCTACCGCTATCGCTTTTCCATCTTTTGATTCAAAATACTCTGCATAGTCTGCACCATTAGAATCATAAGCTGCATCTGCTAACGTTGCGCCATCTCCTCGAAGTTTGTGTTGGAAGTCATCATCCCCATCGGTACGGGTTGATAAAAATATAAAAGAACTACTTGCGCTCCTGCCAACAGCGTTAAAAAATGCCATTGTTTGGCTATAATCACTTTTTGCCGCTTCAAGCTGAAAAACCTTTGCGTCTGCATCTTGTTTAGCTACAAGTGGAAGAGTTCCGGTTGCCGAAGTATGGTCATTATGAATGGTAACAAGTTCCCTGCTTGAGTTGTTAGATGAAGCTGAAGAAACTTTAATTGCTGATGCGGTTGTAAGTGTGTCGGCATCAATAGAAATACAATTTGCGGTTGTTCCTTCGTGGTCAATATTAAGCGCGTTCCCTTCTCCGTCTTGGTCTATTTTTAACCCGGTAGCGGCTGAAGTTTGTTGAATCGTAATTTTTCCGTTTGCAGATGTAGTTCCAACCGCTAAATCTCCACCGTTAAAATAAGAGGTTCCTTTTGCCCATAATTGAACCTTTTCAGAATTATCAGAATAAATCCATATTTTACCAGAAGTTGGAGAAGTGTTATCTTCAAAGATTCTTACGGAGGAATTAGTATCTCCCGCGTTTTCAATTAAAAAATAACTATTTGCAGTTCCCGCAGTTGCGCCTTTTATAGTTAAAGCAGCAGCCGGAGAAGCGTCATTGATTCCAACTTTATCCGCTGAAACATCAACAAAAAGAGTGTCGGTATCAACATTTAAATCTCCTGCTAATGCTAAAGTTGAAGCCATATCCACCGCGCCATCTATATCAACAGCGTCTAAATTAGCAGTTCCATCAATATCCATATCTCCGCTTACATCAAGCGAAGTCGCTTCAATTTCGCCACTTGCTTTCATCGTTACGCCATCGCCACCGCCAACTCTAAAAATAATTTGGTCATCTGTACTAAATTTAATTTGATTATCTGCGTCCCTTCCCGCAACTAAACTCGCATTCAATATCGAAGTCAATGTTGTTTGTGATGCGCCTAAAGCAAAATCCAAAGTGTTGTCGCCATCTTCATAAGTAACGGCAATCCCGGTCTCTGTGTTAGAACCAACCATTGCGCCAACAGTATCGGAAATAGTTTCCGCAAGTGTAGTCCCGCCAATTGTGATTGCATCTGCTTCCAAAGTTCCATCGATATCAGCATCCCCAGAAATATCTAAAGAAGTTGCTTCGATTTCTCCACTTGCTTTCATTGTAACGCCGTCCCCGCCGCTAACTCTAAATATGATTTCATTGTCCGTGCTGAATTTAATTTGGTTGTCCGCATCTCTCCCGGCGACCAAACTTGTATTCAATATTGACGTTAAACCCGTCTGTGAAGCGTCAACCGCAAAATCTATATTATCATTGGTTGTGTCATATGTGACCGTGATTCCGCTTTCGGTGTTGCTTGATAACATATTCGTTCCAACGGTATCGCGGATAAAAGTTGCCAAAGCAGTTCCCGCAACCGTTATCGCATCGGCTTCAAGTGTGCCGTCAATATCAGCATCCCCAGAAATGTCCAATGTGGCTGCATCTAATTCTCCACTAATAGTGATATTAGTTCCGCCGGTCATTGCGCCATCCATTGCCACCGCGCCATTTATGTCAATTGTTGTTGCGTTAATTTCGATTTCAGTATCGGAAACCAAATCAAGAACGCCATCCGCGCTTTGATGTATGTAAGTTCCCGTATCTCCAAATTCAAGACGATTTGTGCTTGACATCATCAACGCATCAGTTGCAATTGTGAAGCCAAATGTTGTTCCATTATCGCCGTCTTTTATTGAAACATGTGTTGTTCCGTTTCCTCCTCCATCATTGTCAACATGCAAAAGTTGCTCGTATGATGAAGCAATACTTTGTGACCCTAAAGCTGCCATTGTTTATCTCCTTTCCATAAGATAAAGTTGCACGGCTTTTCCGTGCGGTTTAATCAATAAATGCAAATTTTCTTTTTTCTTCTTCAAATTTTGTTAAAACAGTTGCAAACGCTATGTGCTGACCAATCTCTTTTAATCCTTCTGTAACGTCTGCGACATCTTCGCCAACCAAGTTTTGACCGGCTTTTTTCAATGCAACAGAAATTGGAAGGTTCGCAGTTGATGAACCTTGCATATCATTTGCCCAAGTTTTTAACATCGTCATAAGGCTTCCGGAATATCCTAACTCTTGCAACCCGGCTCTCATTGCGTCATTAAATGACATTGCGCTTGTGCTTCCCGCTACGTCAAGAAAATATTCTTTTAATACTGAATTAATATGCTTCTTTGTACCTAAAGCCATTATTTAACCTTTTTAGATTTTTTCTTTTTAATTTCTTTTCCATCTTTGTCACATTCAACAAAGCGGTCTTTTAAAGACTTTAAATCGTGTCTATCTTTATCGTATTCAATAACGATTCCAGATTCTTTTTTAAAATACATATCTTGCCTTTCCAAGATAGGAGGCGGCAAAGCCGCCCCCAATCATTGTTTTTTTATTTAGCTTACGTCTGATAGTATAGTTACGCCAAAAGCGTCTTTCACTTCGACCTCGCCCCAAAAACCGGTTGCAACGTATTCGGTTGAACGGAAAGAAGCGTTTCTTTCTGTTTCAATACGCATTAAACCTTCTGGGCCAACTGCTAATCCCATTGCACCGGCGGAAAACATAAAGGAAGCGGTATCCCCGCCCGATGAAACATCATCATCAATTTCATTCGAGAAATAAATATCGATGCCACCGAGTGACGTAACGAATCCACGCGACAAGAACTCTTGCCCTTGTTCGCCAAGTAGTGAAGCGGGTTTTGAATTTGAGCCGGTAACTGCAACGTCTACAAGTAAACCTTGTAAACCTTTAGCTCCAAAGATTCCTTTGTCACTCATAACCAAGTTATAAGGTGCGGGTGCGTTTGCAGCTCTTAACTGTCTTAATCCACCAAAAATGTGGTCAAGCGTTAATTGAGTTCCTGCGCCACATTCGGTCTGTGAAAAAGACTTTCCGAGTGTGGTTAGGTCTGCATCTAATTTTGCACCAACTGCATTTCCAAGAATCTGTCCGGTGTTACCCGCGATGTCATCTGCATTCCCCATAACTGCCAAGTCCGTTACATCTGCACGAATAACATGTTCAGAAACGGTCGCAGTTCTTGCGGTTGTTGTAATGCTTGTAACTGTTGAATAATCAGCTCCGTCAGTTGCAGCACCTACGGAAGAAGATGCAACGGCGGTATATTCTGGCCATTGGACAGTTATTGCGCCCGGAGGGCATTGTTTAACGGAGACAAGGGGGAACATAACGTTGGTTTCATTGAAGGCAATAATTGCATCTCCAATGACTTTATCCAGACCACCTTGAGCGACTCCGGTATCGGTTTCAGCCATTTTTAGCTCACTTTCTTTTTATTTGGGGGAACCCAACCACCAAAATATTTCTTGGTGGATACGCGCTTTCCACGCGTTGCATTGTTGGCTCTTTCTTCTAATTCGTCAATCATTGTTTCGTAAGGCACTTTTTCGCCTTTGATTGTTGAATAAATATCCCCATCGGGAAGATTTTTTTCTTTTAAATCTCCTTTTGGGTCAAGATTGACTCCGAATGGTTTATATTTACCGGCCATAACCTATCGATACACCTTTCCGCACTTTTGTGCTTGTCTTGTATCCTTTAGGGTCATTTTCCGCCCATTCTTTCATTGAAGTATAACCGCCATAAGCACCGGGAGATTGATTATCAACCTTGACCGGAGTTGCGGCAGAATATTCATTGGCCAAATCTTCCAATACATCTATTGGGTGTCCCTTGAACTTTTCTTGTTTTGATTCTGGCAAACGCTCAAGCAATGCTTGACGACGACTTGCCTCGTAAGTTTCCAGACGTTCCTTAAAAGGCGACAAAGACTCAACTTCATTTTGAAGCTCTGCAATTAATTCATCTTTTTTTCCATCTTTTTGCATTGTTTCTTGTCGTCTTTTTTCTTCTTTTGCTTGAAGGTCAGAAAGTTCGGATTCAAGTCCTCGAATCTTGTCTTTCTTTGCCATTACTTCGCGTAGCAATTCCGATTGTCCGGAGTTATCGGATTTTGGTGTCTGGCTATTAGTAGCCATCTCGTTACCCTTGCTCTGGGTGTTTTCTTGTTCGTTTTCTTGAACTGATTCAGACATTAGATGCCTCCTCTTTGTTAATTAAAATCTTATCCAATTTTTATATTAACCGTTTTATTAGCATATTTTTCAACATTGCGATTAATGTAATCGCTTAATTCTTTAACGATTTTATTTTCATTGACATCGTTCACGCCAAATATATTGCGCCCATTGTCTGCGTTTCCTTTGACCTTTAATCCATCGCGATAAATAATATCAACGCCAATGTTTGTTGCTTTTTGCGCTTTGATACTGTTTAACATTGTTCCGGTCAACCGTAAGTTTGGAGGATTAATTTGTCTTGACTTTGAAACGCCTTTTGCACCGGCTTTCCCTTCTGATTTCTTGGTTGAATAACTTGAAGTATATCCAGAAAATTTATATCGTTTGCCGGTGTTTTCATTTGTTCCAAATCCCTTATCTGAATCTTTAACAATTCTTGTCACGGTCTTTCCGCCAATAGTTGCCCAAATCTTTCTGGGGATTGTTAAGATATTTTGAGCCTTCATTCTTTAACCTCCCAAGAATGACGACAATTAAATTGTCCACGAATCCCAAAAGGTGTTTTGCTTGATTGAACTTGTTCTTTAGTATATCCGCGCGTTGGTTCATTTTGTTTAGTTTCACGGCAAATGTCGCGCGTTCTTTCATCTTGCGGCCCAACATAAGTCCAATAAACATCAATATTCTCAAAAACTTTTTGCCTTGCAAGGTCGTCAAACTGTCTAATTCCATCAGCAACCGCCACATTCAATTGACGCGTTTCAAGATTAATTGTTTCCGCCAAACGATTAACAATCGCGGAAGGTCTTTCGCCAGATATTATCCCCTTAAACAATCCATCTTTTAAATCGTTGGCATATGCTGAAGCCTTTCCAAGTAAGCTTTCAACCTCTAAATCTTGCAATAATTGCAGTTGTGCAACAGAAGCACCCGCAACTTGTTTCACGCCTCGCGCAACCGCTTCTTCATTAATACGAATTAAATCTTTTTCGTATGCAACCATTAACCCATTCACGGCGTTTGAATAACCTTTATCAAGAAGTTCTTGAAAGAAATCCAATTCCCTTGCGATTTGAATTAATTCCGTATCGCTGAATTTATCCAATTCTTGAGCAACGCGACGCAAGTCATCAAGTAAACGTTGTTCAACGTTCTTGATTTGAGTCATAAATCTATTAACCGGGTCAGCCACCTAAAATCCTTTCAATTGCGGTTTGCGGTTTTGGCGGTTCTTGAACTTGATTATTGTCATCAACGCGCTCCATTAATACTTTTATATCTTCTTCGCTAATATCTGGATTAAAATATTTTATCAAATCGGTTCTATCCATCAAACCTTTGTCAAGCATAAATTCAAGGCGTTTAAATTCTTTTTCTTGGTCAAGCGGATATTCTACTTCCGCAAAGTCCACATAATAATTTTCGCCCATATCTTTGCCCGTATGAACACGAATAATCTGACGGTCAACTTCATACCTTTCATTCTCCCAATCTTTCCATTTTGGAATGTCACTTTGTCGCGACTCTAAATTTTCCATTTCCATTAAACGCAATGCGGTTCCACTTGGCGCGTTGCCAGATTCATCCCACTTAATTCGTAAATGATTATTTATCGCGGTTTGGTTTGCAAAGCTTTTTGAAACTTCAATCATTTGAAGAAGATTTGCCGGACTTGAAACAAAAGAAAAAGATGATTCGGGAGGCATTAACAACACGCGGTCAATTCCAAGTTTCATATGCGTAGCTTCTTCGATGCCGGTTGCTACCGGCTGCCCAAATGCGAATCTTGTTGCCAAAGCAATTTCTGTGTTCACGATACCAATTTGAATTGCTGCGCGAACTACGTCCGAAGCTGCGGAAGAATATTCCGCAAAAGTAACCGGGATGATTCCATATGGATTTTGGTCGCCTTCTGTTACGCTTATTTTGCGTCCCGCTTGGTCGTATTTAAAATGCTTTCCTTCTATTCCGTCCCTATCGGCTGACCAATAAACGAATATTCTGTTGTTATTATAATCGCGACCCACTTCATAAGATACCGCGAACGGCTCTGATTCCCCGTCTTTGTAATATCTTTTAAAAAATGGGATTAAATCATATTGAACTTTATCGTTAACCCATTTTGAACGAAAACCCATACAACCCGTTAACCAAGTCGTTTCGGTGTATTCTTGCGCCATCGTATCTAAATGATGCGTTAATGACATATAGTCAATCGCTTCTTCGCCGTTCAACATTCTTTTAGGCGGTTTTTTATATAACATCTGTCTTGCTTTTGCAAAGCGCGGAACAACCTTTTGGGGAAAGACGGGT
>CENI01013538.1_pt1 | contig 10823 bp, 14 predicted proteins | sample 530161 | NCBI WGS metagenome assembly CENI01 (sample SAMEA2591107, study PRJEB7988) | marine metagenome | isolation source: saline water (ENVO:00002010), including | reverse complement strand
TTTTTTTAATTATTTCCATATAAATCGTTTGGATTTTCATCTCTCAGTTCTTCTCTATATTCATCAACATCTGAATCTCCATAACCAATTTCTCTCATTGCGTTACCAATTTTCATACTATCTTCAATGGATAATTTAGGTGATTTACCCCAATAGTCAAACCCTTTGAAGTAAAGTATCCATATATTCTTACCATTTGTAAAGTAGATGTTCTCATTTTCTATCTTATCAATCTTAAACATAAGGATTTACCTTTGTTAAGTCTGCTCCAACCCAACCTTTAGATTCGGAGTAGACCATCTTGAACCTACGACCCAATCCACTTACATCTTGAGATATCCTCACTACTTTTCCAGTATCCTGCCAAGACATCATTTTTTTCATCCTATCTGTTATATACCAACTCACACTCTTATCAGCGATACTTAGGTGGTCGGTGAATGACCAATTTTTTCCAGTTATAGGATGTTTAATAACAAACCTAAACGATTTCATTGTATTTGTCCAACTCATAATTAATTCCTCTATTTAGTTACGATGTAAGGTTTATCCCACTTTCCAAGTCTAACACTACTATACCAACCGACATCAAAGTAATCTGTCATGATATCAGAGTTGTCATGGTTTCCATTGTTCATTGCTGGAATGACTTCACTCAAGAATGCTAGTGCTTCAGGATTATCCTTGAAGTGGTCTTGATACCAATACTCATTGATTTGGTCAGTTTCAAAATCAATTGAACCACTTTTAAGGTTGAGGTTCAAGGTTGAATAGTTATCGACAGAAAGAGTCCCTTTCATATTATACTTCTTTAAGATTTCCTTAATCTTTGGAGCGAGAGTTTTTTTCTTTTCTTGATTCATGTAAGCCATTTGTTAATTCCTTTTTATTTTGTTAGTTTTTATCTCTTTAATCATATAAGAATATACGAAGAAAAAACGAGAAAGTCAAGTCTTTTCTTCGAATATTTTAAGTTTTTTTTAGGGTAACGGATGTGTTACTCTTGGTGTAAACTCACCCCAAACAGGAACTTCCTCGTCAGGAAAGAAATCCAAAGCTTCAATCTTCTCATCGTCTGAGAACTTCTTGGATTCAGGATGTAACCATAGGTCAGAATCAACCCAATTCCACTTAACACTACCATCCTCATTCCTATTCTGAGGGTCGTGAAGTGCTTCGATAATTATTTCTTTTAATGTCATTTAGACTCCTTTTTTTTAACTTTTTTACTTTTCTTTTTTTCTTTTTCTTTAATCGCTTTCAATCTCAACTCGATGTAATCCATCAATTCTCCCATACTACCCTCCTTTATATTTTCCAAGTAGATACTTAAAAAACACATCCACAACTGTTCCATCAACTACCTCACCGATACACATAAATCTTGTTCCGACAGTATCATATCCATTGAGATAATGTAAGGTTTTATCAGGCTGATGGTCTTCAAATGGTAATTCGGTTTCTTCACCAATTTTCCAATCAACAGGACCGACCATGTCCCATCCTTTAATGTTTATTGTTTCGTGAACTAATTCGTGTTTCATTATTTTTTCCTTTTTCATAACACTTGAATATACAAACTATTTTTGTAAAAGTCAAGTCTTTTTTTTAACTTTTTTTAATTAAATTCCATGAGCTAATTCAGCTTTCATCTCAAGATGTTCAGCTTCTTCGTCTGTCATTGGTGTTCTACCGATGGCTTTATCCATCTCGGTGAAGAATTCATCCATGTCTGCCTTTATCTCGTCAAGTATGGTTTTTCTAACATCGACTTTAACAATTTTAGGTTTTCTGAATCCGAACTCTGCGGTTGGAACTATTAGGTCTTTTTTTGTAATCATTTTATTCTCCTTTTTAATCACATATGAATATACGGAGAAAAAATGACAAAGTCAAGTGTTTTTTTCAACTATTTTCACTTTTTTTCAAATATACCACTTTAGTGGTTGACTTCTTGACCTATGACGAAGTCGTTGAATGGACTTTTCTTTGATACCTCGAACTCTTTCACGAGTTAAATCAAACTCTTCACCTATTTCATCCAATGTCAATTGATCTTCTCTATTGATTCCAAAGAACATCTCAGTAATAATTCTTTCTCTTTCACTTAGGGTGTCCAAAACACAAGTCACTTCCTCATTCAAGGAATCTTTCATCATTTCATGATCTGGTGTCTCAAACTCTGTATTTTCATAAACACCTGCTTCATAACCAATAGTCTGTGAAACATCCCATGTATCTATGTGTTCTTTTTCATCACCAATTGTGACTTCCCAAATTTCATCTAAGACATTTGGTTCTTTATTTTCGTAACGATAAAATTCTATCGTATCGACATCACCTTTATATAACTCGGCTAGTATTTTGAATTTCTCATGTTGTCCCTTTAAGGTTTTGTAGTTTTTCAGACATTCTTTACAACCTTTGGTTCCTTTGACTCCCTCAATACCATTCTTGTGGATATCAAGATGCATTTCTGCGTGTTCCATCAAGGTCAACGGTGGGGTCATGTTATGAGGTTCATCTACACCCCCATGATGTCTCGGAATGATATGATGTTTATTTAATATTGGTTCATTGTTATACGCTTTTGCGTGAAACCAATGTTTTTTAGTTTCTTTTGTGAGTTTTATCTTTTTCATTTTATCTCTCTTTATCATATATTAATATACGGAGAAAAAATGAGAAAGTCAAGTGTTTTTTTTAATTATTTTAACTTTTTTTATTATGAATTAGGTCGAGTGCTAGGTTATGGGAGAACCTACCAGCCTTTGGGCCACCATTTACGGCTCCATCGCTTTCACCTGGCACCTTTACCCATAGATAAGCATCCACTATCTCATCACAGGTATTTGTTGTGGGTGGTTCTCCTAAGGCACGACCATAGGGATTGAAATGTTCGGAGTTAGCTCCGTTTCCATTTCGTGAGGTATCGATGACGAAGTGTGTGTCATCCAATCTTTTGGAAATATCCTTTCCATATTTATAACAAGTTGATGTGGCGTAGTAATTACTCGTGTTGAGTGTGAATCCTTTTATCTTATGAACATCACATAGTCTTAGATAACTCGTGGCCTTGGATGGACTTAACCATTTGGGATGTCCTATATCCAAGTATACAAGAGCGTTTGTCCTACTCAATAATTCAACAGAGGCCTTGATTAAACTCAACCTATCCATTCCATCAACCACACCCATGTGTTCCATGTGTGGTATACAATCAGGTTCATATATTACTATTGGTGATTTGTCTCCAAGTGAATTACAAAACTCTTGAATGAATTCCAAATACTCATCATCACTTTCTGCACCACCTTTTGAGTGTGCTCCTAAATCCCTATTGGGTATCGAGTAAATTACTAATGTTGGTAAATATGGATGTGCTCGTTTGAGTAATCTTTGTATTGAGTGTTTGGTCTTTCTAATGGTTCGTTTAGGCCCAACACCATACCAAAAAGCTGTGGGTTCTTTAGTGATTTCTTTGATTTCAGGATGTTTGGAACAGATGTCTTCCCTGCTGTTCCAATCAGGATAGTAAAACCTATAATTCATTAGAAGTTTTCGTTTGACCAAGTCTCCGTATTGATTATTTTATGAATTCTTGTTGGTATGATGTTTAGTCCTTTATCATTGACTAACAATAATGAGTTTTGAAACTCACTCCATTCTATTGGAAATTTTTTATCCAATACTCCATTATTCTTTTTTCTGATGACCTCGTTGAGTGCATTTATCGTGTATAATGTATTGGATTGTTTCTTACGATGTAATGCTATAGTATCCATACCTTCGATAAAATTATCTTGGTTGTTTGGTATGTTGTAAGTGCATATTAACTGTGACGAATCTTTTTGGTTCGTGAACACATAGATTTTATCAAACAGAACATCATGTGATGCTATTATTAAATCTACCACAAACTTTAATCTATCTTCTGCGGTAAATGTACAAAGTAATTGTGTTCTCATTATTTACACTCCCCATAAGTTTTCTTTAGTTTATCTTGATTCTTTATTTCAACCTCTGATAGTCGTTTCCTAAAGTCATCTCTCGATACACCTTTCTTCTCTGCCAGTTTTTTGTTTGAACAATATAATCTTCGTTTCATATCATCAGGTAATTTCATCTCGAATGATGCTGAATTTAGTGAGTTATACCCCTTACCTTTATTTCTAACCACGAAGTCTGCTACCACCACTGGTTCTTGACCATCTATTTCTAATACTAACCTACCATCTTTTATCTTTAACTTTTTGGACAATTCATCATAGGTATATGGTTTATTTGTTTCAGGATTAACACCGAATACCTCACCTAAAACTTCAGGATCACAACGAAGACCACCCAATGCCATTGCTTCTTCACCTTCCATCATTGCCTTTAATGGAAACTTTTCAGCTATCATGTCCATTGTTGAATCATACATTGCCCTTCCTGCAGGTGTGTTAAGATTTAATGTCTCTCTGAGGAATGCTTCCTCGAAATCTTTTCCTATCTGTAAGTGTGAGTCAACTCTTTCCTGTGCCTTTTTGTTACCCTTTCTGGCCAACATCTTATTCATCATTACTAATGTTTTTGCGTAATACTTCTGACCAGTTCCTAATAATTTTTTAAGAGGTATCATGTTACCTCTTTTATCAGGTACCATTATATCACCACCATGATTTTTCATAAAATTGTCATAGACTTTTTTCTTTATTGGTGGAACATTATAACCAGCTTTCTTCATCTCATCGGTAAGTTGTCTAACACCCTTCAATGTAGCAGTATCCATACCTGCAGTTGGCATACCTTGTGTCCCACTCATTTCATCTATCTCTTCATCAGTAATGCCTTCTAACTCAGCAACATCATCCTGTGTGATAGACCTTCCCATTCTATCGGTGCTTTTTTCTTGTTCATTTTGTGCTCGAACTGGATTAGCTGGATTGTCCTCTCCATACAGTTCGTTCATCGCCACCTTTCGAATTCTATCATTAAAGTCTTTCAACTTTCCTAATTCTTGTTGTTCTTCTTTAGTGATGGTCTTGTCTTTCTTTTTCAACTTTAACTCTTCAATTCTCTTTCGATTTTTTCTTGCTCTTTCAACAAGTTTAGGAGATTTTTTGGAAAGTGATTCAAACGCCTTATCCTCTACATGACCACCTGCACTCGGTTGTGCAAACATGACTTTGGTGTCTTTCTTTAAAGATACCTCAATTAATTTACCTGACTTGGTTCTAAAATATACATCGGTTGAAAAACCTTTTTTATTATAATCTAACCCCATGGCTTCAACTTCATCCTTCAAGTCCCAAGCTCCAAACTCTATATCATCATCTCCTGCCATATCTCTAATACTTGCCCTGGCACCAGCGATAGATTCTAACCAATCCTTATCGAAAAGTCTCTCACGAGGGTTTTCTAAGTTATTGTGATGGTCATTAATAACACTCATCAAACCATTAAATTGTTCATCATTCATTGTTGCGGCCATCATGGTGAATAGTTCTGCTGCCTGTGCCGGCATCTTTCCTGCTCCCGAACCATCAAGTACATCCGTCATATTTACATTACCATTTGAATTTAATAACCTAACCATCGTATCGATATACTTTTTTGGAACACCTGGTGGAAAATGTTTAGCTATGGTATCCCTTGTGATTCTTTTACTTTCATCCTTCAATCCAGCATTAGTAACCTGTCCAGCTTCGACTCTTCTTTGATACTCGCTGTCATTAGGTTCTACATCCCTATCATAAAAATCTTTATCAACATCATTTAATTCTTTAGTTGGTTTCGAAGACTTTTGTTTTTTGTCTTTCTTATCTTTTTCCTTTTCAGCATCCATGGCTTTTTGTGACTTCGGATGTTTTTTAATATAATCTTTTTGTTGCTGTGGAGTCATCTTTGTCCACCACGAATCGTCTGTTTCATCCTTTGTTTCAGTTAGATTATATAATAACTCGTTTACGGCGTTTTCATTCCAACCACTACTTAGTAATTGCTGTCTCAATAATAACCTATGATTTGGATTGGTAAAATCAGGAGCACCGCCTTTTGATTTGTAATTAAAACCCTCCATTATTTTTTTCCAATAACTCATAATTTCTCCGTTATATCTTTCATTTCGTGATAATTCAATCCCTTTGATGTCTTGGTAGGAAACACTCCATTCTGTTCTAATATACCCTTGACATCTTTTATAAATCCCAATCCATCTTCAATCTTGAAGTCAAATAGGAAACTATCGTAACTATAAAGAATCAACTTACTCTTTTTATCTCTTAAATACGGAACTAAATCATTCAACACCTTCATGTTGTTTTCCGTTTCTAATAATTGAATCATGTAATTAAACAACTTATTACGATTCATGGCAGAAAGATTTTTTTTGTGTATTTCCTTATTATAAATATCACTTTTTACCAAATCTCTTCGTTTAAAATCCTTCCAAATTTTTGTAATGTAATCATTCACAATATAAAAGAATGGGTTAGTATCTATAATTTTTTGTGGTATCCTACCATATAGATACTGAAATGATGTCTGTTTAGAGGTTTCATAATCCACATCACCATAAAATTCAGCCATGTGCTCATGAACAGAACCATTTGGAAACTCATAGTCTAATATATGTCCTATTAATCTCAAGTGATATGCATCATAGTCAAACTCAACTAACATCCCATCATCGAACCGACTCACATATGGTTTTCTTGAACCATCCTTTTTGTTGAGGGCGGCAAAGTTAATACCACCGAATCTATTACTCGGTCTACCAGTTGAGGTGTATAGATTGTATTCACTATAAACCATCTCATCATCTTTTTTCAACCCACCCCTTTCAATAAAACTTAAATTACCGATAATCTCATCATTGTATTTTTCATGAATTGGTAATTCATAATGCTTCTCCAATAACTTAACCTGTTCTCTACATAACTCCAAATGTTTTAATATTGGTATGATACGATTTGTGTTTTTCATTTTCCACATTACTCGGTGAAAGTAATCATGTGTATTGGTGGATAATTCGTCCCATTCTAATGGTTCATTCTTACTCATATAGTATTGTAAGTTCACATCAACCACATCATTAAGTTTTACTATATGATTAAGTTGTTTTTTATCATAAACAAACTTACGACCAAGTTTATCCAATGTCAAGAGTAATTCTAATTTTATTTTTAGTGTTTCACCATGATTGAAGCACAATATTCTCTCCACCCCATCTACTATTTTTACATACACAGCACACAGAGTGTTTTTGAGTGGATGTAGATTTACATCCGACAAAATTGGAATTATGAAACAATCTTTATTTTCGTTTTCTTGTAAGAAATCCTCTAATTGATTGTCTTTTTCTATTATCACTATAACCTATTTTTCCCAATATTCTTTTGACCATAGTTTAGTGGTTTCAGGAAAAGTCTCTAACATCATTTCTTTTAGTGCTTTTGCATATTCTTGTATTTCCCATTGTGCCGTTGGTTCATCTCTTAATTCGATGAAGTTCATCACACTTTGGAAAGACGCTGTCCACCAAACTAATGTGTATTGTGAAAGTGGAAGCACGATACGAGCCTGTTCTTTAGCCATTCCAGCCTTAATCATCCTATCGTAAGTCATTTCGACCTGTTGCATATAATCATTGTAACACGCGGACATTCTCTTCTGCTGTAAATCATCCAACACACCTTCACTTGCCTGTTTGTTATCCTCACTCTGTTTTCTCCAAACATTTGGATGATAATACTCTTGAACAGGAATGTAACGACCACTAATCTCATTCCAAGCATGGTCTTTTGTTACACTTGATGATGTGGTTTCTATACCAACAACATGCTTATACCATTGTCGCATCACAAATTCAGGTGCCTTAATAATCACCATAATATGTTGATGTCTGAATGGACTAAAATGTTTGTGTTTGATTAAAAACCTTGATAGTCTTTTGTCCTTGTTGGTGAATTCATCACTACGACCACCAAAAGATACACGAGCTGCATTAACGGGCGTTAAGTCATCTCCAAGTGTATCGACAAGTTCAATATAACCCTTATCTAATACATCGACTTTCATAATATAACCTTAATTTTGAATATAATTAGTGAGATAAAATCTCAAATACACTTTTAATAAGCTCCACCGCCTCCACCGGAACCACCACCGCTAGAACCTGCTCCACTACCTTTGGAACCACCCTTTTTCTTCTTTTTTCCTTTGGAACCTTTTTTCTTCTTTTTCTTTTTACTACCAAGTTTAGATGGGTCAAATCTAAATACAGCGTCATTCATTTCAAGTAATTTTGCCTTAACTGGATCTTCTTCTCCTAAGAATCCATCGTACTCATTTAATTCATCTAATAACTCTACATAACCAGCCTCTTCAAGTATTTCAAGATTTTTTTCATTTTCTTGAAATACTAAATCTTGATTATAACCAACTGCCCAATCCACACTAATCTTCTCATACAATATTCCACTCTTTTCGGCATCCAATTCACTTATTTCATAAACTTCTCTAGCACCATATGCCTGCCTCACAAATGTTCTTATTGAATATCCCCTCTTTATATCTTTTTTAGCAGGTGACCAATCATATGGTTTAAGGTATTCTCTTTCTGGCCTATTACCTTTAATGTTAATGTAATTTCCTAATAATGTTGAACCATTTACTCGTATAATTTTCATAGATTCAAACTTGTGGATTTTTTCTGTCATGTAGGTTTCCCTTTTTGTATCGGGATCTATGTGAATATGATATTCAGTTCCTCTGGCGACTCTTGTTCCATCCTCATAAACAAAATCTCTTGTATCCTCAACAACTCCAGCATTATTAATATTATAGTATATGTTACCAGGCCTTTTACTTGGAATATTTACCTTGTTTCTTTCGTTTCGTAAAGTTTCTAAGTTTCTTTCCCACGCTCCAGGTAAATAATTCTTGACCGCATCAAGGTCAAATCCGAGATTAGCAAAAAGTTTACTATTTTTTTTCTTTTTACCTTTTTTATTCTTTTTTTTCTTATTTTTTGCCATTAGTTTACCGGTTGTACTATTTGTGGTGTGGTGACTCCATCACCTCCACTACTTACATTATCAGCTGCTTGTGCGTCTGATTCGGTTAATAAGTTCGGTGAAAAGTTTGCTGCCTTTAGGATAGCTCCGGCGGCAAATCTAATCTGTCCACTAATTTTTGTCTCCCATGTACCTGAAGATATAGTTTGGTCAACACTCATCACTTGAAATACACAAAAGTTCTTATATCTATCCGGTAGATAACTTACATGAAATACATTACCAGGAAAGATTCCACCTATACCATCCAATGTTAGTTCTAATTCTATCGGATATAAATCTGTAGATTTTTGAGAGTCTGCTATAATTTTCTTTTTCTTTTCATCTATGTTTGCCTTATTCTCATCAATAACTCCACCTATTATATTACCCATCACTCTTTTGTGAAGTATTTGATCACCTGCCTTTTCTTTTAAATCTCCTGCATCATCATATAATTGTTTTCCATCAAAAGCCTTGATAAAATTATCCACCGCTTCAACTTGTTTGGCAGATGTCTTCTTTCTCTCGTCAACCTTTTTATCTTTTTCTTTTTTCTCGTCTTGCTTTCTATCTTCTGCAGCATCTTGGTACTTTTCTATTAATTCTGTCCAATCAATCAAATCAAATTCAATACCCTTACCCACACCAAATTTATTTTTCGTGGATTCACCTGACATATCCCCAGCACCTTCTAAGAGGTAGGAATTGACAGAACCAAACTTTCCTGATAATTTTTTTGGTTCAACTATGTTCAATTGGGATTGGTCTTTACCATCACCACCACTCTGTTTACCTGCTACAGCACTATCCTTATCTCCTTGTGTGTTTTCCGTACCAGGTTTTGCTGTTCCGGCATACATGGCAGTAACTGCAAAAGAACTCGGTAGTTTTGCTGATAGTGTTTGAGATTTTACTATACTTCTGTCACCCCAAGACTCAAATACAAACATACCTCTGTCCACCTTACTCACATTAGTATCCTTATTCTGTTCCAAGTAATCTACAGGATTCATCAATGTGGATTTGGTGTCTACGACCTTAACATTACCTGCTAAATATGGGTCATTAACGACTTGAAAGTTCCAAAATCCATTTGTATCAGAGTTTATCTCATCAAATAATTTCTGTAATCCTTGTTGAAGAGTTTTAGCCTCTTGAAAACACTCCATTACCAGTTTTGTAGATAACATTATATTTCTTATATAACCACCATCATTTAGATTATCGCTTACGGCAAACTTTTCAAATGTACTATTGTCATTCACAACCCTACCAATTTGGTCTGTAAATTCCTTCGAGTTCAATAATAATTTATCAAAAAAACCAAATATTCCAGTCTGTTCTTGTTGTATAGGGAAAGGGAATTGACCAGGTAGTATCCATCGGTCTTTATGAGGTGTGACTAATAATCCATGATTAGAACACACAACAGATTGAAACTTTGCTTGGGTGACATCGTTCGTATCACCATTTTCACCTATGAATAATCCAGTTTGAGAATTTATCTGTGGTTCTATACTACGGAAAGAATTGGTGATGTTATTTTTTTCATCATACTTACCAACCCACTTGGACAAAATATTATCTTCCATCCATCCCCATGTGATAAAAGGTCCTGAGTTTTTTTCAAACCCCATAATACCACCATCACTTCTCGTCATAAAAACACATGGTGGTTGTTTACTACCCTTTGACCAAGTTGTGGCCTTAGCACTTGATAATGGTTTACTTGTGTCTTCGGAACCTATCCAACTCGTTGAACCAACTGCTATCGTAATC
>CENI01055725.1_pt1 | contig 10834 bp, 5 predicted proteins | sample 530161 | NCBI WGS metagenome assembly CENI01 (sample SAMEA2591107, study PRJEB7988) | marine metagenome | isolation source: saline water (ENVO:00002010), including | reverse complement strand
TACAGAAAAAAATGCACTTTTGTTCCTATGAGCAGTAAGGGCAGAGTTAAATACAAGAAAAAAGCAAAAACAAACATAATAACAAACAAATCACAAATATTAAAAGAGTGGAGAAATGGGTGGTTTAAAGGACAGTACGAACTTGACAATTAAAATGATGGATATATATAAACTATCTGGCGGAGAGGCCATGATAATGAAAGGGGATGAGTGGATGCCATTAACAGAGGGATATTGCAAAGGGTTTGACCTTGACCTAAAATTTGGTAAAATGGGTGAAGAGTTTGTAGAGGAATTATTTGAAGGTAACAGTAAAGTAGAGGTAAAAACAGAAAGAGACATTTGGAAAAATACTGGTAATATTGCCATTGAAATTAGATGCAGTGGCAAGCCATCTGGTTTATCTACCACAGAATCAACCGCCTGGATACATTTATTGGCCTATAATGGGCACATAGAGGGCGGATTTATATTTAAGGTAGACCAACTTAAGGATAAAATAAAAAACCTTCAAAAAGAAGGTAATTTAAAAATGGTTATGGGTGGTGATAATAATGCAAGTCAAATGGTTTTACTGCCAATCAAAGAATTATTTTAATATTTTTTTTGTTCCCATTTAAAATCTTTAATTAAACTTCCAATGTTTAATTCTTTCCAATATTTAGGAACTTTAGACATATAAAGTTTTAATCTATCATTGTATTCTTTTTCTATTTCAAATAGTCTAGGAATTAAAACATCTGATTCTTTGTGATTTTTTAACCACTTTAAAAATTTAACAGATGATTTATTTGCTTTTGTAGTTGTTTTAAATAAGCTTGCTTTATTAGGGTTCATTGCTGTTAATTTTCTTTTTATAGAACTTTCAGCCATTTTAAATGCTTCATCAATACCGTCTGCTCTGTTTGTTCTATAATAATCATGAGCAATAGCAACAAATGTTAAACCAAGTTGTTTAGAAAATTCTTTTTCATCACCAGTATAAAATACAGTAGACAAATCTTTAAAATATTTAGTTCGTGATGTAGACTCTAGCGTTACATTCGGATTTTCAAGAACATCTTGTTCGTATTCTCCATATAATTTACCAAATCTAACCCTATCTTTATTTAATGGATTTAAAGTTCTATCTTTTATTTTTATATAATTATTATATCCAGATAGATTCTTTTTAACTATGTCGTTAAAAGCTTGTGATTTAGTTACTTTTCCATCTTTTAATTGGTCAATAGATGTAAAAATAGAACCCATAGAGTTCCAAATAGCTGGATTTAAACTATCAGTGTTGTCAAATGGTGAAATCCAATCTGATAAAATACCCATAAATTCACCTTTCCATAAAATAGTTTTAAATCTTCTAAACCAATCAGAATTTTCTTTAGGCATTTCAGTTCCTAATATATTAGAATAAATTCCAATCATTGCTTGACCTGTTAAATATGTAGCAGTAACACCCATTATTGGTTTGATGATATTCTTTTCTTTTTTTGCTTGTTTTACATTTTTTATAGTATTTGATGTTGCTGCAAAAGCCATTCTTTTAAATAATGTAAGTGGTTTCATTCCTCTGGTTCCAGCCCATTTTGGCATAAATAAATCAGCACTTGAGCCCTGTGTTTTAACGTGAGCTGCTGTATTCATTATTTGATGTATATTGTCAAGCTTTCTTTGTGTTTTTAATTTTTCAAAACCAGTTAAATAACCTTCAACACCTTCCCTTGAACCGTATTTACCAAGAAGCTTAATATCTTTTTCATTTACATTATACCATTTTAATCTTGTTACTGCTTTATCATATTTTTTATTTCCAGGTTTAAAGTTTTTAAGAGTTTCTACCTGTCTATTGATGTCATATTTAGCAGCAAATATACTTGCAAGTCTGTTGTATCTTTCTGTTGGTTTCATAAATCCAAATGTAAAAGCAAATTCTGATAACATATTACCAACATTTCCTACTCTTGTAGTGGAATTAGCTTCATATATTTTATTACCTACACCAAAAGCATTTGTTGCTAAAGCTTCATTGTATTGTTTAGCATCTGCAGTAAATACTTTTAACATTCCTCTGCCCCAGTCGTATGCGCTTTGTGCATATAAACCTTGAGTTTGACCAGCAAGAAGGTTTTTTGCACCAGCAGTTGGAAATGATAACCCTGTTTTAGCTAATATTCTTGCAGCAGTTTCCATACTTCTATATGTAATATCATATGGATTGCTACTATTTTCCATACCTAATTGTTTTAAGAAAGATTCTTTAATCCATCTTCCCATAACTCTTGTTTTTCCTTCTCCAGTTTCAAGAGATGCTAATAATTTTTTTATTCCAGGTCTTCTAAAACCTTCAAAAGTAACCATTTCAGGAAATACTTCAAGTGTTGAATAAAACTTAGACATTCCCCATATATAAGGTTTTACAGTTCTGTCAAATTTATATTCATATGTTCTTTGTAATTTTCCATTTGAATCTGCAGTATAAAGTTCTTGCAATGAATGTCTTTCCTTTAAATGTTTTATAGATAACTTTGCTGCATTAAAATTTAACATATCATCAAATTTAATTGCAGCTAATCCAATAGCTCTTTCCCTCATGTTTTCTACAAGACTTAAATCTTTATTAACATTATCTTTTCCGTATTTTTTGTAAGCTTCAGATAAAGCTATTTCATCTACCATAGATTTCATTGCCCTATCTCTTGCTTCTCCAACTCTTAATTGTGTTTTCCCATGAGTTGTAAAATTACGAGCAATATGAGTACCTAAGAAATTTATTTGAGAATTTTTTAATATATCTAAATATTCAGCTTCACTTACAGATTTTTGTCTAATAGCATCTTCTAGTTTTTTCTGACCAAAACTTTCGCTAAGTTTTATATATTCATTAGCTACCTGACCTTCTTTAGTTTCTAAATTTATATATTTTTTTAAATCAGCTCCACGAGATACTTTGTCTTTACCTTCTTTTACAGTATCAAACCATTCTTTTTTAATTGCTTTTTTAAACCATTTACTACTTTTTACAAAATGAGCTTTATCAGGTATATTTTGATTCATAAACTTTTGTTGAGCTAAATACATTTCTCCTTTGTTATCTAATGTCCACATGTATTCATTTACTTTTCTTAATTTAGCTTCTCTAGTACCAGGTAAACCTCCAAGTATTTTTTTTACATTTCTTTCATAAAATTGCAACTGTTTTTGATTGCCTTGTTCTATTGAATAATGTTTATTCATTAAATAACCTAATTTTTTAAATCCAACATTTTTAATCGCATCTCCAACTTCTCCCATTAAGAATAAACCTTCAGTGAATACTTTAGTACTTGTTTTTGCTGTTTCTAAACTAGCAAATTTATTTATTTCACTTTTTGTTATCCATGTCATGTTGTCTCTTTCAACAGCTTTTAGTTGATATATATAATCTTTATAAGATTTAAGCTGTTCAAGATTTGCACTAAATAAATTACCATCTTTAACTCCAAACACATTTTTTAATAACTTAGATTGACCATCTGGAGTTATTCCTTTAACAATTCTTGAATATTGAGCTTGTGGTGATGTAAAATCTACTATATCAGAAGCATCAATTTCTCTAATAAGCTTTAATTTTTCTAATGTATTTTTTTTAGAAGTAAATTTGTTAAGGTCAAATGATTGAAACGCATTATAAAATTCAACGATTTGTTCTTTTTTATTTAAATAAGCATCAGAAAGTTCATCTTTTGGTAATTTTATGTTAAATTGTTTAGGTTTTTCTATACCAATTTCATCAGCAATAAATTTTATAAGTTGTTTATCATTGATTCCCATTTCTTTTGAAGCTATTCTTACATCTCTGCTAACTACATTTAAAAACTTTTGTGTTGGAAGTTCCATTGCTTTAAGATATTCTCTACCTGCGGATACCCCTTCTACTTTAGGTATACCTTTTCTTTGTATAATTCTCCTACCAAGAATATAAGAAATTTCGTTTTTATTTAATGGCTTGTTAAACAATTGTTTAAAAAATACATTTAATCTTTTAAAAAATGATTTTGCTTTAGCTAACATAGGTTTTTGCAATTGACCGTCAATAGCTTTACCAATCATTTTAACAGCACTCTCTTCATTAAATTTACCATTTTTATCAACAAATATTTTTTTAGCTTCATTTACTAATCTTAAAGTATTTTGTTCTTGTCTTGGCAAATTTCTCATTTTAAAATGTTTTCCTAATGCATCCATAACTTTAAACATATAGTGTGATACTTCGTGAGGAATAGCATCAGATGGTGCTTTACCCATTTTAACTCTAACAGTCCAGTTTTCAAGTTTTTCAAGATAAGCAACAGCATCTTTTGGTATAGATTTATCTTTAAATTCTTTAACTAAATCAATAACAAGTTCTGGATATTTTGCTCCTAAAGCTTTTCTATGAGAATATTGTATTTCTTTAGATGTATTGCCTTTAATTTCGTTTAATCTTAAAAAATCTTTTTGAGTTGGATTTAATTCGCTTATTGGAGATTTTATTTCTTTATGTAATTTTTTTTGAGACTTAATTACCGAACTAATATCATTTACATTGTATATCTCTTGTATTTTTGTTACTTCATGACCAAGAAGATAATTTAGTCTCCTAAAATCTCCGCCACCGAGTTCTGCTCCCATAGTTTGAGCTCTTCTTCTTGTATCTGTAAGTCTTTTTTTATTATCTGATGGAGTTATTCTTCCTATTTCTGTAACATATTTTTTTAAAGATAAATCTCCAGTATAAAGCTCTATACTTCTTCCTAAATCTTTATCAATCCAGACAAATCTATCTATTGTTTTATATTTTTTTAGCTCTGACATATCGAGATAATAATCTTCTCCATCTCTTTTTAAAGCATTTTTTAATTTCTTTGGAGACATTCTATTTATTTCTTCATCTCTAATATAAAACTTAGATGCAAGCTTAGCAGCAATTGAATATCCTTCATCATTTTTATTTTGTGATAATTTATCTGCTCTTTCAAGTAAAGTTCTTCTTACTTTTTCTTTAGCAGGTTTAATGCCTTTGCCTCTTGACTCATTTAAAGTTTTATCAAACCCCTCAATAACACTTCTTAATAATTTTTCTTTTGTGTTTGATATAAAATCAAGAGACCTTAAAGATTCAACAATTTGTCTTAAAGATGATATACCCCCAGAATTATACATTTTCTTTGAAGGCATATCTTTTGATACTGTAGATGGTAATTTGCCTTCTTTCCCTTTTTGTACAAAAGATATTTTGTATTTAGGAATACCTTCTTTTATTAAATCCGCAAGTTCGCCTGCTGATATTTCATGTAATTTTTTATCCTTATTATTTAAGTATCCTATAATTTTTATAGCAAGTTTTGTGTTTTCTTTAGGTGATGTTGCAAGAGATTTTGAAAATAATGCTTCTCCCATTTTATAAGCTGTAATTAAATCTGTATCACTGCCTGCTAATGAAGATATAATTTTCTTGGTATTTCCAGACTCCCAAACTTCTTTTTTTAATCTATTAAGTTCGCCAGATTTAGCCTTTCCTTTTGGAGAAGCTTGAAATTCATTATATTCTTTTACTAATCTATCATATGCTCCTTTTTTAATTGGCATATCATATGAAATAGATTTATCTGATATATTCATTTCTTTAACTTCTTTTACTTCTGAAAGAATTTCAGTTAAAACATTAGAATTACTTTTATTTACATTAGCAATACCAATATCTATTGCAGTTTGAGAACCTTTAGATGACTCTAAACGAGCTACACCGCTTTCAATCATTAAATTTACATCTGATTCTAATCCAGTTTTCTTTTCAATAAAACCTTCTTTTTCAAATTGTTTTAATAATTTATCTTTTCCTTTTAAATCTTTTAATTGTTGTTTTATATCTTTTATTGATAAACCTAATTTTTTTGCTTTAGGAGTTGGATTTAAATCATAATATTCTATATTTCTTTCTTCAGCTTTTAATTTAACTTCTTTAGCTTTTTGTTCAGCCTTACCACTTATAATATCTGTAATTTGTTTTTTAATGGAATTTCCAGCTTTAATAGCATTTGCTTGACTTGAAAAATTGCCACTAAATCCAGGAATCTTAACTATTTCACCACTTGGAGATTGTATTGATAATTCGTATAAATTAGGAGATACTCCATCTTTAATTTTATTAACTTTATATTCAAATCCTTCAGCATACATTTCTTTTACTTTAGACATTCCATTTTTATCACCATTCATTAAAAGATTCATTACTTCATGAACTTTTTCAATTGATGATAATCTGTTTTTAATTATATTGTCAACAACTAATTTATCTGAATTTGTTTTAATTTGGTCTTTAAACGCTTGATATGCAAGTTCTTTGTTGTTTTTCATCTCAGAGTATACTGAATGTAGGATAGACTGTAAACCGCCTATATCTTTGATTAATTTAGCTTGAGATTCTTTTGGTAATTTTGATGGATTATTATTATCAAGTTGTTTTAACAGTTCATTATATTCTTTTAGTGAAGTTTGTAATTCTTTAACACCTTCTGTATTTTTTATTTTATTTAAATCTATTTCTGCTATTTTCCTTGATATTTCTTCAGTAGATATTCCTTGTTCTATTAAAGATTTTTCAACAGATTCTAATGATTCTTTTGTTTGTTGGTCAGGTGTTTTTACTTTTTTATTTGTATTGACAGGTTTATAAACTTCTTTCATAAATTCGTCTTTAGCTTTTTTATATCGACTTAAATCATCTTGACCAAGTCTTAAAACTTTTGTAGAAAGTCTCATTCCTCCAACAATACCTGTGTTCATAAAAAATCCAGATAAAAAATCATCCGCTGATACTGGTTGTCCTGCAATAGCTTGTTCCAATACTTGACCAGTTGTAAATACAGAAGCTTCAGCCGCTACTTGTCCAACTGGATTCATTGTTAAACGTGTTAATTTATTTGAAAAGTTTTTTTCTTGAGCAGCTTGAGCTTTAGCAAATTTAGGAGCCATTATACCTTTTGTGTAATATCCAGCAACAGAACCTAATGCTATATTACTTGCTCCATGTTTAGCAGCTGCATAAGATATTTCCCAAGGATTAAAAGAATCTCTTTCACCTTTAGCTATTTCACTGCTTTGTTTTGCTGTTTCATGTAATGTTCCATGAGTTGCTCCAAGCATTCCAAGACTAAGACCAGATTCAATTCCTGCTTGTCTAGCTAAATATTTATGAAATTGTTGACTAATACCTTTTTTAGCAGCTTGTTTTTTCATCATTTCTTGGCTACCTGTTAAAGCCCATTTTCTTAATGTAGACTTTCCTATTGATTTAGCTGCTGCACCACCAATAGCTCCACTACCAAAAAAAGATACAACATCAACAGGAGATGCTAATCCAACAAAAAATTGTCCAATTTCATCCCACCAACCTTCAGCTTGACCTGCATCTTCATATTTTTTTTTACCATTCATTATTTCATAAATAGTACCAGCTGTTGATAAATTGTAAGCTTGTTGCGCCCATTTACTATCTTCTGCAAAATTATCAGCTAAACTATAAGTTAATAACTTTCGCCACATAGAAGGGTCTTGCTCTTCATATTTAGGTGTTTTTTGTTCGTTTAAATTTTGATAAGGATTTTCAGGATAGTCAAATTGTGTATATTTTCTTTTTAAATATTCATATATATCATAATCAGATTGATTATTGTCTCCATATGTACCTTTATACCATTCTATTGCTTTTTGAGGATTAATCATATAAATTTATGTAATGCTTATCTAAAACACTTTTATTTACTTTTTTCCAATATTTTCCATATTTAAGAATTCTTGTTAATTCAAAATATTCTTTTTGATTTTGATTGATAAAATTATTAATATTTCCACCTGTTTTTTTAAATTCTTGAAACTTTAAATAAAAATTACGAAGTTTTTTTCTGTTTCTTCCTCCAATGACTTCTTTTCTTGATTTTTTACCGCTAAATGCTCCTTCAAATAATGCTTGATTTTGATTTAATTCTCCCATTAAATATTTATTCATAGCAGATGAAGCTTTGTCAGTTCCATCTAAAATTTCTTTTTTTTCTTTTAACCTGTTTTCAACATTTTTGATTTCTCTTTTTCCAGCTCTGCTATAATTTTTACTAGGAACTAAACTATATTTTTTTTGTTTTACATCTAAAAGATTATGTCCATCAATTGTTTCTTTATCATAAAATGATTTTTCAGATTCTGGGACAATAACAGTTTTATCTGTTGCTGTTCCAGCATCAACATCTATCGTATCTGGTACTCCATCTTTATCTTTATCTATATCTTTTTCTTTGTAATCAGGGTTTAATGGTGACATTTCTTCTTCCATATTATCAGCAGCATCTCCTAATGCTTCAGCTCCAATTTGTTCTGATGTTTTAAATTGCCCAATATAATCAGTGCCAGACCAAGACTTATAAGTATCAATTAATCTGTTTCTTTCTAATATGTAATTATCTTTTAACATTTTTGCTTCATCTAAATCTGCGCTAAAATAACCATCACTTTCAGCTTTATTAATAGTATCGTTTATATCTGCTTCATTAAGACCTGAACTAAATAAAAGATTTGTAATTTCATCTTTACTATTATTTTTTTCAAGACCTTGAATTAAACTATCATACATTTTAATTCCAGATTTTGATTCATTTACTTTTGTATTTCTTGCTTGTTTAAATGTATCTCTATCACCCATTATTATTAAATTAGCTTCTTCTGGTGTTATTGTATTATCACCAATTAAAGCTTCCAATGCAACATTAAGCCTTTTTTGATAAGCTCCTATTTTTGAAGTAATATTAGAATCATCAATACCTTTTCCTCTTTTTAATCCTAATTTTTTTCCTTCAACTAAATTCATACCAATTGATTCAATTCTTGCATATTCTTGTGAAACCCATTCCATTACACTTTCGTATTTTTGATTGCCATCGTCATCTTTCATTGACATAACATTTGCATGCAAATCAACAAACTCTGATTCTTTATCTAAAAAATCAGCACCATTTATTATTTTTTCAGCATCATTTACAGAACGTGTATATTGATTGATTTGTGCGTTTCTATCTTTTAATATGTTACCAATTAAATTATATTGAGTATTTGTTTCTTGAAATTGAGAAGAATCAGAAGCCATAGATTCATATTGATTAATAACATTGTTCATTGTATTTTCGTTAGTAGCATATTTTGATGCTTCCAATATAGAACTTAAACTTGTGCTAACTGATTCTTTTTGTCTGTCTTGCACCTGATTCATTTGGTTCATTAATTGCATCAGTTGATTTAACCCAGCCATTGGGTCTTTTTTCTCAAATCCTTTTATTGCCATAGATTAATATCCTTTAATACGTTGTGCTGTTTGATTCCATTGATTAATTAAATCAGAAATCATTCCCATTCCTTGAGATTGTTGTCCTCTTACATTAGCTAATACATCTGTCATTGATTTACCATAAACATCTCTTGCACCTGCTTGTTGTTTGCCAAACGCTGAACTGCCTGCAAAACCGCCCTTTGCTTGTTGTGCTGCTTGTCCACCAAGACTTTGATATAACTTAGGTAGCATTGATTGTCCTTGTGCTTGTATTTGAGGTGCATAAGTTGAATAACTTGCTCCTTGTAACATTTCAGGAGATATTCCTTGAAACATTGAAGCAGGTAAATTTTCTGCAGTCAAACCATATTGGTTTTGAAAAGTTGATGCAATTTGTTCTGGATTTAAATTTGATATATTACTAAATGACATTGGACTAAATCCCATGTTTTGTAATGAATCTAGTATACTTTGTTGAAAACCACCCATTTTATTGTCCTCCAAATAATTGTTGCAATAACATTGGCAACATTAGATTTTTTTGCATTTCATTGTTAACTCCTTCTGTACTACCAAAAGATTGTAATTGTTCTAATAATGTTTTTATTGGAGTTGCTTGTCCTCCACTTATTATTTTACCTATTGGATTTGAAATTAAATCACGCTTAATTCCCATAGAACTGCCTAATCCTTGAATATTATTACCACTTAATAAATCTGGAGCTTGAACTCTTGCACCGCCTATACCAAAAGAATTTTCTCCTAATTCTCCTGCTCCTTGCCACATTTCAGTAGCTGTGGAATCTCCTAATAAATCTGGAGCTTTTATTCCTACACCACCAACATCTGCACTTGTTTCTAAAATATCTTGTGGTTTTTTAAACATTTTATTAAATAATCCTTCTTCTCCACCAAACAATTTTGATGATGCATAACCACTCATTCCAGCACCAATACCGCCCCTTAAAACATCACCACTTGATAACTGTGAATCTTCTGCTTGTTCCCAATAATTTTTCATTCCACTTTTAAGAAAAGTTCCACCATATTTTTCTTTCATATTCTTATCAAGAAGCATTTCAGCACCTTTTTTTTGTTGTTGTCCCTGTGCTAATCCCGTTAAACCTTTAAGAGCTGCACCAGAACCAAGAGGTAAAAAGGATGATAATATATTTAAACCTTTAAATAATCCTTTATTTTTTCCTGCTTTTTTTTGTGCTTTTCTTTGTAATTCTTCTATTTCTTTTTCAAACTCATCTTGCATTTCACTCATTTTTTGACCTGTATTTCTTTGAGCTTCTTGACCTCTTAACCTACTTGTTTGTAATAAGTCGCTTAAGTTTGATGATATTCTTGCTGTTTGATATGGTGAAGCCATAATTAGTCCTTTTCTTTTAAAATTTTACTGTTAAATATATTACTTTTTTGCTTCATATACAAATTACCTAATTTTACAAACCTGATGAACTATCTAAAATAAATTCTACTGTAAAGACTGTATCA
>CENI01043995.1_pt1 | contig 10859 bp, 18 predicted proteins | sample 530161 | NCBI WGS metagenome assembly CENI01 (sample SAMEA2591107, study PRJEB7988) | marine metagenome | isolation source: saline water (ENVO:00002010), including | reverse complement strand
CATCCCAAAACAGGAAAGACAGGAATCGCTTTGGATTTCCCCGATAGACCAATTTATGTTTTAGATTGGGATAAGGGGGTTGAATCAACATGGCGTGAGCATCACGACTCAACAGAAAGAATACAGGTATATTGTCCTATTGAAATGAATAAGGATAACATTATTGATATACAAACAAGTGAAGAAAACTCTCACATGTTTATCAAGTATGTCAGGTCTAAGATTGAAGAAGGAGAAAGACCAGTATTTGTTCTTGACGGCGTTGATACTTGGCTCGATTCTTGTATCTTGAAGATTAACCCTAACCCGACTTTAGTTACAAAGGTTATGCCATTTCAATATGGTGCTAGAAACAAGACTTTCTATCACTTATTGGATTCAATCTATCTCTTAGATTGTGACATAGTTTACATAACTCATGAAACTGAAAAGTATCACGATGGTACGCCAATTGGTATGATTGCTAATTGGAAAGATTGGGGCGGTAAGTTAGAACAAGAGATTCATTGTTCAAGAAAGAAGATTAAGGGAGAGATACACTACTTGGCTGAATTAGTCGGTAGTCGCACTAATGGTAACTTAGTCGGTAAGACTTGGACTGTTAGACAAGGTACTCCCCCTAATATCGTTTGGAATGGTATTCCCGAATTAAGGGAGGGAAAAGTTTGATATTTAATGTGGAATCAAAATTATTAACAAAGGCTTTAGAAGATATACAGGGTAAAGGAATGTACTTAGGAGACAAAGGGTTTTCTAATTCTAAACTAAGCCCGTATGTTCTTATGGAATTAGAAGGAAATGTATTGCAGTTATGGAACGGTGATTCAACCTGCGGCATTACTTTGACTATTGAAGTTACAGGAAATACTAATGGTTCTTTTGTAGGTAGTGCAGATACCGTAGTGCCTTATCTAAAGAAGTTTGATGGTGAAATAACAGTATCTTATAATGACTTTTTGGCTATTAGTGCTGGTACTAAAACAGCATCAATACCTGCGGCAGTTAATCATCCTAACATAGATGCAATAACTAGGATTAAGCAGATGGTAACTGATGTTACCTTTGACGCAATACCTGAAAAACTATTTTCTTTCGGCCCTAAGAAGTTTGAGGGTGCATTCCAACTAACTTCTGAATCTTTCAATGATGCAATTAGTGGCTGTGAATTAGTTAAGAGTGGGGTATATCTAATCAATAGTGCAGAAGGTAATGTATCTTTTAGTAGTGAGAATGGAACGGCTAACACTTTTGGTGAGTCAATGACGGCAATACATAGTGTTGGAGAACCTGCTACATTACAATATAGTGGGCCACTTCATAAGTTTGTAAAAGACCAGCCTTTACTTAATTTCTATGTACGAGATGACTTCCCGTTATTGATTGTAGGGCCAAATAAGATGGTGGTTAAAGCACCGTTTACTAGAGGGGATTGAATGATAATTAGTAGGTGTATGGATGGAAAGCATGTATTTAAGTCTTGGAGAGAAAATGGAGAAAAGAAGTTTCTAATGGAAGCATTTAGACCTTATTTTTATGTCAAGGAAGACGAAAAAGAACATGCTAATTATTCACCTAGTAAGTATATCAGAAGAAACTTTGAGTACGAAAGAGGTGATTGGGTTAATCTAGATAAAGAAAGTCTAAAGAGAGTATATGTGGAAAACTCCTTTGACATCTATTCTGCTAGAAAGATGTTTAGTAAAACATACGAAGCAGATGTACCTTATACATTTAGATATGCAGTTGACACTATTTCAGAAATGCCGGAGTATAAAATGCGTAAATGGTATTGGGATATGGAATGGCAACAAGGCGGGGAACACCACGATAAGATTACTACTATTGTAATGTATGATAATTATGATAAAGAATACCATCAATGGGTTTGGTTTCCTAAAGAAAACGAATTGAATATATTCGATAATTCTTTAGAGATAAGCAATATGAATTATTGTAGTGATGAAAAGCATATGCTTGAACACTTCATTAATACTATGATAGACAAAGACCCTGATATGTTAATTGCATGGTTTGGTAACTTTGCAGATATACCTAAACTTCTTGAAAGATGCTGTGCATTAGGAATCAACCCTAATAGAATGTCTCCAATTAACCGCATAGATGGCCTTAAAAAGAGCAAGGGTGGCTTCAAATACATTAAGGGTGAAAAGGGGTTTTCACCTATCGAACAGCCCATAGGGGGTCGCATAACCCTCAATCTAGACCTTGCTTTTGAAAGACAATGGAATGATTCACAAAGAGGAACATTACCTTCTTTAAGTTTAGATTATGTTTCAGAAATCCTATTAGGTAAAAAGAAACTAGTAAGTGAAAAATTCCCAGACCCTAACGAGTTTTACCGTAGGGCTTGGTTAGAAGATACTGAAACTTATTTGCAATATGCTTTGAAAGATGTTGAATTGATTGTTGAAATAGATGAAACTAATTATTGTAGTGAGGCGATTATAGCACTGCAAAGATTATTGAAAGCACCCTTTGATGCTTGTTTTTATGCAAGTCATATGGGTTCAATTTACTTTATGAGAAATGCTTGGTGGATAGCACCAACAGGAAACAAAAAGGCTGAGAAAGAATCGTATAAAGGAGCCATGATTTATGACCCGTTAAGCGAAGACACTAACGGACTACATCTTAATGTGGCGGCGTTTGATTATAGCGGATTGTACCCAAGTATGATGATAGCACGAAACATTTCTTTTGAAACTAAATCATCTGAACCTACGGAGTTTGGAGTTAATATCCTAACACCTAGAGATTTCAGCGAAGTTACAGAAGTTGAGATGCTTTATTACAAGACGGATAAGTTAGGTTTGTTACCTAAATCTGTTCTAGAGTTAAAGGAACTGCGAAATGAATATAAGCGTCTTATGCGAGAGGCTAGGGAATCGAATAATGATAAAGCCTATATTAAGTGGTATAACAATCAAATGGCAGTAAAAAGGCTTTCTGCATCTTTTTATGGCATAATCGGATATACTGGTTTTGCTTGGGCTGATGTTGATTTAGCCGCAAGTATAACTGCAAGTGCAAGAGAAGCAATTAGATTAGCGGCATTTAAGGCAAAGGAGATGAAAGTATGAATAAAAGATGCCAAGTATGGACTGATAAAATTATATCAGAAATGACAGAACCTTTTACTGCTCTTACAATAAGAGAGAAACTAGTGGAACGCCATAAGTCAAATTACATTGAAAGCAACACCTCAATAGGACAGTACCTTGCAAGGAATTGTGTGTTAATAGGAGTAACTCATTCTAGACATTTGTATAGGAAGTGTGATTAATATGATGACTAAATATGTAACAGTAAAGGTATCTTATGATACTGAAGAAACATGGGATATAACTTTACAAGAAGTAAAAGAGATATTTAAAATGATGAATAACTTGAAGCGTAATGCTATCATTATAGATATAGAACAAGGTGTTAATCATGATGATGGACAAGACGAATGAGTTATTAGAAGAATTGCTGGCTATGATAGCAAAAAGTAACAAGATATTAATGATGGTAAATATCGTAAACATAGCAACCATCTTAACAATAGTAACGGTGATAGTATGAATGAAATAGATATATTAAATAAAGCAGTTGAAAGACTAACAATGGAAAACGAAGGATTAGCAGATAGAATGGAAACTTACATGAAAACCATTACATCATTAGAAAATGATGTCGAAGCGTTAACAGGTAAGATATGGAAATTAGAATCTGAGTATGCTTTAGAATCGGATGTAATAGATACTCTTAGAATCAACGAGATTGATGCTTGGATGATTAACCATGAAACTATATCTCAAAAGATAGAGAAAAGAATACTTGCTAAATTGAAGGTGTGATTATGCCTTTTACTTATGACAGGACTTGGGCGGATATACATGCTATGCTTGAAAGAGCAGAAAGAAAACAAAACATGCACTATACTAAAATGCAGAGTCCTAATAAGAAAGACCGCATATATCACATGAGAAACTACAAGGCATTAGAAGGAGTAATCAAAGCCCTAAAGTGGACTCTTGGAGATAAAAATATAGAACACCCATTGGAGTGATATTTATGAAAGTAGTTTACGGACACACTGATTCTATTTATGTTCAGATTGACTCTATTGAAAGAGCAGAAGAATGTATTAAAGAAATCGAAACTAGCGTTAGAGAATCCTTTCCTAATGTTATGGGATTAGATGAACACCCCGTAGTATTAGAGTTTGAAAAATACTATTCTGCTTTAGGAGTAGGAGTAACTAAGAATAGAAATGCCGGTATGATTGTATGGGAGGATGGTAATTATTTAGATAAACCTAAGTTTACCATGACGGGTTTTACTGCGAAGAGAGTTAGTGAAACTCCCTTCTCAAAAACTATTCAGACTGATGTACTAAAGATGTGGGTTAACTCTAAAACGGAAACTGAAATCTTAGCATACTTGCATGATAAATATACTGCTACTCTTAATGGTGAGATAGAGATTAAAAACTTCATCAAAAGAAGTAGGTTAAAATCTAATCGCTTTATGGTTAAGTGCGGTAAATGTAATACTAAATATCACATCACCGATTGTTTGAAAATGGGATGGTGTAAAAAGTGCAGTAACGATACTAAAAACTTCACTACTTTAGAAGGGAAAAAACCCACATTTGGTTCCGGTATTGCCGGTGTATTATATGGTTGGGAAAAGAAGGATATGACCTTTGACGACTCTTATCTTTATCTTAAAGTAAAGAGTGTTAACGATAGTTATACAAATCCTTTGACTAAGGAAATAAGAAGCGTGGAATATGTTTCCGGCACAACCTATGCAGACTTTGAAAGTTATACGGTTGATTGGTCACACTACGCAGAACAGGTCTTAAAAAAGGCCGAGCCTATTTACAAGGCTATGAAATGGGACTTATCTAGTATAAGAACTGGTAAAATACAAAGAAAATTAGATGATTGGTGGTAATATGAATAATGATGAAAAGTATAATGCAGTAATTTCTTCTATGCAAGATTTTACTTACGATTGGAAGCCTGAAAATTATGAAGACCCAAGTATGCCTATATTGAAAATAACGAAATCTTCGTTAGGTTCTTTTCAGTGGTGTCAGAAAAAGTACGATTTTTCTTATATTCAGCGTTTGCCTCAAGACCAAACAGACGCTATGTTGAAAGGAACAATTTGCCATACTTCTAGAGAGAACTTTTTCAATGATTTTGATATTAAAAAAGCGGAATCTATGAATGCCGATGAAGTGTATGAATACTGTCAAAGCCTTCATCCTATTGATGACTACCTAGACATATCAATTACACAATCTGCATTTGAAGCCGAGCGTTTTATTGAAGCAAGAGCAGAAGGTAAGTTAGATGAATACTTACCTGTTTGTAATGAAGGTAAATTTGATGCTAATATAACTATTGATAAAGATACTAACCCTAAATATCCTCTAAGAAGAGATTATGTAATACACATACAAGGAATTATTGACCGTATCTTTGAAGTGGATGGCGGCTATCTTCCTTTTGAATATAAAACAGGGCCGTGGAAAGACTACAAGAAAACTATGATGCGTAAAGAAATGGCGTTTTATCAACTGTTGATTGAAAACTCTCCTGATGAAGTATTAATTAAGAATGGATTAGACCCCGAAAAGAAAGTAACTCATTGGGGTTGGTACTATCCTGTTTCTAATTATGCCTTTTCTCAAAAAGTTGCAAAAAGAACGATGACTTCTGTAATGAATCATATAGCCCATTTAATTTGGTCTTATGAGAATAGTCAATTTCCTGCAAAATTCTTTTACAAAACTTGCTCATTCTGTTCCTTCTTTGGAATATGCGATGCGGCACAAGAAGATACATGGGTGTGATTAAATGAAATGTAAATTATGTAAAGAAGAAATAGAAGGCTACGGTCATTATCTAAGTCAAGGCGGATATGCTTGTGATGCTTGTAATTGGTTAAAAGTTATACCGGAAAGAATGAGGGGGAATCATCTATGAATGACGATATGATTAAACAAAAGGTATTGGCTAGAGATTGGACTTTTACAGAAATATCTAATCTAAAACAAACTATTAAATTACTCTGTAATGAGATTTATTCTGAATCTAAACTAAGCGAAAGATTTGAATTAGTTAGAGATGTAAGGATTAATGAAAGTTATGTTGGACATACCTTTGAAGATATAATGAGAGAAGCAATAAATACAAAACTATCCGGCGAAATTGCCGGTGTAATAAGCAATATGCTAAATACAGCAACAGTAAATTTTGGAGGTAATAATAATGAAATATCCGAGGGAAGTATGGGCGGGGAGCCACATAAAGAACGCACCGCAAATGAAACGAAAAGTCGTCTTATCGAGGAATGAATATGCTGAGTTTGTTAACGCTCAAAATAATAGGACAAATGTTTATACGACGGTTTATGACTTTGAACATTTTTCTGAAACTGCGAAGGTGGATTCATCAGTAATTCTAGATAGGATATTTTTAGATTTTGACGGGCATGATAATGATTTAGAATACGCATGGAGGGATTTGAAAGTGGTAATGAATATGGTATTAGAAAAGAATTGGAAATATACTTGTTTCTTTTCAGGCAGGGGTTTCCATTTATTTTTATTTGGTAAACCTGCTGATAATATCAGAAGTATTCAAACCTTCTTTAGAGAAATAAAATCCCATCTCAAAGCAAAAGTGTCTGGTAAAACAACTCTTGATGATAGAGTAGGTCAGTCCACTAGATTGAGAAGAGTACCCAATACAGTAAACATGTCATCTAATTATTTTGGTAATCCGCTATACTGCATACCATTGAAGCATACCGATTTACATATGAGCATCGAAACGATATTAGAATTAGCAACCAAACCACGCCATATACCCTTCAAAATCAGTGGAGAAATGGAGGTAACTTTTCCTGATGTACCCCCTATCGAAGCCGTTGAAGGTGAAATTTCTGTCCCAGAATATACAGGAAAACTCCCAATATTGCCTTGTTTACACAATGCTATAATGACGGAGAATCCATCGCATATTGCTAGAGCATACTTAGTTTCTTGGTATAGAGATTTGTTAACAGGTAGGCGACCATTAAATTCATTGAAGGAAAAACAAGAAGTATTAGACTTAATTGTAAAAGAAATAAAACAATTGGTTGAATCTAATGATGAAGTATGGTTAGATTGGGATGAACAAACAACTAGAAAACATGCTAAGTTTACAGTATTTGGTAATTATAAAACTCCATTCTGTAATAAGTTAATTAGTGAAGGTTACTGTGTTGGTAAGTGCTGGCGTTATCCAGATTATTTAGGTGAGTAATATGTTAGTAATAGATAGCAGAGAAAAAGATGGTTCTAAATTAGTTAAATTAGTACAGGCTAAATGTAAAGGCTTAGGTATTAAGACTGAAAAGAAATGGCTTGAGATTGGAGATTATGTTTTTGATGATGTATGCTTTGAAGCAAAGTCAACAACTGATTTTCTAGGTTCAGTTATGAGCAAAAGAATATGGACTCAAATAGATAACATGGATAGACACTATAAAACTAACATAGTAATTATCTATGGTACTTTAGAAGAAGCGATTTATAATGTTAAAAGACATGGTAAATCTAACATTCAAGAACCTGCAAGAAGTATAATGTTAAACAATAAGTTTCTAGGCGGTATTGGGAGAATTACTTTAGATACTGATGTTAAGGCTTTTTGGGTTCCAACAGAAGAAGAAGCGGCCTTAATTATAAGTGCCATATGTAAAATGAAGCCTATTGAAAGAGATGTAATTAGGCCAGAGATATTTAAAAGAATAACAACTGATGATTTAAGGTTAGATGTATTGACTAGTATCAAAGGTGTCTCCTTAAAGAAGGCTAAAGCCTTTATTAAAGAATACGGAAGTATTATGGAAATAGGCGAACAAACAGTCCATGAATTGTGTCACATGGATGGTATCGGTGAAAAAACCGCACAAAGAATATTAGACACATTAAACAGTGAAAAGAAGGTGAAAATATGAATGAAGATGAATTAGAAGAAGAGAGAATACATACAAACGCTATGTATGCTGATGAAGATGAAATAGCGTATTTACAAGAATACGAAGAAAATATGAAATCATTTTCAGGAGTATTACCTGCGGCAGTAAAAGCATTTCAAGAAGATGCTTGTAATGTAGCGCATTACAATGACATACCTGCGGCGGCATCATTCTTTGTAATACTAGGTCAAATATGTAAAGACTTTATTAAAGTACCAAATGGATTCAGTGTTGAAGATTCAAGAATACATTTTTTACAGATTCAAACTTCCGGTACTGGAAAATCGACATTGTATAACTTTGTCGGCCCTGTATCTAAAAGAGTATTTAAAATGATAAATGATACTAACAGCCATCCATTAGCAGAATTGATTCCCCCAGTTTATGACGGTGAATTTGGGCCAAAGAAACCCAAACACTTCAATACTTTTTCAACCACTCTTTACACTGATGCCGCATTAACAGGGCATTATACAGAGGAAATGATTTCAGAAGGAGAAGATAAAGGTCAATTTAGGCAGAAAAGAATTGCTGGTGAATTAGAAGGTAGCGGTTTAGCCCATTGGGATGAATTTGAATATTCAGGTATTTTTCATCAAACCCAACATAAGCAAGATGCTATCGTTATGTTGAATACTTTCATGAATACTTTACACGGTGAGTCTTGGATTGTATCTAAAAAGTTAAAAGACGGCGATACTATGTTCTGTTTTAATGAGCGTTCAGTGTTAGCGATGACCTATCCGCCTAATAAACTAGAATCTGTAATAACAGAAAAGGGTGTATTACAAAGAATGCTAGTGTTCATATGGGATGTTCCGCCTTTTATCCAAGATAAAATGAGAAGAAAACAAATATATTATGCTGGTAAAGTAATGGAAAGCAACCTACCAATAGATAAACATGCTAAAAGATTATTTAAGATTTATTCAACAGTAAAGGAAAGATGGGAAGAAGTCGATAAAGATGGTCTTAGAGTCATGACCTTTTCTCCTGATTTTAACGAAGTATTAGAGTTTGAGTACGAAGGTATGGAAGACTACATTCAATCGACTAGGCCTGAAGTTAGAAAGATTGCATCTAATTTTACTACCCGTTTGCTTAAAATTCTTATTAAAATGTCTGTTCTTTGTAGTGTGGCCCAAAGCCCCTCTATCACCAATAAAGAAGAACGGTTCATAGTTACGGGCTACAATGTCCGACAAGCCACTACTATTGTCCGACAGTGTTATATGACATTGGTGGACTGGCTAGAACGAAGCCTCAAGGTGAAGGCAAGGCAACTCGCTGACAAAGGTAAGCAACCCCAATTTATCAAAGTATTCACAGAAATGAAAAAAGATGAAGAGGGTTTTGTTAATAAAAAGAAATTCTTAGATGAAGTTAAGAAGGTAACTAGTCTTGGTAAATCAAGAATGTATGAATTATGGAATGAAAACGCTCATTTATTTGAAGCAGATAAACAGGGTCGTTCAGTATTTATTAAATTAAAGGAGGAAAAGAAATGAAATGGGAAAACCAATATGTAGTTTTTGATGTAACGAAAGGGCCAAAAGTGATTATAGAAACTTTAGACACTTATGGAGATGAAGGATGGGAATGCTGTTCTATGCTAAGTATTGCTGGAGCAAACATTGTCGCTTTCTTAAAAAGAAAGATTGGAAGCAACGAAGAAGATGTTGACGAAAATGCACAAAAAATCTCTAAACTATGGTCTAATGGTACTGAGTGATTACAATGTCCGTATTGGCATTGGATATTGAAACCAAGAATATGTCTCATGACATAGGTGGTTTTGGTAATACTCACATGTTTCAGGTATCAACCGTTGCTACTTGGGATGGCAATAACGGAACTGTTTATGTGGATGAGCCATTAGATTCATTTGCAAAGTCAGGGCATGTAGTAAAGGGACTATCTGAATTAAAATATGATTTAGACAACCACTTACAGAAAGGCGGAGTATTGCTAGGACATAATTTAGCGGCTTTTGATTTACCTATATTAAGAGATTCATTAGATATTTATTGTATTCATAAGTATTTAGGAGAAGAAAAGTATATTGACACAAGTAAATATATTCTTAAAGAACATGGTGAAAGAATGCAATTGAAGAATTTAGTAAAATGTTCACTAGATGATTCTAAACTAATGGATAGTGCAGACGCACCTAAACTATGGAAAATGGGAAAGTATGATGAAGTGGTTGAATACTGTATGAAAGATACTCAATTAGTTTATGACCTTTGGAAATACGGACAGGACAATGGTATAGTAAAAGCGTTTTCAATCGAAAAAGAAGAATTTGTGGAATTAGAGGTGATTTGGTAATGACAACAGCAGAATGGTTTGGGCTTTTGATTTTCCTTGTAATTATTACTCTTCTGTTCTTTGCGGCATTTGGCGGTAACAATATAACTGACCAAAGCGTTGAGGACTATATGAAGAGATTAATTGGGGAATCAGAAGGTGACAAGAAACAATGAGTTTAAAACAGACTTGCAAGTATTGTAATAACGCTACCCTAGCGAAGCGTTTATTGGGATTCTATGTAGGTTCTAATGAAAGACTCAAATTATGGGAATGCCGTGAATGCGGTGGTATTTGGTCAAACAAAACTAAAGGGGGAAGTAGTCTTTAACGGACTACTTCTCCCATTTTTTTTGACTTTTTCTAATAAAAAATATACTCTAAATTGGAGTATTTATAGTCCTATTGCAATAAAAGCCAAATTTCTTGATACTGTAATATCTCCACCTGCACCGTCAGTAACCCTACAACTTAATTCATACAGCACATCATGAGGCGGG
>CENI01022404.1_pt1 | contig 10904 bp, 6 predicted proteins | sample 530161 | NCBI WGS metagenome assembly CENI01 (sample SAMEA2591107, study PRJEB7988) | marine metagenome | isolation source: saline water (ENVO:00002010), including | reverse complement strand
TCTAAGTATGGAGCAAAAGGTGCAATTATTTGGTTTATAGAACAACTAGTTAAACGAACACCTACTAAAGAAGACGATAAAATGTTTGCAAAAGTTAAAAAATTCGTAAATGAGCTTAAATAATAAACCTATTCATTACGAAGAAGCTCAAGACTTTGATGAGGTTGTAGATTGGGAAAAAGTCTACGCTATGGATAAATGGACTAGGGAAGCCATATTAAGAGGAACTAGGGAAGCACCTAAAAAGAGAGTATGCCGAAAAAAATCTACAAAATCGACCAATTTCACGGAGGATTAAACACTCACTCTGAATGGAGAGATATTGCTGATAATGAATTAAGCAGAGCAACTGATGTGATGGTTAATCATGTCGGTAAAATAAAATTATTAGGTGAAATCCAAAACACTTCTTTTTCAATAGGAGGTCAAGTAATAGCTGGCTATGGGCTTTATACTTTTAGTTCAGACTGGGCAGGCGGTGAAGATGCAAATGATACTCGAATTGTTGCAGATGGTTCAGGTGGATTTATCGCAGGAACTGAAGTGGTTGCACATTATATTATTGTTTATGATAATAACGCTAGAAAACTACATGTGTACAGTCGTGCAACAGGGGGAGGATGGGAAGATAACGATACTTATGCTTATGTGTTCCCTACGTCAAATTCAAAACCTGTTTTTTATAAAGCAGATGGTATAGTTCGATTTTCAGATGGAATAAACGGAACAAACTATACAGGTACTCGGAAATGGTATGGGCATATAAATCGAATGAGATTTCAAACTAGAGATGCTTACAATTCAAATGCTTTTGACTCAAACGTTGGAATGGATGACGGTCACTTTAGAACCTACAACAATACTATCTTTTTTGCCAAAAGTGCTTATAATGGGAATGCTTCGGGTTTAAGTTCTGCTTCGCAGATCGTTAATCTAGGATCGGTTAATAATGAAGGATTGGAGTATAATAATACTTGGCTATTAACTGATGCAGAACCAATTCCTCCTACCTCTGGAATTTTATGTTATACAGATTCAGACGGTTCAATTACACGAGCAGGCGTTGGTACAATAACCATTTACCCTACCCCAGGTTCTCCTGCTTATCCTACCATTAAATTAGTTTATGCTACTAGTGGAGATGAAACTAGTGGAGGGAATGGCTGGAATAAAACTTGGGATATTGCTTACTCTTACATTTATGACGGAACTCAAGAAACTGCTTTAAAAAAACTAGGGTCAGGTGTTCCTTGGACAGGGATAAACAACGCTCAAGCTAAAATTGGTATCTATTTTAAACGAGATGCTAGTGCAGTATTGAACGTAAGAATTACTGGCGTAAATATATATTTAAGGGAAACAGGTACAGACACTTACTACCTACAAGCAGAAGTAGACTTATTTAAAGGTATTACAGATGTTGCTAATCAAAACAGTGTTCAATGGAAATTTGCATATGAAGGTACTGGAGGAACGTTAAGGTATTTTATTGCAACTGAGTGGATTAAAAGTCCTTCAACTGCTATTTCTTATACAAGTAATACAGGATTACCTCAAGAAACAGAAACTATTTCCGCTCATTATAAAACTGCAGTAGTTACTAATAGAATGGCTTATATAGGAAATGTGGTCTATAAAGAAAATGGAATCAATGTAACTAAAAGTGATGCTATGATGAAAAGCTTTCCTAATAGATTTGATACTTTTTCTCCACAAAGAGTTATTGAAGCTTCTGTAAATGATGGTGATGAAATAAAAAAACTAGAGACGTATGCTGATAGGATTCTTCAATTCAAGACTCGTAAAATGCATTTAATTAATATCTCTCAAGAATTAGAATTTTTAGAAGATACTTTTATTCACAAAGGCATTGATAATCCTAATGCTACTTGTCAAACAGATTTTGGTATTGCTTGGGTAAATAAAAACGGTTGTTATTTTTATAATGGTAAGTCTGTTGAAAATCTATTTGAAAAACAAAACAGACGATTGATTTCAAAAGAAGATTGGGATGTTTTTTACGATGGAACAGGCATACAGGTCACTTATATACCTACAGAAAGACAGTTAATGATTCTTAGAGACTCTGATGGAAATTATGGAGATGTTTATATTTATGATTTTGTAACTCAAAGTTGGGTATTTGGAGATTCTGTTTTTGGGGATAGCATTGACAAAACAAATTTTACAGTAGACTACCAAGGTAATTCTTGGATAGCAAAACAAAACAGTACAGCTATTGTTGTAGCTGAATGGTCATCAAACCCAGCCTCAACTAATACTTTAGACCTTAGAACTAAAGATATTGATTTTGGCTTTCCTAATACACGAAAAAAGATTTATAAAATTTACATTACTCATAAAAATTGTGGAATTAACAAGGTTCGATTGAGAGCAGAGATTATGTCTTCAAAAGCAACCAGTGGTCAAGCAACAGGAGGTCAGTTAAGCAATTGGGGAACCTTTGGAAACTTTGTGACAGATCCCGATTTAGACCAACAAGATAATTGGATCACAAATACATTTATACCACCTTCGACTGACGATGGGGGTAATGCTATTAATTGGAGCAATGTGTATTCTATGAGATTATACATTTCTCCTGCAACTGTTGATTCTGCTCTCCAAACGGTTCCTGCAGGATTTGAAATTAACGATATAAATATTGTATATCGAGCTAAGAGCGTTAAGTGATGGATAGAGATCAAAGAGTCCTATTACATAAAAAACAAGAAAGGTTGATAATTAAGAAAGGTGTTCCTAATATCCAAGAATTAGACGAGGGTGTACCTGTTTTAAGGCAAACTTCAGATGGGTTGATTCAGTTTGTTCGATACAATAATGTTTTATATAAACAACAGTTTACAAAGGTATAGAGATGGAATACTACATAGCAGACGCTAGAAGACAATTAAGAGAAATCGAAAGAAAAAGACTGGAAAAAGAACAGAATAGAAGTGAAAACTGGCAAAGGTCTGCAAGTGTCGCTTATAAACTGGGCGATGCTTATGTGAAAGGGCAAAATGTAAAAGCTTCTGAAATGATGCAAGACGACCCTTCTTTAAAGTATTCAGATAAATATATGGATGACAGTTGGTGGAATAAAATAAAAAGACCTTTTACCAAAGCAGAAAATAGATTTGTTAATACAGAGACTCCTACAGAAGTACCTGAAATTGATATGACAAAAGTAGGGAAGCTTTCTCCTACAGATGCGGTAACTACAGTGGAAAATACTGATGTACCTTCACAATATGGAGACATCTATGACAATAGTCAATGGGAAGCAACTCAACAAGGTGTGAATAAAATTTCTGATATTAACAAAACAATTTACGATAAAAACACAAACTTAATAGCAGATGCTACTGAAGAAAAAACATACAATTTAATTAAACCTATGCTTGAAAACCAAAAAGATCAATTTTTAAGAGAAGGAGGCGATATTTACTACAAGGGTATGTTAGACAACCCCCATTTAAGAGATCAAAGCGTTATTGATGACATGTGGGCATCTGGTCAAGGTGAAATAGGGGTTGATGGCAATATGCCAAGTTTTACAAGAAATCAAATAAATAATTTTGTTACTCCTCCTTCTTCCCCTTCTGCAGGTTTTGAATTACATTCTCATTCTGAGATGGAAGCAATGGATAAAATGCAAGGAAGTGGCGGTGCTTTGGGTAAAGTAGCTGGAGGGTTAGGTGTTGCAAAGAGTGCGTATGATTTATATAAAAACAGAGATGGAAAATTTGATACTAACGATGCAATAGGTTTAGCGCAAGCAGGTTTAGGAGTTGCAGGTCTGATGGGTGTTGGAGCAACTGGAGGAGCTAGTCTTGCATTAACAGGTGGTAAAATGCTTTATGATTGGTGGGAGGATAGATAATGCATAAAAAGAATTATGGTAGAGGTGGAGACACCGAAATAAGAAAGATTAAAGGAAAAGAATCTCACTTAACTGCTTTTGAGTCTTATTTAGTAGATACTTTAAAAGACAAAGGTGAAGATATGGTTCTTAGTTTTGTTAATGATCCAAGTGCAGTATATGGTTCAGGTACAACCAACCCTATGACAAACTTAAAAGAATATGGACTTAAAGATTGGTGGAATAAAAACGTTGGAAATCCTGCAAAAAAAACTATTAGTAATGTAACAGACGGTTCGGGATTTCAATTTAGCGACCTTAATCCTTTATGGGAAGATTCTATTGTAAATCCAAAAAATGCATGGGATCATACTCTTGGAAATGATGGAATTGGGGGGTGGCTTTCAGGTGCTGGGGATAATAAGGCGTTTAGTTTTGATAAGGATAGCAAGTACCATGAAAAGAAAGCCGCCGATAAGGCAATAGATGGTGGAATGAAAAGTATTCAAACTTCCTTAGATAAGAATTTAGGAGAAGGTGGATTTTTAGATCAAAAACAATCTTTTGCTATGGATCAAAACACCTTAACTGCTAATACAAACTTTCAAAAAGCTAGAAACACTGCAGACAATATGATATCTAAAAGTGACTTTGCGTCTAATACAGGCATAAATAGAATGGAAGAACAGTCTAAGAAAATCGGATTAGATAGTTTTAACATGGGTCAACAAAAAGCTTTTATGGAACGAGATCAAAGTGAAACAGAGTTGTTGCAAAGAATGAATATGCAGTACAATGCATTGTTAACTGATTATAAAAGTGCTACAGATAAGGATTACAAGGGAGATACAAGCGAACTAGATAGTTACTTTAGTTAAGGATTAATTATGGCAAATGATAATATAAATGCGGTTTTAAAAGGGTTAGATATTTTAGTTAGTGGAGCAACTTCTATATATAAATCTGATTTACAAGCGAGAGAGAACCAAGTAAATAGAGCATACAGGAAAGATGAGATAGAAGAAAATAGACGACTAAGGAAAGAGGAGATAGCAGAAAACAGAGAGTACAATGAAGGGATTTATGATAAGCAGAGACTCGATCAAGCAAATGATTTAACTGAAACAAGAGCGTATAATAAAGAAATTTATGACAATCAGAGAATAGATCAAAAAAGTGATTTAAAAGATAAAAGAGAGTATGCTCTTGGAGTACAAGAGTATGAATCAACTTTACAATCTCTTAAGGAAATAAAAAATAGTATTGCATTAAAAAAGATTAATTATGAAACCGCTTATGGAGTTGCTGCCGATATATCAGATTTAAAATTTAGCAACCCTTTATATAAAACTAAAGAGAGTGATTCCTTAACACAAAAAAGGCTAGGTAAGGCAAAAAATGAATACGATAGGAAACTTGAAGTGCAAGCCTTTTTGGATAATAAACTAAAGACTCACACTCAAGAATTATTAAATCAAAAAGGATTTTTTGATCAGTTTGCTTCAGACTTTGCAGGAGAAGATGGGGTTTTAGATTACGATGATTTTGAAAGTATGAAAAAATACTATCGTAATAATAGCGATAAAAGTTCTCAACTTTTTGCTTTAGCAGGTCTTAACGCCTCATTTGATAAAGAAAATCCTGGAGGTAGTCTAGGTATCCAAAATAAGAAAGAACAAGCCTATAAAGCTAAAATTCAGCCTTTAATAGATAAAAGCGATGATAGTTTTAAGATAATCCAAGGTGTTTTAGAAAATGATGAAACAAATAATCCTGCTAAAACATGGAGAAGAATAAAGGAAGAGACAGGGTTGGATGTTCCTGAAAAACTTGTATTAGATTTACAATCATTAGCTTTAAATACAACCTCTACTGATTTTTTAAATCAACTAGCAGTGCATCCCAATAGTGAGCAATTGTTACAAATAATAAGAAGTCATCCAAGTATGTCTGCAAATATGTATGCTATGGATCAAAATTCTATGGAAATGGCTAATATTAAGAATGATGCAAATCCATATCAATTAGTCAAGAAGTCTTTTAAACCAGACACTTTTAAGAGTCAGCTTGCAAACATCAGCACCGATGATGAAGCTAGAAATCTTGTTGAAACAATTAATACATCCGATATTCCAGTTGATCAAAAATCAACTTTAATAAAAGAAATAGGTGGTTTATACGACATAAAACCTAAAGCCTTACCAACTACCCCTAAGACAGAAAAAGAAATGCTAGTATCTGTTTTAGATGGGATGGATGGTACAGATGTATTTAATGCATTGAATAGACTTAAAGATAGTGGTGGAGATGAAAGAGATGTTTATTCTGATCAGATAACAGATTTCGCTTATGTTAGAGGAGGGGTAGCATCTAGAGACAATTATACATTAGGTAGAGCTTTTGGTGGTGGGCAACTTAATTTAGACTCTCCTTATTACGATGCATATTATGATGAGTTACAAAGTTCGTTTAATAATCTTCAAGATGTGATAGACCCTTATGGGTTTAATGAGCTTCAAGGATGGATTAGTAGTGAAAAATCAATGCCTAGAATGATTCAAGAAGCTTTAAATGAGAATCCTACAATAGATATGAGTTGGGATCAGATAAACCAAAAAGCACACTCTAGAGCAAAAGAAGCTCAAATTGCATCTTTAGATAAGATATTAGAGAAAAAGTCAGGCAAAGAGTTTTATGATTTAGTCTCTGAGATAAAAAGATTAAACGCTCAAGGGGAAATGCCTCCTAAAGTTGCTCCTAAAAATGAGAACGTTATTGTAGAAAAAGAAAATATTCTTAAACCACTCACAGATTTACAACAACAAAATTTTAACTTCGGAGCTTCGGAAGGAGACACGCTTGAAAACTATTTAGATTCTGACCCAAAGAGCCTTCAATCTTATCTCCAAACAATAGATAGTGACCCTACTATTGACACAAACTTAAGCCAAGACCATTGGGATAATTTGATTTCTGGTCAAGACTTAGAAGAAGTCATTCCTGACTCTTTTTACGAAGATATGTTTTTTAGCGATCCTAAAATGCAAGACTATTTCTATTATGTAGATAAATTAGATACGATTAGAGGGTTTAGAGATTGGGCAAATAGAGTAAAACCTTATTACAGCAGTTGGGATAATTATTAATGAAAATACCTGAAAAATATGTAGAGAGTCTTAAAAGGCAAGAAATTGAAAAAAGGAATGATTACACCCCTCAAGAATATGCTCATTTAAGCGACACTCCAATAGCACCGATAGACAATTCTAGTCTACTGGACAGTGTAGGGGAGTTTCTATGGAACGCAAGTGAAGGGTTTGTTTCTGGGTCTACTTTTGGTGCTTCTGAACTAGCTTATGAAAATGAAGAGTGGGAAGATTTAAGCACTGCAGGTAAAGCGGGATGGATTCTTGGTGAGGGAGGGTCTTTAATGACTCCTTTTGGAGCATTTGGTTTGCTCGGTAAAGGTGGTAGGTTAGCAACAAAGGGTCTAAAGGCAAATAAATTTATTACAAAAGCAGGTCAAAATACTATCGCCAAAGGTGCTTTAAAAGCTGACGACTATTATAAAGCTCAAAAAATATCAAAAGATACCTTAACTGATTTTGGAACAGATGATAATGTTGTTCGATGGATAAAAGATTTAAACACTACAGGGAAAGCATCTGTAAACGCTTCTTCGTCATTAACAACCTCAAGTTCTAGAATCTTAAAAGAAGCTTTTGAAAAGAATGGAATTAAATTAACAGATAAAGAACTTTTTGATTTATCAACTGATTATGTAACTGAGTTAGGCAAAGGTAAATATGTCAATGATTTAGGAGAATGGTTTGCTCGAACATTAAAGAAAAAAGGTCTTAATGAAGGGATTAGTGGAAAAGTATCTGATTATTTAGGGATGGCAGTTAATGACATGTATTTAATGGGGGTACATGGTTTAATAGCAGGCAAAATAGACTCTATGAATCGAAGCGGTAAAGGGTTTAATCCTTTAGATAGCGAGTGGGAAAACGATGAAATTATAGGCAGTTTAAAGCATTCTCTTGTTGCCTCTTTAACATTCCCTGCAATTAGAGCTATTCCTAATGTTTTATGGTCACAAAAGTCTGGTGGTAGTGAAAAACTTAGGAATGGATTAAATGCATTGTTAAAAAGCTATAACAATACAAATTATAGAGCGATAGCTAAAAAACATGGAGATGAGACAGTTCGAGATATTATGAGACTCATGGTAAGTGGAGAGTCAAAGCAACTTATGACGACTTCAGGTTTAGCTAGAGCTGGATGGAAGAACTCTAAAGGTAGAGTTTATGATGGAGTTGATGACATTCTAAAGAATTTAGATAAGATGCCTATAAATGAAGTTGCTTTTATCTTAAATAATATGAAAAAAGCAGTCTCTAAAGAGTTTATAAAGAACTGGGCTCCTAAGTACGCAAAAGACTTATTAAATCCTGGTACTCTTACTAGAATGGGTGCAGGTGTTCTAGCTATGAACCATAGTTGGATGTTTGACGATTCTCAATTAGCAAATATGGATGTAGGTGAAATGTCTGCTCACATGTTTATGTCTGCTATTATGACAAAAGGGAGAGGACATTGGGGTGCTAAAAATCAAGCGACTTATATGGCTGATTTTACTCCTTATCACAATACGCTTTCTAAGTTAGGTATGAATGTTGATAACGTTAAAAGCAAGTTAAAGTTTTATGATAGACAGAGTGACGCTGCAGCTATTGGAGCAGTGCTTCATACAAGTCAAATGGGGTCAGATATCATAAAAACTGTTGATAGCCTTATGGAAAATGCAGTCACAAAAACAACAGGTGATAAAGGCTATATTCACGAAAAACATCAAAAGACTAAAGCTATTCTAGAACTTTATGATGTAATGAAACACAATTCAAGTGAAAATCATAGAAATCTTTCTGACCAAGTTAAAACTCTTTCTGAAGGAACACTTAATCAACTAACAAAACACTTAGGGGATTTAAAGTTTAAAGATGGCAATAACATTTCTCAATTACAAATTGAGGGAATTTTATCAAGAATATCCATTGAGCCTGCTAAACAAGGGTTAAAAGTTTATAAAAACATGTTAAATGAGTTGGGAGAACTTTACGATATTTCAGTAAATCAAGAAGGTAAGGTAATAGGTCGTTTAATCTCTGATGCTCAAGGGGTAGACAAAGGACCTGCACACACTGTAAACGATCTCATACGCACTATGGAATCCCTCAGAGAGCTTGAAGGACCCCTTCAGAGTAGGAGAGAGTCTTTAGATGTCTTAGTAGAAAGAGCGGTTAGGAATAATAAAGTAAAAGATAAAGATGATTTTTTAAGACAAACTGAGCAAATTATTAATAAACACATGGATATTCTTTCCAATGAATTTGGTGGTAAGAAGATTCAATTACATCCTACAGACAATGCATTTATAAAACATTTTAAAACTGCTAAGTCCATTGAATCTGCTGAGAGGTTGGCTGATATTATAGAAGGAAAAAGCAAACTAGAAGGGGATAGGTTATTTACTAGTCAACTAGATGATGTTTTTGGTTTAAATGGGGATAAAGGTCGATATGCTGAATCCATAGATGTTTATAAAAAATTAATTAAATCTGATAAATTAACTAAAGAGGAATCTAAAGAGCTTAGTAGAGACTTAGATGAGTTAAGAAGCTTATTTGAACTAAGAAAAGAAGCTTTAGGAGGAACAGCAAAAGTTAGTGTTTCAACGAAAGGAAAATTAGAGAGAGGGCAAATTAAGCCTTTAGTGGATAATTGGAGAAAACTTACTAACGAATTCATAGGTGAATGGGGATCCAATTGGACTCAACAAATGAGAGCTATGATGTTTAATCGAGTAATGAGAACCTCGAATACAGACTCAAGGCAGATCAGAATACACGCTATGTTAAGAAATGAAGGGTTAGCTATTATTGAGGGAGGTAAGCTAGTTATACCAAGTGCAAAAGCAGTTGAAGAATTTTTAAAGCAAGACTATATAGGTGGAGAAGTTCCTCAAGCTGAAGTAGAGTTATTTAAAAGAGCGGTTACTACTATAAAAAATGTATTAGGAACCAATGCAGTAGAAAAAGATTTTATGTTTACAGATAGTAATAAACGCTATTTAGAACAGGTAGACCCTGAAGCTTTTATTAAAATTTACAAAGCACTTGGTGAGCAGAATTTAAGTGATACTATTTTAAATGCAGATAAGGTCTTCTCTAATCTTAAATCAAAAGATATGAACATGCAGAAAGAGATTAAAGATGTTCATGTAGAAATTACTGCTTTACAAGAAAAGCTTGAAAGTCCAAATAGGCAAGCAGACAGTCCTTTAAGAGATGTAGAAAAAATAAGAGAAAATCTTATAAGGCTTAGAAATAAATATAAATCTGAAGATGCAAAAAATGAGATTGATGAAGTTATAGATAGTTTAGATAAATATGCTGATTCGTTCAGATTAAAAGGTTCTGATATTGTTGGTACTAAAAATGAACTAGAACTAGCTGAAATTAATAAAAGATATATGGAGCCTATATCTAGGATTCTTCATAGGAAATATGAACATGAATCTCAGGCAGTAGATCAAATGCAAGAGTTAGTTGTTCAAATACAAAACCTTGCTTATGATGGTCAAAAAGGTGGTGGGATTACTCCAGAGATTGCAACAAGTTTAATAGAAAACTTATCAAGAAAGATTCATAATCTTGATATTGATAGTAAAAACAAGTCAATCAAACCACTTACTGAGCAACTAAATGATATTGCTGAAGGTGGAAATTTCAGAGATTTATATGGAATGATTGGAGAGTTAAGAAAGTCTATTGGACAAAGCATTGTTATGAATAAAGACCATATCTTACATAATGATGTTATGGAATTGACTAAAAATGCGGAGAAAGAAAGGACAATCCATTCAAAGCATAGATCAGTTATTGAAATCCTTGAGAATTACAATCTTCTTGGAGAAGACGGTAAAATTTTAGAAAATGTAAAACAAGATATTTTAGACAACCCTCAAAAAGCTTTT
>CENI01003754.1_pt1 | contig 11028 bp, 19 predicted proteins | sample 530161 | NCBI WGS metagenome assembly CENI01 (sample SAMEA2591107, study PRJEB7988) | marine metagenome | isolation source: saline water (ENVO:00002010), including | reverse complement strand
GTGCGGGAGAGTGAGACAAGGCGGGAACAATACCCAGCCGCCGTGCCATGTAATAAACAAAGGGATCACCAAGAGCCAGTCGGTAATCACTGGAACGACATGGGGGGGAAACAGCATTGATCTGATGAGCCTTCAGATAATCGTAAGCATCCTTGCCCATGGTCTCAGGTGCTTTTAGTTCAGGTGTCTTTGGGGGCATTGTTGTACCAATCCTTAGAGGACTTCCGCACGATTTCTTTTTCTACTTCACACCGCAGTTCATGCAGTTCTCGTTGCATGGCATGGAGTTGAGTATCCATTGCACTAGTGATGTCGATCATGGTTCCGAGTCGCCAGTCAAGAGACTCAAGAACATTCTTGGGTACGGCTTCTAGCCATTGATGAGTCTCAATAACTTTAAATCCATCTGCTTCTGGGTCGATGCTGATCTCATCAGCGTCATGGTCACGATCCTGATATTCACGGTCATCTTTGTGATACATACCTTAACTCCTAAATGAGATAGCGAAGAGTCCACCCCCCGCGTACGCGGGGGGTGGACTCGGAGCAACACAGAGACTCTTTATTTATCAGTCGTTCTTGTCTGATGCACTGATCAGACTAGTGATCTTACTGATAGGGAAGATGTGGCCTCCCACATAACCAACAAGAAGAGTCAGTCCGGCGAACCAGATTGATCCGATGATCGATTCGATTGATGCAATTGTGAACATTGAAGTTTCCTTATATGAGAGACAAGGTTAATTATAGTGTCCGATGCTTGAATGATCCAAAGATCACATCCCGGCAGAGGGTCTTTCATTCGAGCGAACTGCTCGATCTCTTTCAGTTCTTGATCTTTCATAGGCACGATCGAACTCCGGGTCTGAAGCACGCTTGGCTGCAACAAGTTCCCGCACCGTCACGGGACTCCTCTCATCAAGAGCCTCACTTGCTAGGTTTGCTTCTCTTCTCTTGGCTCGGGGTATGAATCCTATCAACCCCTTAATCAAAGCACCTACGCCTGTGTACCAAAGAAGCCAGCAAGTACCTAATAAGCCAAGAACAATTAAACCATACTCTACTACGTTTAACCAATAAGGAGTCTGGTCTTCTACTGATGGAAGTAAGTGTTGTATGTCAGAGGAGTAGTTCAGGATTACATCCTGCTCCTTCTGCCCCCCCACTGCTTCACTTTTAATTAGTACCAAGTCCGGCGATGACGCCTCAGCCTCTTGTTCGATAAGGGCGAAGCGGTTCTTCGACGATGCTGCCTTGTCACCAATGACGGTCGACGCCTTGGCGATCTCAGTTGAAGCAGAACAGGACCCAAGAAGAAATGCAGTAATGCAGAGAGCGAACAGTAAAAGAACTGCCCAGATGCGTCTCTCCAAAACAACATAGGTTTCATTAGGGGCCTTCAAGTCTGTCGATACGTCGAAGAATGTCGATAAGCATTTGGCCATGCTTTGCATTCTGAGTTTGAGACAATGCTTGAGCCGCAAGTAGATCTGTAGATATAGACTTAAGATCTGAGATTTCTTCTGTTGCATCTTTAAGCATCTCATCTCTAGTACCTATGGTGAAGAAGAGGCCACCAACTCCAAGTATAAGAACTAGAAGTTGAAGCACTCCGGTTACGGCTTGGATATTAATTGCTCTATCAGTCGTCTTCATCTTCTGATTCGTTTACTTCTTCGGCAGGAAAAGGAGGTTCGTAATTCTCATAAGCGTAGTCAATGAGAGCATTACAAGTGTGGGCATTCCCAAAGGGAACAAGGAAGGTCTCTGTCTTTCGTCTCTTTACTTTACTGTAAATAATAACAACAGCATCAGCACCACACTCTTCTACAAAAGCACCGACAATTTCTCTTGCTACTTGCACATCTGACTTAGGCATTTAGTACCTCAACATAAGGGCTTCCGTCGATTACTACACCACAAGAGATCATTGGTTTTGTTGGGTGCTTTTCTGCATAGTCCATGTAGGGGTGGTCAACATCAACACCACAACCTACAGACATTCCAAAGTATTTACCGCCCGGTCGAGCAAACCACTGCACTGCTGCTACGCCATGGATGTGTCCCATTACCGTGGACTTCATAGAGTTCATGGCTGCGTTGAAATGCGGGAACTTACCTGAGTATCCTTCGCCATGGAAGTATCGGACATTGTCGATCTCGATATTGTTCACCCACTCCCATGACGGAGTACCCCAAGCATCTGCATATGACTTCACCATGTTGTCGGGGATACCGACAGTACGAGCCTGCTTTACTGACCGCATGTCGTGGTTGCCGATGGTGACATAAGCGTTGGGGAAGTTCTTGTGCCACCATTCCACCCGCTTTAATGTCTTCTTGTATTCAGCGGGGGGAGCATCTGCCTCGTGATGGGGATCCCATCTACCCCAGCGGTGGGCGTCCACGATGTCGCCAATGAAAACAGTCTTCGTGGTCTTGTACTTGTCACGGATACGCTGACAGTGCTGCCGATACTTAGTAAGATCGGCAGGGCAATGTAAGTCTCCAATGACAAGTACCTTTGCCATTAGGTGACCTCATCATCTGGATCTTCAATCCACTCATAAAAATTAATGTTGGCAAATCCACTGCCCGTGGCAGTATTCACAATCTTGTAGTACGGCCATGCTTCGAGGTCTGCGAATCCATCCGCAGACATGATGACTCCACTACCATCACGGTTGGTAAGGGCTGCTCCGTAGTTAATGCCATCAATTGAACCCCTGAATGTGACGGAGATGGTCCCGGTTTTATCCGAAAGCCTCGCCTTCACTCTGCTTGAAAGGCCCTCTAGTTTCCCTGTCATGGGGTCAGACCCACGATTAGTGGAAACGGTGGCCGTCTTGTACCAAGGCATCAGGACGGATCCTTGACACGTTCAGCAATGACAATTGCAGAATCTCCACTACCATCACTATCAAGCAGTAGGTAAGGATAGTTATCAATTGAGATAGGAGTATCTGCGGCAGTTCCCCCCATCAGGTCTGCTGTGCCGTTTGTCCCGTCAAGAGAACCCTTGACCGTTGTACCTGTATCGGCACATTGAATGAGCATTGTGCCATACTCTCCTGCTGTCGTATGGGTGGCAGTCGTGTCAGCCGCCATCACCACTGTCGTTACTTTCCATGCCATGGGTCAATGCTCCGTTAATTAGGAGGCGGGCAACCCATTCGCCCATGCCTCTTCTTGCTGCCAATGTAGTTGATGGAAGAAGTAACAAAGGCACTTCTTTTTCCATTAAGATCCTTTGAAAAGCATCTAAAGCAAGGTGAGGTTTAGGCACATAAACTGTAGGTTTTTTCAAATCGTGGGCTGTACCTTCAAGCAACACATATGGCTTGGATGCTTCAGCCTTGAGGCGATCTAATTGATTAATGAATCTACGTCGCCCATCTTTGGTCAGGCAGTAGCCTGTGATTTCTCTAAGACTACCTTTACGTTCAATAAGAACTACGTTTTCATAACCTTGCAGGGCATAATCACCCGTGTCCATCTTGTGATTGACTGAGTGGAGCCGGACGGTGACATCTTTTCGGCGAGATATAGGAGCAGTATCGTCAAGACACGCCATAGTCTCTGGAAAAACCAAAGGCTTTTTCTCTCGTGTGTCCTTGAAGATTGTCCATTCTCGTTTCAGTTGCTTGTCTCTACGTCAAATTCTAGTGGGAGTAGTTCTTGGTTATGGTATTTGCAGAGCATTCCCCAGTAACCTGAGGGCTGCATGACTGAATCCATTGCTTCTTGGAAAGAACTTACAACAATATCGTCACATTGTGGGGGGGTATCTACATAAACCGCATCAAACACTTGCAGAAATATGAGAGGCTCTTTGCGTTTCTTACTCTTGGCCTTCAGGTTTCTAGTCATTGCTCCTTGAATCTGCATCATCAGGTTAGAAGCAGTAGTTTGTACAGGGAAATTCACAATCTCTGATCTCTCTGCTGCGATGTTAGAGAACTGTCGTGACTGACCAATGAATGGTAGTTCAATTACACCGTTGACCTTGGCTTCAATAAGTAGTTGCTTCTGCCACTTGTTGAGTTGGGGTCGTACCTCGGGTCGGGTTCTGACTACTTGCTGGTACATGTCGAGGGGGAGGTTGATGTCCCCCCCACTTTGGGCGTACACCTGTTCCCGCATGGTGTTGGCTGATGCGAGGAAGAGGTCCGCGAAGTTCATCATCTTGCCCACTTGGCGGCGTTGCTTTTGGGTGTCGGGTTGTGTGTCGTAGTTAGACCATAGGGTTCTTGCTCTGTCGGCATGAAGATCTCTCTTGTCTTGGTATGAACGGATCATTGACTGTTCGCCAGACAAGAGGGCTGCAACTCTTAGTTCGATCTGGCTTAGATCCAATCCGATGATCTTGCCGTCCTTGAAGCGACTGCAAATACATTCCTTGATAGATGATGGGAATGTCTGGGCATGAGGATCTTTGCATGTGATCCTGCCTTGGATGGTACCGCCTTGTGACCCACTGTCGTTCTTGACCTTGCTAGGTGTAATGAACCATGAAGGGAAAGCATTGCAGTCTGCAACTTCCTCTACTCGTGAGTCAATGAACCTGTTGGTAAGAGATTGAGGGGTGCGATCAGAGCATCTGTTGAGGGTCTCAGCAAAGGGAGAACTCTTTGATTGAAGTTCATCTACCTCACCCGTCAACTCAGTTGCTTTGAAGAATCGAGTGTACTTCTCTTGCCCCTTGATCATCAATGGGATGAGGCTTGCATTTAGATTTGTTGGATCGTTTCTCTTGTGCAGTAGCAATGGGTACAAGTAAGTAGACAGAAGTTTCTGAGCGTCCTGAAACTTTCCAAACAACTCCAGCCCTTGATACAACCTGCTGTGCTGAGGCAAGTACTGCATCAGGATGATTCGGTTTCTCTTGGAGTGGCTTACTTGTTTGTTCTTCTCAGTCTTATCGAGCAGGTCAAGTATGTCCTCGTTACCTGCTTCTTGGATCTCAGTTATTGCTTCATCAAAGAACTTTGTCTTTGAGATGTGAGATCCTTTTCCTCCAAGCCGTAGGTCAATGTCCTTTGCCTGTTCACGACTGCTTTTAATTTGAGCATCCATTTCTTCTCGCATCTTTTCTAACCGAAGAGAAGAGAAAGGGATACCTGAATCACTCATTGTTATTACTGAGTTGATTGCTTGGCTGTAATGATTGATGCAGAAGGGAGTGAACTTGTGCGTGTTGGTGGGCATCCGCTTGGCTAGTTCAGCCAAGACCAAGACAGTGTTGTGTGTGTCTTGGCAGTTGTATCTCTTCAGTCGATGATCGTTTGGGTGGTTGAACCGATGATCAGATGCAAGTGATTCATCGTAAGAGAACTGCCCGAGTAATGGTCCGAGTTTCTTGAGGCTACGAGATGAAGACAGTTCATTCCATAGGTAGGCTGCAATGGTTGTGTCTATGTAGGTGTGTCGTCCATCAAGAAGAAACTTGTACTCGTTTCTAAATCGTCTCAAGTAAGAGATGTCGAACTGAATGTTGGACCCAATGATTGTGTCGGCATACTTGATCCAGTTGCACAGCACTTCGTTGTCTATCCCTTTGGACATATCAAAGAAGATAGTTTCTCCCGGCACTAGTTCAGAGATTGCTTGCTTTGTCCATTGACCTGATGAATCTCTGGTGTCTTTCTCCATCAGAGTTACGGCGCAAGTGATGACAAGATCATTGCGGTCAACACACTGCCAGTACTCTGACTTGCGTGGGTGGAAGTACTTCTGTGAAGGGAGCCTCATCCAGTTGTTGTTATGGCGTGAGGCTCCGTAGGTTTCAATGTCAAGAGAAAGGATGGGGGGGTCAGTCAATCGTTCAACCTTTCTATGTCATGGAGTTCTGCTTCAATGATCTTGCCGTACTCAGGATAAACAGCACCGACAATCTTGAAGTATTGCTCGGGCTTCAAGATCGTTATCCCTTTACGAAGATTAGAGATAGACCCTGATGCAATACCTGTCTGGTAAGAGAGTTCTTTTGCAGACTTAGAATGATCTATTGCTCGTTGAATCACGTTGCATGAGTGTCGTTTAACAAACCATGACCACTCGGACTGGTATGTCATGAGTGCGGTTGCCCTACGAATACCATCTTCTAGGTCGTACCGCTCTCTGACATTCAGTCTTCGCATGACCGTTCCTTTCTGTCTGCGTCTGCTCTCTCACATTCATCCCACTCTTGTTCTTCGCGGCGAAGTTTAGCAGCATCGTACTCTTCGTCACTGTGAATATGTTCTTCTACAAAGTCTTTAAGAGCATAAAGAATGTGGACACCGTTGCCTTCGAACTCAACAGAGATAACTGAAACTACATCATCGGTGATGTCAAGAGTCACTGTCCCTCTGAGTTCGCAGTACTCAGTATCAATTTCAAAGTCTCTATCCGTAGTATGTCGTTTGCTCATAGTTACCCCATATTGAAAAGAAGACAGGTACACGCCTTGGCTTTCGTACCGTGTCAGGATTAATGATTAGTCTTCCGCTGCGTATAACAACAGCATCTTCATCTACTCGCCAAGAAGCAGCAACAAATTTACGGGCATCTCTTTTACTTAACGCCCACACTAATTCTTCTTTCCCGTGTTCACTGTCAGTAGACCAACGTCCTTGGATGTTTTGCCTACGACCTACAGGTACTCTTGCATTGAAAAGTTTTATTGTGCTGGGCATTACTCAACTCCCCATTCAGATGTATAGCCCATGTTGGTACTATCCCAGTAGTGGTAGTAAGAATCCAAGTTGATTTGGTTTGTTTCTTTCTTCTTTGCCATGATCATTCGACTGACCACAGATGATGTATCAAAGAAATCTCCTTCCCATTTAGCACCAAAGTATTTAAGAGTGGTGTTGTTGAATTGAGTAGGATCATTGGTGATATCAATACCACCAATAGAACCAGATGAATCCCCTGTCTTGTTAGCCATTGTGATATGGGGAGTCCAATCCATTAGATCAAGGTTGAGACCTTCACGGATATGGTTGATCATTGTCTTGGTGATTTCTTCGCAGAACAATCCCATTGAAGTTTTGCCACGAATATCCATGGCAAGATAGCCTGAAGTAAATGACTTCAGGTAATGCTTGTAGTCAAACATCTGATCTTCAAAGTCAGTGAGATGTTGATCATCAAGTCTTTTCCACATTACATTTCTTTCATACTCCAACTTGAAATCATTTTGTTTCCACTTGATTTCAGTTTGTTCTTTTAGTTCAGAACTATGGGCAATCGTAATGTGCCAGTCCTTAGGTCGAATGAGTTTAAGGTCATGGTGCCAAGCCATAAACCTAGCAACACCATCCCATGCCACAAGCATTTGCCTTGCTTGTTCGCTCTGTTCCTTGTTGAACTTGAATGAAAGATACCTGTCAAAGCAGATATCAAGATTGAAATGAACAGGTCCTTGGTTCATGGTGTCTCTCATTTGTGAGGTGATCTAATTTGAACGATGTTGGGCAGTGAAGGTGCAGGCACATTGCCTTGAAGTTGTTGACCTATCAATTCAAGATGTTCTGCTACGCCGTACTTAAGGTTGGGGCTTCGCATCACACCAGCAGGATGGTAAGTGCAGAAGAAATTCAACTGCTTACCTGAAACATCAATTGGTTGACCTTGCAACTCAAGTCCTTGCTTGATAGACACTGCTTTACCTAAGTATTCTTTAGTGATTACTTGTGTTGCATGTGTACCTAGACAAAGAATAGATCCTGTTGAGGTATGGAATTGCACGACCTCATTCAGATCATCTTGTGTGTGTTGCTTACATGCTTTGACGTGAGAGTTTTTAATCTTTGTGTCTCCCGGTGTACTACATCTAACAGCATTAGTTAAGTAGATGCTGTGAGTCTTTAATACATCAAGAGGATTCAAGTACGCAGACTTGAGCATGACACCTGACGGACCTACGAAGGGTTTGTTCTCCTTGTCTTCGTTGTATCCGGGGTTCATACCTATTACAAATATATATGGTGTAGTTGGAGACGGGAATACTGATTCGGTGTAATGAATTGTTGGCACACCGGGGTTCTTTGCTTCAGTATGTAGTTCACACTGTGTGCATTCAGGTCTCGCTTTTAGTATCGGTAGAATCATTTTTAGTTACCCAACCCCATTCACCTTTAAGTTTGCTGGTAGGCAGCAACTTGTTTACGAATGGATAAAAGGAAGGTGTGATCATGATGGCAAAGGGTACATATTTGTATGTACCAGTTGGTTCATCATGGCATAAGGCACAAAGCATTTGATTGCTTCGTCCTTTGCTGTCTTCGCAGTGAACTATAGATACATCACCACGACTGAACGCACGTTGCAGTGTGGTAAAGTTCTTCTTTGATTCTTCTGAGATCATGGCGTCCCCGTACCGCCTTCGTCCACCTTTTAGTTTGGTGGTTTGTTTTGTGGGAGTCAGGCGGGGATAGATTCAAGGTGCAAGATGATGACGAACACAGTCAAGACAGTAGTTGGTATTACCTAGTGTCCAACTAGAGTTCTTGGTGAGAGACTTACGGCAGTCAAAACACAAATTGACCCCTCGCACTTGATCAGTGGGGGGGTCTTCTGTTTCTTTCATGTTGGTTTTTCTGAACAGTTCGTTGTTCTTATCTGCTTCTTGTTTCTCTTCTTCTTGCTTATCTGCTTCTTGCTTCTCTTTCTTTTCTCTTTCTCTTTGCTTATCGAATTGATGCTCTTCAATGTACATATCTACTTGTCGCCAGTCAGCATCTGACATGTGCTGTTCATCTATGTAGTCATACATCTTCATCCTCCTTTTCATCTTCGGCTTGTTGAATTGCTTCATCAAGTTTTTCTTGGATCTTATCTACTGATTCAGATTGCCAATGAGTATGTGTATCAAAGTAGTCTGTAACTACTGCTTCGATATCACCATGGAATTCTTCTGCCATGTCTGATGCTGCTTGTTCAACTGCATCTTCGATGGCATAGTCACCGCCATGCTCATGTTCCTTCAACTTTGTGCAGATCTCGCTTTCATATGAACTCAAGTATTCATTTACAATTTCTTGTAGTGCTTGAGCAATTGAACCAATACTACTGTTACTTAAATGAACATACATTTATGTCTCCTAAGTGGCATAGATGAGAGAATCATGTGACACTTCAGATAGCCAATCATTTAGTGAAGCCACACGAACAAACATATCTAGTTCTTCTTGTTCCAATTTATTTGTGAATGAAAGTTCTGGTGACACTGCAAGGTTGTAAAGAAAAGATCTAATGCACAGAGATGTAAGTTTCCTAACTCTTTTAACTCCTGTCTTTGCTACAACTCCTTCTTCAGGAATCATGTGTTGTGCTGTAGCAATAGACTCAAGCAACTCCTGCTTAACCTCATGGTTTTCTTCTGACAACATGTCAAACCAATCATCAAGATGCTTGATCAGAATTGAAAACATGGCCCCAGTATTAAGATTACTAAAGTTGGGGCCATCTACGTCTTTATGATTTGTGCTGTAAAAAGTCATGCTCATAGCCATTCTCCTTTGTTATCAATCCACATGATCCAACGATCTACACCATCTTCACCCATGCGATGATCGTGTACCCAACGGGCATCTACAGGTGGGACAGGTGCTTTCCATTTACCTGCTTCATACTTCCTCCTCTTCTCAAGCCAACTGAGGGGAGGAAGGTTTCCCCCGCCCGCTAGGGCGGGGGAAACCGGACGCCCAAGACAGTCATCTTTATCACTGCTCATTGGTTAAGGTCTTCCTTCTCTAGAAGTACAAGGAAACCAAGAGTCATCTCTTCGTTGGTACTGAAACCTGCAACGATTTCAGGAGGTTGTCCTACCGTAGTCATACGGACAAGACATCTACCGAGATACAACTCACTGGTGTAGTCACCATCATCTCTTTGTTCTTGGTGCTTCCAAGACATAAAGGCATCAGCGTCTCCTTCATTGTTGAAGGTACGGTTATCTACGATCATTCCATTTTCGTCGTACAGACAGTGTTCAAGAAAGAATGCTTGTCGGTCTTTAAACAGTGGGTGCTTAAGCGGATTGCTTGGCATGTTGCTTTTCCTTATGTGAATGCGCAGTACAGTCTGCGCATATACCTATAAGTGAGGTACGAGACAGAGAGACACTAATCTATTTTAGTATGGGGTATATAGTTACAATATGTTCGAGGCTAATAGAATGAAATGAAATGAAATGAAAAATAAAAAAAACAAAAAAACTAAAACCATAAACTAAAACACTGAATAAAAAAACGTCTGCGTGATTAATGGATTCCATCATAAAGGTATGCGCAGCCCACCTTGATCTTTAACGTGCAGCAATGATCAATCACCACACGCCCACTGGTCGGTACCGGGCCAGTAGGACATACGCCCCACATAGACGGTGATCTATGTGAGGCCGCACTAGGCTTAAATGCTATTTATACTCGCCTAGTCGAGTCAGCAGTGTTCAGTCACGAGTGACTACAGGCTTCCGTCGCTTCGGGGCAGACGCCTTCTTGTTCTGAACGAACTGCTCAATCGCCTTCTCATCGGCAGGCTCAAACATCGCAAGAGTATCAGTGATGAACTCCATGCGATCTTCGTATTCAACTTCTGAGACATCGAAGTTACAGAAGTTGATGAACCCGTTGCGTTCAATGCAACTGGGAGTGGTTGCAATGTGCATGATGCAACCAACATAGGACGTGAATCGTTCTTCCCAATTGAAGGGAATGGATTCACCATTGGTAAGCATCGTATCGAGATGCTCGTACCAACTCTTCTCCACCTGATCCGCATACTTGCCGGTCTTGCCAGCGAGTGATGCGAGGATAGCACTACCCGTGCTAACATTTACTGCAACATCACCTTCGGGGGTGTTGATGCTGTAACTGGCATCCTTGGTGCCAGAGTCAATGACCTGAAGCACGGTTGAACCCTGCTCGCCTTGAGGAGCGAACGTGAGGAGGCAGTTGCCCTTCTCGTTCGTCTTGACGGCGATCAACTTGAACGTATCGCAGTTGTCTGCGATCTTCTTCTTACGCATGATTGGCATTA
>CENI01016565.1_pt1 | contig 11035 bp, 24 predicted proteins | sample 530161 | NCBI WGS metagenome assembly CENI01 (sample SAMEA2591107, study PRJEB7988) | marine metagenome | isolation source: saline water (ENVO:00002010), including | reverse complement strand
GGGCCACTGCGTTTAAGAATCTACCCCTACTGCGTTTAAGAATCTATCGAATCACATAAGTGCCCCGCTTGGCATTGACCTCAGCAAACTGAAGAGCATATCTCATCGCATCAATACAGTGATTCCATTTGTCTATTGGCCGCTCATTGCGAGCGTGCCATACATAATTATTCAGCTCCTTGATTACATTCTCTGACTTGGCATCTACTATAATCTCATAGTCTTGCATCAGGGCTATCCCTGAAAGGATAGACCCTTTGCCTTTCTTAGCTCCCTTAATATTACAGCCATAAACTTCCTTAAGCTCCTGGATCATCCTAGGCTCATTGTTGTCCGTAATGATTATAGCATCTAATGCGTGTCTTATATTCCTTTCGCCTATTTCCTTTGTAGATAGCCCAGGCTTAACGAAACACTCTTGGACCCACATTATCCTATGCTCAGTGTCTACAGAGCATCTAACGAGCGTTGTGGGATCCGTAGAGAATCCATAATCCTGTCCGTACACAATCTGATGATAGTCTTTGAATTGGCCAGTCCTCCAGTTGGTGATTACCACACCTTCAGCCTTATCAATCCACCCACCCATTATCTGGTGCAGATACTTCCTAGGGTTCTTCTTACGCATCATCTCTACCTGCTCAATAAAAGACTTAGATAGATTGTCTTTGTTATCCATATAGCTAGTATGAATGTATGTTACGTTGTCCTTCCAGACATTCGATCCAGCCTCCACTCTTTTGGCCGCAAAGAACCTTTGGTATATCCAGTGCTCCTTTGTGGTTGGGTTGAGTATCAGTATACATCTATTCTGTTTATTCTTCTCCCTGACTGACTGATCTATCTTATCAAAACTATCTTCATCTATAAGCTCTTCTGCCTCATCCAAGACAAACGTTGTAATACCCTGTAAAGACTTCAAGGCAGCGGTTTGGTTACCGCTGCTAGTCTTGATACCTTTAAATATTATTGAGCTCCCTGTGGCTGTGTTTAAGATCTCATCCTTGGTTATCCTAAAGTGTTTAGCAATACCGAACAGCTCAAGCTTCTCCAGGAACTCTGGTATAATAGAAGTAGCAGCAGAGACCATAGTATATCTAGCGAACAGAACCTTATGCCCCTTCTCCATTGTAAGGAAGGCTAGGAAGGTATTTACAGCAAAAGACTTACCAGATCCCCTACCACCCGTCACCACAAAGTAACGGGTGTCATTTCCTAAAGCCTGGTATTTATCGTGTAGCTGTGGAGTCATTTTACTTCCTAGACTCTTTTGGATTAAGGACTCCCTTTGGGGACAGCGGAGTTGGCTTTACATAATAGCCTAGTATTGGATTTACAAGGTAGTTCCAAAAGTCCTTTGGAAAGTCCTTTGGATCATTGATCTGTCTCTTCTTGTTCATTATCTTCAGGTGTTACATCTATTGTGTTATCTATCTCAGGGGCCTGCTGAGTTCCAGCAAATATATTTGTAATGGGTATGTCTAGCTTTTGACCTCCACTTGTATAGTCTACGCTCTCTGTAGGCTTACCATACTTATATTCAAACAGTAATTTCATATGGGCGAAAGAGGACTTGGCTTGCTTCGCTAACTCGGCCCAGGCCTCTTCTTCAGAACCAAAGACCTCCTTCATAGCGTTCAAAGCATAAATACCCATTCTGTCTTTCTTAGCTTCATTAATAGCAGCAGGAGTTGCGTTTATCTTTTTAGGATAATTCTTGCTGTCTCCCTTCTTCCTACCATTATTCCTACGACCATCATTCTTCTTAATGTATTTAAACTCTTTCGGCTTTCTACCCATAGTAATATAACTGATTATCTATCAGCGTGTTTATCGTAGAGCCATCCATAGATCTCCCAGATCTTATTGGATGCTCCTATCTTTGTATAAATTCCACTAGAAGTTTTATATTCTACTCCCCTTTGAATCACAATATTGAAGGTAGTAAACAGCTTGTTTTTTTTATTATACGGAATACTATCTGCTCCTATAACATAAACTCTGTATCTATTATTTATGCACCAGTCAGCCTTCTTTTGGTTGATAAGAGAATAATCTATTTGTTCCTTCTGCTTTCTTCTAATCTTTTTGCCCATAGCTTTGGATTGTTTTTTTTTAATGAGGTTGAATCCCAAAGATTATTCTCTGTTAAATATTTTTGGTTCATTTCAGGAAGATTTAATCGATCATTCCACGACAAATATTTTTTTGTCTTTGACATTATTCTATAAATAACATCACTAGTAAAACTATTATACCTATCAGAAAAACTATAGCTATGACTTCGAACATAACTCCTTTTTTAACTTTCTGTTCTCATTTAATAATATACGATGGTCTAGTATTAGATTAACATACTTCTTTCTATAAAAATTCTCAGGATACATATCTTTTTCTCTAATATTACTTGATCTTTGCAAGAGCTTATCTAGTTTAGCATATATCTCATAGAATCCGTTTTCTGTTTCATAATTACAGATTATCTCATTAAATATTTTAAGGCCGTGAATCACACTTGCGTGATGTCTACCAACAGTTTTTCCAATAACACTCAAAGGGAAAAAGGTATGCTCCTTACATAATTTAAAGTAAACGGATCTAGCATACACTCTATCTCTTATCCTTGAGTGATGGCTTAAATTTATCTTAGTTTCTTTTTCAACTAATCGTTTTATCTCTTCAGTTTTCATATATGTCTTTTTGTTTTTCTAGTTCTAATTCTACTCTATTAACTTCTGATTGTATTTCTTTTAAGGTACAACGATCAGCTTCTATTAAAGCTTTATTAACTCCATCACAAGCTTCGTATATCTCTAAGGCCTCAAAGTCTTTCATCTGATTAAATACTTCTTGATAAGTAACACCCATCAATAAATCAACTAGAGCAAGGTAATAATAATTTAAGACCTCAAAGTCATACTCTTCTTTAGTCATTATACAGTTCCGTGTATACATCTATTAAATATAATAGATTCTATTTCATCGTTAGACTTTTCTAAGAAGTCTTCCTTATATCTATCTGTACAGATACGAATCTTCTCTTTTCCAGACTCGAAGCATTCTTCAGAAGCTTCGTATATGCCAATTCTACCAGTAATTTTTTCTACAACTAAGAAAGTAAATCTATCTACATTAAATAATTCTCTGTAAATATATGCTTGCATATCATAGTCCCATTTACCTCTAGATGTAAAATTCCAATTATCTAATGATGCTGTAGTCTTGAGATCTATTATGTGATTGTTCTTCAAGTAGTCAGCCTTACCTCTAAATGGTATTCCGTTTATGAAGCCTATGGCTGGCACCTCTTCTATACCTCCCTGGAGTAAGCCAGAGGCATCCTCACACCTGTCTAGATATTTCTTCAATGATCTCATAAAATAGAGGTTCTTGATTAACACAACTTCCTTATCAGATTCTTCAACACGTTTTTTAAAGGCTACAGTCTTATTCTGAGCATCAAAAAATTCATACCTATCATAAAGTTTATCTGGTTCTAAAACAAGAATATGGAAAATACTGCCCTGTATTAAAGCATCAGTTGGTTCTTTTTCTTTGGTTATGGAATGGTAATATGTTATGGAAGACTTTAGTAATTCTTTGCAGGCAGAAGAAGATAAAGCAGCTTTACCTAAGTGTCCAAAATAAAAAGAATCTAAATCCATATTGGATAAAAGTTCTTCTTTATCCCAAGATATTCCATCTAATAATGTCATTGTTTCATTGCTCATAAAATATTATTTTTAAGCAAGATAATAAACATTTTATTAACTAAGAAACAGATATAGATTTTTCTTCGTACCAGGCTTTTAATAAGTATCCATCTATTGGACTGATGTTAGATATAGACCTATATATCAATTTGCTAATAGACCTTACATCTTTTCGCTCGGTAGTGGTAGAATCAATACCTAAATTTGTGTAGAGATTACAATCAATTTCCAACAAAGCATCTACTTTCTTTTGAACAGACCAAGTTTTGTATCCAACTATTTTCTCTATTCTGTCTCTTATATTCATCTCTGTTTTCTTAGCTTCTGTATATATAGAGCTGCATCAAGCAGCTCCTCTTGAAGTTCCTTTAGCCAAACATACAATCCATCCGGGTTATCTTGTAGGGTCATTCCATATTCCTTGATACCTCTATCACTGCGTTTATCCATAATATCTTTTACCTCTTCAACAATAGGATCTGTTTTAACAGGATCCCTCCTTGCTGTAGTATTGGTATTATATTGTTCTCTGTCTAAAAAATACTTGCTTACTGAATCTCCCATAATCTATAAATATGAATGGCAATATTTATCGTGAATAGATAAATTACCAATTATCTTCTCTATTTTTTTATTGTTATCAAATTGCGTTGTCTTGTTATGTTTTTCTATAATCCAATTAGGCTTAATCCTAAGTAGATTAAAACAATAAATACCTTTCGGAGTTGAACATATATACATAGGTATCTCTAGGTTTTCGTGGGCCTTATCTACCATATAGTCATACTTACTCTTTTCTATAAGCAAAGTATCGTAGTGTTTACCCCTACATTTAAGTTCTATTCTATGATTAAAATGAGCTGAATAACAGTCCCATCTACTCATCTCATCTTCTGATTTAACTAGATCTATATAATTGGAGAGCTTAATTTGGCCGAATAGATCATATTCATTATAATCCTTAAGAGCTTTTAGGTTTATGTTATCCCAAATATTCATTATATATATTATCTAATTTATTTAAAACATCAGTCACAAAACAAGGACTGCACCCCCCAGGCTTTTTATTGTCATCAAATACCCTATTATATATATCTATTATTTCTTGTTGAACGATGGTATTGACTTTAGGAGGTCTGCCATCTCTAAAAAAAGCGTCTAAATATTTAAATTCATCCTCCGTTAAACAATTAGGTTTGTGATAAGGAATTAATTTATTAAGTCGTTCTTTTCGCTCATTACATCCACAATCCTTTCCATTGGCGAATTTCTCTACCACTTTCTTTATACCTGTAGTCTTAGTAATCTTCTCTACTGTATCACCGAGTCCTTTTGAGGACTCTTCATAATTCTTAACCCATTCCTTATAGGCTTTAGTTCTCTTATCTTTAGGCGCTTCCATAATCAAATTTTATCAAAATCTCCGTTTTTAAAATCCTCCCAATCCTCCAGGACCTCATTCTTTATCTTTGTTTTATAATTCTTACAACTATTAAAGATTGAGGTTAGTGATATGTTTGTTTTGTTAGCTATATCTCTCATAGACATATCGCTTAAGTAGTATAAACCAAATAGCTTTTTATCATACCAATAATCCCAACTATCTACGCATTTTATTACTTTATCAAATAATCTGTCGTGAGCTTCTATCGTTTCTACTTCTCTTTCGTCATACATAACTTGATTTGTTATATATAAAAAATCAGACGAGTGTTGAGATATATCGTCTAAATAAAGGATCCCTTTCTTAGACTTATATACCTTAACACTTGTCCACATATTCTTTAATATAGTCCAGACGTAAAACCTATTGATACTGCCAGTATCTTTATAGTAAATCTTAGACTCATCTTTAACATATTTATACAATCGAAGATACATTTCTTGAACCAGATCCTCAGCAAAATGTGGAGGGACACCTATGTTTAGAGCCATAGCTACCCATAACTGATGTTTCCTTCCAAGATTTTCTAGCACTAATCTTGCATTGGTATATAAAGAGCAAAGAATCCTAGCTGTACTCTGATTATGTTGATAGTCTCTTCATCAACCCCTCCTTTAACATCAATGTCTGTAAGATAATCTACACCAAAGGCGAATCCAACTATCCATTCAAAATCTATACCCATAACTTATCAAATAATTTTATTGCAGCCATAAAAAAAATTGTATTCCATATTATAGCTATTGTTAAACAAATCATTCTAATTAACGTGTTTGTTAAGAATCTCTTCATTTTGTTATAAATTTAACATATTGTTGTCTAATAAACAAATTTTACCTTTATGTAATCAGAATCGCTGTAGTATTTCTTCATCTCTTTAATCTCTACAATGTTTTGATCCTGTTCATAAATGAGTCCCTCTAAAGCATCAAAGAATGCTTTGTTGAGGTTATCCTGTAAGTCTGGCTTAGTCGTTTTAGGTATTTTACCTATCCTCCTTTTCTTAGGAGTAGCCTTAGGATATGCGTAACTATATTCAATGTATTCCACAAAAATTGGTGTTCCCGCTTCTATTATAACAAAATTATTGGGTAACTGTTCCGAAACTAATGTAACAATGTACTTCTGGTAATCAACAATTTTCTTTGGTTTATACTTGATCCCATTCCTTCCAATCCTAAATGATTGGTGGGGTTGAGCCCTTATATTAAGCTTAAATATTAATTCGTTCATAAGTTTATATAATTTCCACCTTCAGGCAAGTCAATTTGTTTGTCTATGTAAGGTACTCCATTTTTAATCCTAAAGCTAAATTTATCGAAAGGTTGGCCCCTGCTCCGCATACAATTAACGATAGTAGTCCCATCATCTTCCTCATCAACCTTAACCGATATCTGAGTTTCTGTCTTCTTCTCAAGAAAAGATCCTAAGTGTCCAGTAGGTTTCATAGAATTATAATTAGAATGTATCACTGTAATAATATGTACCTTGAGTTCTTTGGTCCACTTCATAAGGTATTGAACTAATTCGTTACTAGCATTAATATCATTCACATCATTAATTAAATCCGATATACCATCTATAATAATTAATCCTAGATTATCTACCCTGTTAATATGCCAATCAATAAATTCAAGTCTTTCCTGGGGAGTATATTCTCTTAATGAATAAGGCTTATACAAATCAATACCTCCAGACATCTTATCTATACGATTAAAGACTCTTTGAGCGTGAAATTCCCCCTGCTCAGTATCATAATGAATAGTTAGTTTGCCATCACTATGACCCTTCATTCTTTCAGTATATTCAGTAGAACCAGATATATATGAACTAGCTAATAAAGAAACTAAGAAAGTCTTACGGCTCTTTGGGGGAGCCTGTATGAAGCTAAAATTACCATAGGTACCCACACATATAGGCAGGTCTCTTTCACCGCCTGTAGACCCCATAGAAATAGCTACAGGAGGATATTCAACCTCTTTCTTTGGATCTACATAAGAATCCTTAAGTATTTTCTCAAACTTCTTGTTGTGATCTATCTCTAACTCCTGATATGGCATCTGGCCTTGTATTGTCTTTTATAATCTCCTCTACTAAATTTCTAATGAAGATCTCGTGTTCTAGTATTGAATCTCCTTTAGGATTCATACAAAATAGGTCCACAGCTAAAGATTGTTCCCACATAGATCTATCAGTTCTAGCTATCTGATCCATCTTAGATATAACACGATGAATAATAAAATCAATAGTGACTTTGTTGTCACCGATCCTAATATGAAATATCTGGGCAAATGCCCAAGTAGCAAACCTATACAGAAATTTATTTCTGTGCTGGTCAATTGCTTCGTTATAATTTAACTGCTTAATAAGCTCATTTAAAGATTGTCTATCCTTATTAGAAGGAGTAATATTTTTTTGTTTAAGCCTATATGTTAAATGGTCTAGGCTTCTGTAAATTTGGTTCATCTTGTTGGTTTAGCAAAAAAAAGGGAAGACTTTCGACTTCCCTCCTTTTCTAACATTACTAACTAAAAATCAAGCCCAGCTTCCTCTTCTTTTCTTTTGGCTAGGTGAAGTTCATTATTCTTAGTATGAAAAACTCTACCATTTCCGATATAATTTTTCTTTTCTTTTGCAGCTCTCTGCTCATCAGTTTGCTTCATCCAAGCACTGACGTTCTGACCATACTCATTCGTATCATCATTAATACCTACAGTAATTTCGGTATACTTACCATCTTTGCCTCTAAGGCTTAATTCTAACATTCCACTCATAATTTATTTATTTAAAGATTTAAGATCTTTTAACAGATCGTTATTAATAGTATACTTTTTCATAACCTCAGAAATACTACCTCCTCCATCAAGATAAGATATTATCTTCTTGTATTGGGTAGAATCTTTCACTAAAGCCGGTTTTCCAGGACTGACTTTACTGTGGTCGTTAGTAGCATCAGCATCTTTAGTATCGTCTATAAGTAATAGATTTCCTATAGCATACTTTTTAGCGTAGCTAGAAGCAGCTCCAGTTCTTTGAGGCTGTTGCATCCCTTTAGCATCGAAATCTATAATAGCCTGAGCATTAGACTCAATCTGCATAGTAGGATCTTTTGAATCAATAAGCTTTGCGGTAGACTCAATAAATAAAACCCCCCCAACTTCTTTAATCTCATCAGTCATTTTAAGCACGGCTTCGTGCTTCATAGCTAATGGTTTAACAGCCTCCAAGATGTCCTCGGCAGATCTGTAATTGTACTTTCCAAAGGCATTCCTTTGGCTCTTAGGAGCCTTTAGCTCCGTCTGAATCATTAATAGTTTTTGTGTAATATTCATAAATTAGTATTTAGTGATTTCTTTTAATACAACTTGCTTGTATTCTTCAGGGCATTCCTCATCACAAAGCTCTACAACATAAGATATCAATCTGTCTATCTCATCCTGCTTTTCTGCATTGTACTTGGTTAGTGCCTCAATCCTCGCCTTGTAGTAATCGGTCTGATTGTAAAATGGTCTAAGTGTGTTCTTCATATCAGTTAATTTTTACGCAAGGTATAAAAAATAATTAACTAAACAAATAATTAACAAAAAAGAGAGCTGTATCTCTACAGCCCTCTTCAACCAAATTAACTAATAAACACTTTACAAAAGAAATTTAATTCAATATTATGTTAGAACAAATATATATTATTTTTTTAATATAACCAAATCATATCTGGTTTTTGATCGTCATTATCTACATATATAGTCTTTTGGTCCCTAGATATAGCTATTCGACTAAAGCCAACTTCCATTAAAGAAGATATCATTTTGTGTCGTTTCTTAGAATTATCGCAGCGTATTATCGCAGCCTTACCTATAAGGTGGCTGCTTACACTAGAATCATTCCATCTATCATTTTGGAACCTAGTTCTATAACCAGACACTATTAAAAATTGAAGCTTACAAAGATGAGCTGCTGCATCTATCATAAGTAAAAAATCTCTATTCATATACTTCTCACCAGACCCTGGACTGTCTGGACTATCAAACTCTGTAATGAGAAAATGTCTTAATTCCATATTGCAATATAATATTTTTTTATACATTTGCAAAACGTAGCAGTAGATCTACCATAAAAACTACTAGACTTCAATAGAAATATTGTTGGATCAGATAACATTGAAAGTTTGTTTTTCTAGGGGGCTTTTTCTTTTCTTTCTTTTTCTTTTACCCTTTTCTTTTTCTTTGTTTTCTTTTAGTTATATATAAGAAGTTCTGTCCCTAGTCCCACCCTTAAAGGGTAAGGGACGGTTGGGACATTACTGCGTTTAAATATGTACTGTGTTTAATAAAGTATATTATTTACCTTGACCTCTATATTTCTTAGTGTAGTTCTTAGAACTCTTTAACACGCTAGTCTTAGACTTGGCGTGAATACCGGGACGCTTAACTTTTTTATTATTCTGGTATACAGACTCTGCCTTTCGAGCCATTATTTATGTTTATTATTACCAAATACTTTCTCTACTCCTCTAGATCCAAAATAACCTCCAATAACTATAGTAAGAAGACCTGTAATAGAATCTAGTGAATAGCCCATATACCATCCAGCTACATAACTAACAGTTAAGAAAACTAACGTTAATGGCCGCACATTTTGTGCGAGCCAACCACTTCTGCTATCTGCGACCCATCTACGAGTCACACCATCCATTTCAGCACGCTCTAAGCGTAGTTTTTCTAATGCGATCTCTTTATCCTCCCTAGACATATCAGAACCCCCTATAATCGCCTCTATTACGTTTCCTACAGGAGTATCTTGAGCTATAGCACCAACTACTTTGGGTATTTTTTGCAGTAAGAAAGAACCTACTGCTGTATCTTTAAACTTCTTTTTAGTCCCTGACATTCACAATCTCATTAAACAATATTTGTGCTAATTTTATTTCGTGTGGATTATCTCTGCATACATCTTTAGTTATCTCTTTAAACCGTACTAGGTTCTTTTCCCTGACACTTGCACAACTCATCATCGTTGCAACAAGCAATATCATCATTATTCTCATTAGGTTTGTTTGTTTGTGCAATGTGTATTTCAATCATTGCGTTCGTTAGTTTGTCAATACTTTTACGTATCTCTTTTAATTCATTTCTAATACCGTTAGCTTTAATCTTTACCTCACTCATTCATCAAAGTATTACCTGTTGTTTTACTAATATGTCCAAATGACATTTGCATCTTTGTAGTCATCGGAATCCACGTGGATGAAAGTGTTGGCAATACCAAATCTAGTGAATCCTGCGTGTATAAGGGCCTCAAGTATAAGCCATCTTTCTCTCGAACTCTGGATTGCAATATCAACTGCTTTTCCAACAATATGGCTTGAGTTTGGTGTTCCTCCAACCTTTTCGTTGTGTTCGATAGTTCTATATCCGGAGTTGATCTTAAAGGGAATCCCTGCAATGTGACGTGCGTGATCGAGCATTTTAAGGAAGTCAGAATCCATATACTCCCCAGAATGAGGAACGTCTGGAGACGCAAATTCTTCATATCTAAAGTGTTTTAAACTCATTTTTTACATTTACAATTTTCCTCATCACAATCCATAGCTTTATTTAAAAGCAATCTATCTATTGTGTCATCTTGTACTTTAATTAGCATATTTTCAAGTACATCTTTTGCCTGAACAAGCATTTCTATCTTCATCTCAAGATTGCTTATCTTCTTTTTAGCAGCATCTAAGTCATCAGGGTTTCTACCTGTTATAGAAGCTATTACCATAGCGATACTTGCCGCTATCATACCTATTAAGGTATTTACTATCTGTGCATTTTCTTGAGGTATTTGATATTTAGATAGATATAACAATATCAAAACAACTAAAAAGAACACTAGCAAA
>CENI01052473.1_pt1 | contig 11059 bp, 15 predicted proteins | sample 530161 | NCBI WGS metagenome assembly CENI01 (sample SAMEA2591107, study PRJEB7988) | marine metagenome | isolation source: saline water (ENVO:00002010), including | reverse complement strand
GCTAAGTTTGAATTACTTAATGGATACGAAGATTACCCTGTAGTAGTTACTAAGCTATCTGAAGATTCTAAAAGACTTTACGATACTATGACTATTCCAGATGTTCTACGTGGTATACAAAACCAAGTAAAGGTAGAGCGTGATTCTAGAATAGATAGAAACAGTTTAGCTACATTACCTCCGATATTGCATCCAGTAGGGCAAGCACCAACGGATTGGGGTCCTGGCAGAATGATTCCTTACAGAAGAAAAGGAGATTTAGACTTTGCACCTACGCCACCACCACCAACAGGTTCTATAGAAATAGAAAAAACCTTAGAGGAACAGGCAGATGCTTTAGTAGGATTAGATTTTCAAAATCCATTAGCCCCTATACGTAGACAATTTTTAACAGATAAGTTTTTAAATCATGCAGCTGAAGTGTTACAAATGACTTGGAAGTGCTTTCAAAGGTTTGGACCAGATGAAGTATTTTTTAAAGTAACAGGTAGTCCAGACCCTATGAAGTTTTCTAAAGGAGATGCTAATGAAGACTATGATATTGTAGTATCTTATGATGTATTGAATACAGATAAGGATACGCAAGAGAAAAAACTAAATTCTTTAGTTTCGCTTACTCAGTTAGACCGCTCTGGTCGCATCAATATGGATGCTTTACTAGAAACTGTAGCTAATTCTATTGACCCTGTAATGGCAGATAGTATTTTACAAGAAGGTAAACAAGCAGCGGATAAGATGATGCAAGATGTTACCGATGACTTAGCTAAGATTTTTGCAGGAATTGAAATGCCTGCTAGACCAAATGGTGCGCAAGTCGCAATGCAAGTAGTACAAAACTATGTTAAGCAACCAGATATTGCACAAAGAGCGCAGACTGATGAAGCTTTCCAAGCTAGGTTACAGAAATACATTGGTCAATATACCTTTATGCAACAGCAAGCACAAAATGCTCAAATAGGTAAAGTAGGTACACAACCTGCATCTATGGGTGGAATGCAAACACAAGGTATTAATCAATGAGTCTAGAAGAAGCCCTTAAATTCTTACAGCACAATGAACACTTTGCTGTGTTTATTTCTGTAATACATTCACTAAGAGAAGAAGCTATAGCCGAATTGCACGAGGCAGATGGCGACACTATGAAACAAATCTCTGGTAGAATTTTAACGTATGACCAAATACTTCAGATGTCAGACTGGGAGTCCATTCGTAAAAAACACGATGGTACTTTTAGTAAGCTTGTATAGGGTTGTATAATGACTTTTAATCGCAATCGCTTTGGCGCAAAGAAAGTGGACAATTATGACAGAACAAAACACGACTGACAACGTAGAGTCAGAACAAAAAAATACGGATAACAGTTTAACGCCTGCAGAGTTTATGGCTCAACGGGCTGGTTCAACGCAAGGCGAACCCGAAGTAGCGGAGGAATCCAAAGTTGAAGAGAAAGTTGTTAATGAGAGTGCAACCGAATCTGAAGTAGAAGAAACCAAAGCAGACGTTCTTTCACAGTTAGATATAGATAACTTATCGGAAGATGAACTTAAATCATTATCTTCTAAGCTAAATAGTCGTGCAGTAGCACGCTATGGCGAACTTACTAAGAAACGTAAGGATGCTGAAGAACGCTTAGAACAAATGGAACAAAAACTTAATACCTTGCAAAGCGAGAAAAAAGAAAAAGTTCCTGTAGTAAAAGATAATCCTTTAAAGCACATCGAGAACCCTCAAGAGTTACAAGAACAAGCCACTAGTGCGCAAGAAGTTGTGGACTGGGCTGAAGACTTGTTATACGAAAAGGGAGACTATTCGCCCGATGATGTTATTGCTACAGTAGATGGTAGAGAGTTAACCAAAGCTGAAGTACGCAAAACAATGAGGCACTCACAAAATGTTCTTCGCAAATTTATTCCTGCACAAATGGAAACTTTGCAAAAGAAAAACGTGGCTATACAAGCTAGAGATGCCTTTGCGAAAAAAGCCGAAGAAGAGTTACCCTGGATGAAAAATAAAAATAGCGAAGCGTACAAAAAGTACGATGCTATGATTAACGATAGAAGGTTAGTCGATTTACAGAAAATTAATCCAGAAGTATCAGCACAGATGCCATACATAGTTGCTCATGCAGCAAACAGTATGTACGGCAGAAAAGTTGTGCCACCAACTCGGACTGCTCCTCGTACCATTAAATCCGCACCTCCTAGAAGTGCTTCTACCGTAGCAGCTAAATCTGAAAAAACTGTACCAAGAACAGCTAAAAAGCTTAGTGAAACTGCAAAACAATTCCAGAACTCTGGAAGTGTTAGTGATTTTGTAGCTCTTAGAACCTTACAAAAGCAAAATAGAAAGTAAAACTTAAAAATTATGTCGTTTTCAAATACATTCGATACAACTAATACAGGTTCTGCTGTTTCTAACCGTGAGGATTTGACAGATGTCTTAACAATCCTTGCGCCAGAAGAAACACCAGTCCTATCATCCGCATCGAAGACGAAAGCAACTGCAACGTTTGCAGAGTGGACCGTAGACAAATTAGCTGACCCAGGTACAACTGGTATAGCTGAAGGAGCTGACGTGACCACTTTTACAGACAAATTTGCAGAACGCGCTCGTCTTGGTAACTATGTGCAAAAATTCCGTAGAGATTATATGGTTTCTGATTTACAAGAAGTCGTTGACTCTGTTGGACCTGCTAAAGTTGCCCAAGCTGAATCAAAAGCAATCCGTGAACTTAAACGTGACGTTGAAGCTACTATCCTTAGTTCTAATGACCGCTCTGTAGAGAATGGTGCAGGAACTTCTTATGGTCTTCGTGGTCTCGGCAAATGGTTAGCAGATGGCACTACTATCGCAGGTACACCTGCAGATATTCCTGCCGCATATGCAACACCAACATTAAATAACTGCGATATTGCTGCAGCTACATATACCGAAACTGAACTTAATACTCAGTTATCAAGTATCTTCCGTCAAACAGGTCAATCAAGTAATATGATGCTTGTAGCAGACACCTCATTACGCCGCGATATTTCTGACTTTGCCAGAACTACAACAGCTGCAGGTGCTGATACATTACGTCAAGTTAATATGGACCAAGGTCAATCAACAATTAAATTGTCTGTAGACCTTTACCAATCTGACCACGGAGTAGTATCTGTTGTTAATATGAACCCTGCTACTGCACCTGCAACTGTTGAATCTGGTGCTACAACACACAAAGATGGTTATATTATCAATCCAGATTATGTCGGTATTCACGACCTCATCCCTATGGGAAGCACACGCTTACCTAACTTAGGTGGTGGCGAACGTGGATTTGTTGATTGTGCGTTGACTCTAGGTGTATACCACCCAGCAGCACACGGTAAAATTGTAGCTTAATAGAAAGGAATATAATACTATGTCACAATTAACAATAAATCAAGCAGGTTCTTCAACCTTTACTCACGCTTACACAGTAGACTTTACAGATTTTTCTGTACAGGCTGCTGGTACACTTGCAGATAGTGCAACAAAATCATTTGATTATGTTATACCTGCAGGTGCTATTGTCCAAAAAGTTGCGTTTAAATTAAACACGGCTTTTGATGATAGTGGAGCTGGTTCACAATTAACTATCAAAATTGGTGACGATGATACCCCAGCAGGTTACATCGGAGCTGCACAGATTCATGTTGACTCAACTGAAGTAACTTATGCCTACAATGATGGGACATACTTTACAGTTGGAGGAAATGCGAATACTGCAAATGGTAAGTTATACACAACTGCAGGTAAAGAGTTTAAATTACTCTTTACTCCAGCAGGTGGTGGAACTGCGTATTCATTAAACGAACTAACTCAAGGAAATATTACTGTTTTCTTCGAGATGGCTCAGCTTTAATTCTTATTTTGGTACGGGGGCGAAAGCCCCCTACCTTTTATTTTATGGTCGATATAATTACAGAAATACCTAGAAGCTTTACTGACGGAGAGTTAGACGCAGCTTTTATGAACGAAATTAAAAGTGGTTTCAAGTTAGAAAAAGAAACCGAACATTTACGTGTAGAACAAGCACGAAAAGAAGCACTACAAGAAAAAGGTAAGACGCATCCTGCTCTAGGTAAATGCGTAGCTACTATGCCTGCTAGAGAATTTTTCCGACTTACGAGTAAGTATGGACACAAAGAAGTGCATTCTAAAGAATTTTTAAAATATTATAATAAAAAATTTAGCGATTTGTCGCCCAATAAAATATAATGCAAAATAGAACTTACGGAGATTTATTTAAATTAATTCAGTCACTTGCTGGTGTAAATACCTTTACTACAGAAGAACAATCTGATATATCTAGATTTATAAATCGCAGATATTTACAAGCGTTTAATCAGTCTCCTAATTGGGCTAGATATATACTACCATCTCAAAGAAGAAAATTAGGGGTTTTAGTAATGTCCGATATGGCAAGCACCGATGCTTCTGATTTATTGCTTCCTGGTGCTTATTATAAATTTGGAACACAATCTCAAAATAATGATGGTACTGGAACAACAAATAACATATATGCAAAAATTGGTGGCACTTTATCAAGTAATTTACCTACTCAATTATTTGTAAGAAAATACTTAAGTGCTACTAAATGGAGTTGGCAATTAGTAGATTCACGTTCAAATGTAACCTTAACTTTACAAACTAATGGTAATTATTATGTAGCTATAAGTGGAGATTCCAGAGCAGCTAATTCCGCTGGAACTAGCGCTGAACCTTGGGACGCAATAAGTTGGTCAGAAATTTTTAGTGCAGAGACAACGACAATGAATGTAAGACAATCTAGTATTGTTCCATATGATGAAACTTTTTTATCAACTATAGGCGAATTTATAAGAATAAATAAAGATAAAGCATTTTTAAATAAATCATCAATAGAGTATAATTTTTATGTAGATTCAGAAGGCGCTCATATTTTAAATGTTCTTAATAGTACAGATAACAATGTCTATGTTACCTATAAAAAGAAATTTACACAATTTACCACATCATCTAGTTTTGAAACATCTACAGAAAATGTTCCAGAAGAATTTTTTCCATTTATAGCTCATTCAGCATATGCAGATTTTTTACGTATGGATGGTCAACATCAAAAGGCTATGCTTGAAGAACAGTTAGCTCAAAGTTCTTTAGACTTAGAGCTTGAACAGAATGATATAATCAACAACAATAATAACTTAACAACTAGATTTTCAACTTACGTTAATACCCAATCAAGATAACAATGAATACATACGTAGTAAACAGATACAATAAACCTACTCCTGGAGCAACTGCTCAATCAATCAGTATCCCACATACAGGTGCTGGCTCTAGCGATGAATATCAATTTACAGCTTTTAATGATAGAACAAGAGTTGTTTATATAACAGTATTTGGTGGAGGAATTTCTTTTACTATAGATGGTAGTACAGTCAATAATACATTATCACATAGATTGTATGCAGGTAACAGTTATTACTTTAACTCAGATACTATAGCAGTAGGAAAGTTTAAAGGAACACCTGGAAATAGTGCAACAGCTAAAATGTATCTGTCGGAAATGACTCACTAATGAACTCTAGGGAGGTCAATAGATTTAACGTAGCTACTCCTAGACCTAAGAGGGCTGCAGATGGTAGGCACGTTCGTTCGTGGTTAAGTGGTTACGACTCACATATTATAAGACAGTTCCAAGGTAATCCATTTGCAGGTAGAACTAGAGTATGTAAGGTTCAATTATTATCTCCATCTGTTAATAGAGTTAAAAAGCAACAACTTAGAATGACAATAGATGGAACTGACCCAAGTTTTAATAATGGAGCAGATGGTAAATCACTAGGTCATATTATAGCTGAAAAACAAATATATTATTTTAGTCCAGATGTTTTACGAAAAGCAAAATTTGGAAATACAAATGCACAATCCGAACAAATCAGATTGGTAGTATTGGAAATGACGCACTAATGGAAGATTTATTTAACAGATTGGGAGTATCATTTATGGGAGTTTTAGCGTCTTGGGGTTTAATGGATATAAGTTTAATACTAGCAAGTATTGCATCTATTGTTACAATAGTACACGCAGCACTAGGAATAAAGAAACTTATAGATGAGCAGAAAAAAGGAAAATCCGATTAGACGTACCACGAGTAAAGGTGGTAATTATAGACCGACCAAGAAAGGCGCAGGAATGACCAAGAAGGGCGTAGAAGCCTATAGACGTAAAAACCCTGGGTCTAAGCTCAAAACAGCCGTTACGGGCAATCCTAAGAAAGGTAGCAAGGATGCAAAGCGTAGAAAGTCTTATTGTGCTAGAAGCGCAGGACAAATGAAGAAGTTTCCTAAAGCTGCGAAAGACCCTAATTCAAGACTAAGACAAGCCAGAAGGAGATGGAAGTGCTAATGAGTTTATATAGAAACATAAATAAAAGAAAAAAAGCAGGTACAAGTAGACCTAAATCTAAATCAACAATAAGTCCTAAAGCATATGCAAATATGAAAGCGGGATTTCCTAAAAAGGGAAAGAAGAAAAAATAATGGACGATTTACAAGCATTAGGATTAGGTGGAGCAATGGGCTTTGTATTTAAGCTTATTGGAAGTTTAGTAGAAGCTCAGAGGGCAACTGTACAAACAATTCTAGAAAAACAAGATATGGCTGACTCTAGTGCAGATAGAGCTGCTGCTAGGAACGGTGGGGTCATAGTAAGAAGAACTATTGTAGGAGCTATTTTATTTGCTCTTATATTAGTACCATTTATTTTATCTTTTACAGAGCAAGGTGTAACTGTACTAGAGGCAAAAAACTTTTTATTTTTTCAATGGTCAACTTGGGAAACCCTTGCAGGTTATGTTATACTACCCGAAGTTAGACAAACCTTACTTGCCATTGTAGGATTCTACTTTGGTTCATCTCAAATCAAATAATATCATGCCCTACGGAAAAGGAACATACGGAACAAAAGTTGGACGACCATCAAAGGCTGCCAAGTCTAAAGGGCGTGCAATGAAAAAGAAAAAATAATATGGCTGTAAAAAAACCAACTAAAAAGAAAACTACCAAGAAAGCTCCAAAGGCTACAGGTGGTAGTAAAATAGCAAAGCTAGAGCAACGTATCTCTGCATTAGAGAAGAAGCTATCTGGTGGACCTGCACAAGCACGACCACAAGCACGACCACAAGCCCCACAAGGAGCTAGACCACAGATGGCACAGGGTAGACCTCAAATGCCTCAAGGTGGTGCTATGCCACGTCCTCCTATGCCTAGACCTCAAATGGGACAAGGTGGAGGTATGCCTCGTCCTCAAATGCCAGGAATGCGCGGTTAAGATGAATGGCTCGCTACGATACATATGGTGCTACTGATGACCAAATAATAGAGGACATAGATAGTAGCTTTAAGGGCTTTAATGATAGGTCTAGACCAGATTCATTAGAACCTGGTATGTTTACTGTCGCTCACAATGTTAGGTTTGATACTAATGGATTAGCCGAAACTCGTAAAGCGGTTAATGTTATATCTGCTCCCTTTGCCGTAGATACTAATACTAGGTTTACTTTACCTTTTAATTTATATGCAGATGACGCAGCCACTAGTACAACTGAATCTGGTGGTAAATTAATTTTTGCTGGAGTAACAACAACTACAGGAACAGATGCTTCAAATGGTATTATTAACAATACTTTAGTATCAGTAACAGGAACAATTAACAATGTAGTAGGATATGTTTCTGGAAGCAATTATATAGCAACTAGAGAAAGTGCTACAAGTATAAGTATAAACATTCCTGTTACAACTACTGGAGTTGTAAGCGGTACGCCTACTATAAGTGCGCCTAAATTATCTAACTCTCAAGATACGAGAGTAGTAGCTTCTACAAATTTCGTAGACCCTGCTAATAATGATGAAGAGTATATTTTATTAATTGGAACAGTTTCTGCTAAAGCAGTTAAATTAAGCGATGGTTCAACAACATCAATAGATTATCCCGCGGGTACAGTTATTGATAGCGATGATGTTAATGTAAGTGCAATACAAGCATTTAATAAAATTTTAATTTTTGAAGAAGGCAACGTGCCTTTATCTTGGGATTTAAATTTTTCAAATAACTTTGTAGAAATGCAAAGTGGAACTTATACTCAACCCACTATAAAGGCAAGTACAGAAGCAACAGCAACTGCAGCGGGTTTAGTTACGTTAGCAAGCATAACAAATACTGGCTTTGGAGCGCTTGTTGTAGGAGATGAAATAGTTGTAGTAGCATCTGATATGACTGGAGTATCTGTTGATTCTACATATCAAGTTGCGGAAAAAACGGATACTAGTGTTAGTTTTTATGCTGAAGCACCTACAGAAGCATCAAATAAAAGTGTTTCTATTATAGGAAGAGTTTCTGGTGGAGCTGGATTTATACACGCTCCTGGACCAAGTGATGGTATAGTACACAGAAATAGATTAGTTGTTCCTTATAGAAATACAGTAAATGCAGGGGATAATTCGTATACGGCAAGAAATGTTACAGATGAATTATTAATTTCTAATCCCTTTAATGCTGAAAAATTCGATACTACATTCGGTACATTTGTAACTGCAGGCGGGCAAAATGATTCTTTTGTTGCTGCATTTTCTTTTGCTGAAGATAAATTACTGATGTTTAATAGAAAGAGCATTTCTGTAGTAACGGGAATTGATAGCATAAATTTCCAAGATGCAAAAGTACAAACTCTAACAAAAGAAATAGGATTAGTATCAAAAGATTCCATTGTACAAGTCGGTAATCAAATTTTATTTTTATCAGATAACGGAGTATATGGAGTAAGCTTCCAAGACTTATATAATTTAAGAGGTAATGAAGTTCCATTAAGCGAACCTATTGACTCTACAATAGGAAATATAGATAAGAAAAATTGGGAAAAATCTACTGCTGTTTATTTTGATAATAGATATTATTTAGCTGTTCCTATGGATAGTCAATTTAATTTTGGAGGAGCTGATGGAACACAGAGTTTTAATAATCACGTATTAGTTTATAACTTTTTAACCAAAGCCTGGGAAAGTGATGATTTTTATGTAGACCGTTTTTTTGCTATTGATAAATTAATTGTAGCAGGAACAGGAGAAAAGCGTGGAGTATATGCAGTAAATAGTCAAGGTGGAGTTCATCAATTAGAAGCTTCAAGTAGCGATATTCAAGATTCTACAATATCTACCGTAGGAGGTAGCACTAATTTAAAACATATTTATACTAGGTTGCATACTAGACAATATAACTTAGGAACTATGGATAGAAAAAAATGGAATAATTATGAATTAGTTTTTGGTTCTTCGTTAAATAATACAAGTTGTACTGCTGCAATATTTTTTGTTTTTGAAAATAGAGATACACAAAATACCGCTACAACATATACAACATCCAATTCGGGGGTTTCCTTCCGTGGTAGAATAGGAAACATTAGGGCGTATGGAGCGCAAGCACAAATAATTGCAACAAATGGAAGAATCCGTTTGAATCAATTAAAAATAGCTGGCGCACTAACATTTAAATCACTAAACAAGCTAGAATAATATGGCATTTTTTACAGGAAAAAATAACTTCGCATCTGGAGATACAGTAACACATACTGTATTAAATAACATTACAGATAACCTTAGATTATCTACGGATTCAATTACAAATACATTTGCCCTTAATGCAGGGTTATTAAGTATTCAAGATGGTGCTATTACTACTTCTTTAATAGAAACAAGTACAAGCGCAACTACAGGAGTAACTACTGCTAAAATAGCAGATGATGCTATTACTACTGCAAAGCTACCAGATTCTACTGGTACTACAGATGGTGTAACATATGCAAAAATACAATATGTTTCAGCAACAGCTAAATTATTAGGTAGAACAACCGCAGGAACTGGAGTAGTTGAAGAAGTAGACATTGATACAGACTTAGCTGTAGTAAGTTCTAATGATGATACTATACCTAGTGCTAAAGCTACTAAAGCTTATGTAGATTCCAACCCTGGATTGTTACCTGCAGCAGTTGATAATAGTAGCAAGTATACTAAATTTCCTAATGGTTTAATAATGAAGTTCGGAGAGGTAGCACCTTCCGATGGAACAGTTACACAATCAACAATAGACTTTGATGGCACTATAGCCTTTGATACAGTTTTTTCAGTACAGCTTACAGGTCTTAAAAACGATGATGTAGTATTTACAAATAGTGTTTCATTAAAATCTGTAAGCTTAACGCAGGCAGTAGTAAATCACCATGCAGGCATAAACAAAATTTATTATACAGCGGTAGGGGAATAATATGGCTGAAAGCGTAACAAGTGACTATGGGAATTACGTAGACTCTCAGTCTTTATTTGGAGGTGGTCCAGGTGCAGGTTTTGGTGCTTACGATAATCCAACTTCTACCAGTTTTGGTAGTCTAGGAGCTAATAGTCATTGGTGGATGCCAGTTGAAACTCCTGAATATACACCATTCGATGAAAATAGTTTCGATAGTTCTTTTACCATAGGTTCTCAACCAGAATATGGAGGATTTACTATTGGGTTTGATGAAGTTGGTAGTATATTTGATGTATTAGATAAAGACCTTTTTCAAGATTTTTTAACTCCAGAAGATAGAAATTTTTTAAATAATATTGGCGTAGATGCAGATGGTTTTATAACTGATGCTTTTGGAGAAGGCGCTGTTGATGCGTTAGAAAACGGAGACAATATAAATCCAAGTTCAAATCCATCTATTGCACGTAGAAGAGCAATTAATGAACGCGCTACAAGCCTAGATGGACAATTAGAGGCTTTAGCTGCCGCAAGAGCAGAGTTAGAGTATCAAGAGCAAAAACGCACTCAAGATAGTATCAGTAATCAAATTTCTAAATTTAGAGGATTTTTAACATCTCAAACTGAATTCGACACAGCAACTGGTAGAATGGTGGGTGTAGGAACATATCACGATAGAGAATTAGAATCTGAAACAGCATTACAAAATGCAGAAAGTATTTTTAACAATACAATGCGGGATTTTATAGAATCTGAAGCG
>CENI01003027.1_pt1 | contig 11125 bp, 24 predicted proteins | sample 530161 | NCBI WGS metagenome assembly CENI01 (sample SAMEA2591107, study PRJEB7988) | marine metagenome | isolation source: saline water (ENVO:00002010), including | reverse complement strand
TGCAAGCGGTTACACTAAAGTAGCTGTTACACATTTAACAAGTTCTGGAACATTTTCTAATTCAGATGGAGTAAGTGTACATTTTGTTTATTCTGGTGCTGACGGATCTGATGGGTCAGGTAGTATGGAAAATTTCACTGTTGCTGGAACATCTGGATCTAACCAAACCATTACTGATGGAAATACTTTAACTGTTGCAGCGGGCAATGGTATAAGCACAACGGCTTCTGCAACCGATACTTTAACTGTTGCTGTGGAAGATGATATGAACAGCTTTACTACAACAACGGGCAAAGCAATGGTATTAGGATTTTAAATAAGGAGATATTATGGCAAGCGAAGTTTTAAAAGTATCATTAAAAGCAGGATTAACAAATTCTGAAAGTGTTTTAATTAATGGAGTTAATGGTCACACTTACACTATTTTAAGTATTTCTTTTTGTGAAACTGCGGGAGCGGCGGAAACCTTTGATTTATATATTGATGATGGCGGAGGTGGAACTGATTTTGAAATTCTTTCAGATCAGGCGTTGGGAGCTAATGAAACATTTGAATATACAGGCAGAATTGTTTTAGAGGATGAGGATCACTTATGCGCTGCTACGGCTGGAAGTGCAGATGTTGATGTGGTTGTTTCATATTTAGATCAAACAAGGTAGATTATGAGCGGAGTTATTAAAGACAATTTAACTAGAGAAAGTGGTCTTATTAAAGCAGCTGGCGGTGGAGGAAAAATATTACAAGTAGTCCAGAACCATGATGACCAATATGCAAGTTATTCTAATACTAGCCCTGATGCACAAGCAACAGTTTTAAGCCAAGCTATTACCCCAAGTGCAACTTCAAGTAAAGTTTTAATTCAAGTAAATTTGTGTGTCAGTACAACAGAAGATGGACTTAAACATTTCGGTTTAGTTATGTACAGAGGTTCAACTGAAATTGGAAGTGGAGATAAATCAAGTTGGAATTCAGGTGTCGGAGAAACACATAGTGCAACTGAACAGGTTAATTATACACAGCCTGATAAAATACTTACAGGTATATTTTTAGATTCTCCAAATACAACATCAGCCACAACTTATAACATAAAAAGTTTTATCTTTGATTTTGGTTCATCAATAACTGCTAAAACCTTAATTGTAAATGGTGGAGGGCAGAACTATAACAACAAAGAAACAGCAGTAACATCATCTAGCATAACTCTAATGGAAGTGGGTGCGTAAATGGTTAATATAGTAGATGCAATCTTAGCTTTAGATACTAATGCAAAAGTAAAAGTTCAGGCAGAAGATTATGATAAAATTACATGGTACGACAGCAATCCTAACAGTATTACTGTTGATCAAATCAAAACAAAGAAAGCCGAGCTGGATAAAGTTGAAGCATCTTTAGCATATCAAGAACAAAGAAAAAAAGAATACCCAACTATTGAAGATCAACTTGACGATATGTATCACAATGGATTTGATAAATGGGTAGCTACCATTAAAGCAATCAAAGATAAATATCCTAAGTAGAAAGGAGGAACTATGCCAGGACAGTATGGGAAAAAAAAGAAAATGACGGATAAGAAAAAAAAGAAGTAATGCGAACAAAAAGAACATTAATGCGAAAGTTTGATCCTGTCGCTAAGACTAAGGGTGGTGTACCAAAGAAATATGTATCTGGTGCAAAGAATCCTAAAGCCAGAGAAGCAGAGATTAAGAGAACTGCTAGACTTTATAGGCAAGGTAAACTGACACCAGCAATGATGGATAGAATAAGTAAACAACGAAGTAAAGGATAATGAAATGCCATTTAGTAAATACAGTTCAAAACAAAAACGGTTAGCTGCGGTTGCCAAACCCAGAAACAAAATTACTGGAGCAGATCTTAAAAAATTAAGGAGTAAAAAGAAATGAGTAAATATTCAAAAATACCAGGAGCTTCAAGATTTAGTGAAAGCACTTTAAATAAAGTATACAGGAGAGGACTGTGACCCCTTCGGGGGATACACTTGGAGCTTACTATTCATCAGGATCAAGACCAAAAACTTCAGCACATGCCTGGAGTATGGGAAGAGTAAAATCTTTTGTTACGGGCAAAGGAGGAGCTAGAAAAGCTGATAAAGATTTGTTAAGAAAAAAATAGTATAAACGATAGAAGATAGGACTATGGTAACTAAAGCAGATAAAAATGAAGCAAGGATATCTAAGCATGAGGAAGTATGTCTGGAAAGATATAACAATATTCATGAAAATATTTCAGATCTAAAGTCCAGAATCAAAAGATTAGAAACAGTTATTATGGGTAATACCATTGCTGTCATTGTAGCTTTAATATCGATCTTTATAAAGGGATGAAATGCTTGATCCATTCACAGCATTTGCAGCAGTAAAAAGTGGCATAAGTTTAATTGAGAGAGGTATAAAATCTGGGAAGCAATTACATGATATGGCTAGAGAAGTATCGAAATGGGCAAACGCTGAAAGCTCTCTGGATCTTCATGCAAGCAATAAAGGTAAAGGCGGTATCTTAGCTAAACTTGGATTGTCAAGTATTGAGGAAGATGCGATGGCTGCTTACCTTCGCAAAAAAGAATTAGCCGATAAAAAGAAACAACTCAGAGAACTGTTTTTATTGTATGCCGATAACGGGTTACAGGAATGGGAGAATTTGCAAGCGGAGATTGCGAGATTACGAGTCAAGAAAAAAGAAGAACTGAGAAGGCAGATAGAAGAAAGAAAAAAAATTCAAAAGATAATTGGCATTTCATTGCTTGTTATTTTAATAGCAATGTGTGGTTTAATTTATGGAAAAATTTTTAAAATTATTTAACTAAGGAGGTAAAATGTTTCAAGCACTTATAGGTCCTGTTGCTGGATTATTAGATAAATTCATAGAGGACAAAGATCAGAAAAATAAACTGGCTCATGATATAGCAACAATGGCTGAGAAACAATCACATGAGATTGCAAAAGCTCAGATTGAAGTCAACAAAGAAGAAGCAAAATCTAGGAGTTGGTGGATTGCTGGATGGCGACCAGCGGCTGCATGGATAACTGTAATTGCGATGGGGTATCATTATATCATACAACCTTTCTTAGTTTTTATATTAGCAATGTTTGGTGTAACTGTTGATCTGCCAAGTTTTGATATGGATACCTTAATGACTGTATTGTTAGGCATGCTCGGCTTGGGTGGTTTACGAACTTATGAAAAGAAAAATAAATTAACCAAATAGGAGGACGTATGTTTAGTTTTTTTAAAAGACTTTTTGTTAAACCTAAAAAAAAAATAAAAGTTACACACTTGCAGATTATGACTAAATCACAATTAGAAAATCTAGGCAGAAAGTATGGCATAGAGCTTGATCGCAGACTGCGTAAAAGCGATCTGGTCGAAACTCTGTTTAATCATTTAAAGGATAAGTAATGTACGAAAAATTAAAAGATAGAATTAAAACTCATGAAGGATTTAGAGATCATGTCTACGAAGATTCGCTGGGTAAAAAGACAATAGGTTATGGGCATTTATGTTTAGCAGATGAAAACTGGCAGGATGATGAGTCTTACGACATTGAGATTTTAGAGAACTGTTTTAGTGTTGATTTCATGAAAGCTCTTGAGGGTGCAGAAGATCTTATCGGATCAATTCCGGTACTACCTAAAGCAAAAGAAGTAATTATCGAGATGGTCTTTCAGTTAGGAAAAACTGGCGTAAGTAGATTTGCAAAAATGTGGGAAGCATTAGGCAATCAGGATTACGATGAAGCTGCAAATCAAATGCTCGATTCAAGGTGGCATAAACAAACCAAGTCCAGAGCAGAATCACTTGCCACTATCATGAGATCGCTTGCTTGATTTTTTTGTTGCACATCCAAAGTTACAGACCATTCCGTCTTTAGTAGTATAGATAGAATCTACATATTCAATTTTACAAACCTTGCAAGTAAATTGTCCTGTCCAGCAATCCTTGTCATTCATCATCAAGCAATCGAATGGATCTCCCCTTCCCTCTAACCCATTCAATTTTTTTTTCATCTTCTAGTTTTTTTAAATGAAATTGTATCGCTGATAAAGTTTTGTTAAAGTGTTCTTTGATTTCTACTTGCGAAGGTGCAAACTTTTCTCTTCGCATATACTCTTTAATAAAGACTAAAACCTTTTCACTATTTAAATATACTTCAGGCATTTTCAAACCTCTTAATTTTTTTTTCAATTTCGTCTAACAACTCGGCATCATGTCTTGATAATTGTTCAATGACTTTGCTATTTACAGTATAAGCTTGTTTAATTTTTTTTAGTTTGTCTGTTTTATCGGTTTCAGGATCACTCATAATGTGTAAAACTAAATCGTTTAAAGTTAAACCTAACGAGTTCAGCGAATCATGGTCTTTTTTTTGATTGCCAGGAAGCTGAAGTGTATAAACAGGCTTATTAGACTCGTCTATTCGGTTTAATACATCCTGAGTATTAGGAGTCATCTTGCCTTGCTTTTGTTTACTGGTGGTCTTGTAAGGAGTTCCTTTTTGATAAAAGTTTTTATTACCATCATCATCCTCACTTGGTATGCCATAAATTGATTGTAGAGCATATCTTTTAGCATAAGTAATGGCTGATCCAAGTTGCTTGCTATCATCAAACATATTTTTTTGAGGAATAATAGGATACTTAGAAACCAACTTTTCTTCACTACCATTAAAACTTATTATTGTTTCAATCCACATATCCGTGAATGTGCCATGTTCAGTTGCAGAGGTTGTGTAATCTATTTTTTGTGTAAATGACAGACCAAACTGAGCAGCTTCGTTTACCGCCTGAATAACTTCTTGAAGAGAAGCGTATTTACTTTTATGAAACGGATTGTTTTGATCTTTCTTTGCAGCTATTCCTTGTTTTTGAAACAAGTTTAGTGCTTCTCGTAGACTTTTAGGTTGAGTTATTTTTGTTTTTTCACTCATGACTAATTCCTTTAACTGTTAATTTTTCATATTGACTTGCGGGTTTAGCCGGAACAATTTTTTCAACTGTGGCTTTTCGGGTAATCAGTTCACAGGCTATTTGCTTTTCTCTAAGTTTGACATAGTTACAGTTCTCTTGTTTAAGTATAGATTTAATGGCGTTGCCTACCTGATTTTTTGTAGCCGTCCATTTTTCTATTTCATCTTTAGCAAGATCATAATCATTAGAGAGCTGAGTTAATCCTTTATCATCGTTTGACCAATCCGAAAAAACTTTCTCTTCTGACTCAGCAATGATTGGATAAGGTGTGTTCTTTTCTACTCTTCGCCAAAAATCTTTGACTCGCTCAATAATCTTAGCCTGAATTTCTTTGCTTGATTGAAAGACAAACATCTGCATTTTTAAACGAGGACCAAGATGTCCAATAACACCCCACTTAAATCCAGATACTAACATCTGAGCCTGGAGCTGAAGAATATGTTCATAGGTTACATGATCGTTATAGCCTTGTGTTTTTATTTCACAGACACCTTTGCCAGATAATGTAAAAGTTTTTCCCGTTTGAGGGTCGTCATATTGTATTGATCCGCCATGCACTTCTAATATACCATCAAGCGATGCTGCCATTTTATATTTAGGTAAACGATATGCGTCTTTTGGTTTCACAAATGAAACAGTCATTTCACCTTTACATAAAAAATCTAAAGTATCGGATACCCAATAAGCGATACCATCCTCCAGATAGTTTCCTCGATCTTTGGCGTTTTGATTTTGTTTACTTTCAAGCTGAATCACATCAGGATTATTTATAATTTCTACAAAAGTTTTTCTTATATCTTCTCGTGTCAAACCAAAATCATTTTGACCGAGAACAATAGTTGGAACTTTAGAAGCACCGATTTCAAATCCGTCTTTGCTATATTTATTTGTGGGAGCTGACATCAAACACCTCCCATGTAAAGTGCTGAACATTGATCGTCAATCGCACATAAAAAGATAGATAAAAAATAGAATAAAACAAAAACTAAACTTATAGAAAAACAGTCTAATAAAGTTTCTGCAAACCTTGTTTTTTGTGTGGTAATAATATAAGATTTTAGGTGTTTAAATGGTCTGATTAACCAGTTAGTAAAACTACTATATGTAGTTGTTTTAACTGACTTTTCGTAATATATATTATAATGTTGGGTATACTCTTTACGTAAAGGTTTCTGGGTGTAATGCACCATGAGTCTGCTCCTTGTTGGTTTGTTAAGGGTTATACAACACCTAGAGGTTAAAAAATACCGACCTACTATATATAGTATGCCGTCCATCTAGCGTGTGCCTTTAAAATGTTCGCCATGATGCTTGGGATCAGCCGCCTGTTTTAAGTGCTGGGAACAAGCCGTAACACTATAACCGGCAAGAAAAACTTTCTCAAAAATACTATGGTCACTTTTAATAATTGTATCCAGCTCCTCCGTTAATAACTGCAACATGGCATGAGCGGTTTTTATGTTTTTTAAGTTGGTCAAAGGTACAGTTATCCGACTGGCTGATCGCATGAACTTTTGGTACTTTCGATAGTCCTCATCGTTTTGCTGTGACTTTGATTTCTTCTCCGCTCTAATAAGTGCGTGTAAATATTTTTCACTTATCATCTTTTCCTCCTGTTTTTAAAATGTAGCATAACCATATTATTTTCCTATCTTCTTTTTGAATACTGTCTGTTCCGTTTTTCGTAAACGAATCGACAGATCCATTTCAAATTTTATGATGTGATCGAGTCGGTAATCAATATATTTTTCCCATAAATTTACCATCTCATCTGACACAATATAAGTCGTAACATTCTGATGAACCTTACGTTTATCAATTAAATATCCTGCTTCGACACATTCATTACACAATCTTAAAACTGTCGATTGCGAATTAGCCGTATGTTTTTCCAGATCACTTCTGGTAATTAAAATATTTTGATAATACCTATTCATTATGAATAGCCAGCTTGTAAATTTTGCAGGAGTTATAAAATATTTGAGTATTTTTTTTTCATGGGCATTAAATTTGCCAGAACATAATACATCTGATTCAGATCCAATATTGGCATATTTATCGGACAGATATGCTGCCCAGATTTTACCATGTGGAAAGTTAGTTATCATTATACTCTCCTATCTTTAAGCGTGTTAACATATTTTTTACGCTCGATGGATACCACTTTGCATTTTTGTTTGGTTTCTCTCGTAGTTGTGCGGGTGTGGGAACTTTACGCTCATTTAAAAATTCGCTCATCTCACTTAAAGAAGAACAATGGGTATAGGCATCGTTCAGATAAAGGTAAATACTTTTAGCAAAACGATCCGCTTCAGCACTCGCAACCTCCCCTGACTTTTGCCTGGCTTTGTCCATCTTACTATGAACCCCTAGCTTTTTAATCTTGCGACCTTTGATCACTTTATTGTTAACAACTTTATCTTTAGAGGTGAAGTATCCCTTCTCTTTGATTTGTTCCTGGTATGCACCAAGTGTTTCTTTGGTTCGCCTAGAAATTTCTTGGCGTTCCCACTCTGAAAACATTGCCTTCATCTGAAGTCGCATAGGATTTTCTGAGATGGTGGGATCATTGCAGACAATAAAGTTAATTTTATTTTGTTCTATCACTTCATCAAGAAATCGAAGAGTCATCCACATCTTACGACATAATCGCTCCAGATCTGCAAAGACAAGTGTTGCTTTATGTTCAACACAATACTCAACGGCCTTCATCAGCTCTTCTCTTTTATACGGATCGGTTGCACCTGACATGGGCTTTTCTGTAAAGATTGTAAGTTTGTAGTCTCCTCCATTTAAATATTTTTTTGCTGCATGAATCTGTCGCATACAGTCTTGATCCTCCGTAGACACTCTGCCATAAAGAACATACTCGCCTGTATGCTCCTTGCCTTCTGTGTTTTTAAATAATGTTTTCATTATGTTTCCCTTCTTTATCTTTCGATAATTAGTTATTAATATAAAACTCAACTTCTTTTTTTGCTTTTTCTATAATATTTTTTGGAAAAAGGTCGGACATTTCATTTGCAATTTCTAAACATTGTTTACTTTGTTTTTCGTTTGGTGCAGTAATAGAAAGTTGTAGTGATTCTTTAAACATCTCATAATCTTTTTGTGAATATTTATTTTTCCACTTTTGAATTATTTGTTCGTCAGTTGAATCATCGATATAATAAACCCAACCCTTGATTGTAATATAAACAACATCCTCTGATTTTTGTTCTATTTTCATTTATGTTTCCTTTCTTTTGGCTTAATTGCCAGTCGGTAAAAATACCTACTATAAATATTATATTAATTTGCTATATTTACAAGAGGTAGATGTAACTTTTTTTTTGTTTCCTGTTATGCCTACCTTTTATTGGTGGAAAAGTAGAGAGAATCTGCCCCTTATGATGTAATTGGATTCTCTCTACACATGAGAAAGGAATAGAAATGACCATATTATTTGCAATTTTAATGGTGCTGAATGTAGCCAACCCCGACAATATAAAGTTTGTTAATCAAACGATTGAGAATAATTCAAAGTATGAATGTGAGTTTAAATGGAAAGGCATCTCTCCAGTTGTGGATCGCCCCGCCCTCACCTTATATGGTTACACCGCCTTCAAACAGGAGTGTAAATGAAACAAATCAACATTCGCATAGAGGAAAAAACCTATAACTTGCTCAAGGAAAAATCAAAACAGCAACGCATCTCGATGAATCGCCTGGTTGATTTTTTTGTACAGGAAGGTCTTAACGAAAATGTTATTAAAAAAGTTATACAAGGATGATTAAAGAGTCGGTGTTCTTATTTTTACTTATCGGTCAGGAAGGTGCAATCGAGCGTAAATATGTCGGTCGGTTATCTAACTGTAATCAATCCATTCCGTTATATGAAAAACTTTTAAAAACCTATAAGAATGTTAATGGTTACCTGTGTCTGGATGAAGCAACTGCCAGAAAAGCTTTTCAAAAAAAACCAACACCAAAACAACAATATATTATTAACGAACTGCATGAACTTATTTTACCTGAACCCAAAGGCAAACCTTTGTTTTTAAAAAAAAGAGAGCTGGATGATTAGTCGTTTTAAAAATGCAAAAACTAAATACGGCAATCATATTACTGTGGTTGATAATGTATCTTTTCACAGCAAAAAAGAAGCGACCCGTTATCAGGCACTCAAACTGATGCAGGCATCAAACCTTATTGCCTACCTGGAGTTACAGCCCAAATTTAAAATTACAGTTAAGGATAAATTTATCTGCCATTATTCTGCGGACTTTGCGTATAAAGATGTGCAGTCAGGAAACATTGTCTATGAAGATGTTAAAGGATTTAAAACTCCGGTTTACCGATTAAAAAAGAAACTTACCGAAGCATTATACAACATTAAAATTACCGAAATATGATCCATGTCAAATGCAGTATATGTCAAAAACGAAGCTATTATAAAAATGCAGGTCAGCTCATGAATGATTTACGCATGGTCAAAACATCGAAAAGAAAAATTATCTGTGATCAATGTCTGGCAAAAGGAATGAATCAATGACAAAAAATAACAACATCAATCCAAAACACTATCAACAGGGTCGCATCAGCAATATCGAATTTATCGAGGATCGTTTAAATACTTCAGAATTCAAAGGCTTCCTGCTCGGTTCACATTACAAGTATACTTATCGATTTAAACATAAACACAAACACTTACCAACCGCACAAAGAAAAGAAAAAGAACTGGAAGATTTAAAAAAATCACAATGGTATCTCGCTCAATATCAAATGCGTCTACAAAGCGAAATTAAGAGCCACCAGGAAGCAAACAACGTCCGTCCTATACAATATGATTCCACAGATTTACCAAGCGATACGGAGCATAAAAATGAAGATGAATAAAAATAGTGAAACCTACCGACTCATCGTCTGCGAAGCGGTGGAGTTTTTAAACTGGTGTATGCAAAAAGAAAATCTTAATGCCCAGCAAATACAATCCAGGTATCTCTCTCAGGAACTTACCTGTCTGAGCTATGGTGCTTTGTTGCAGCAACTCATAAACGATCATGTCAAAAGCTATGAACGACTCGCTATAAAAACTCTTAAAGAATCCGATTATGTCTAACCTCGCTATGAATAAACCCATTGATTACGAAGAAAAAAGAAAGCGAAAAATACTCAGCAACGGAAAGTATGATGTTTCTGTTTATCAGGGCGGACCATTTACAGTTGTACCCAGACGAGCATTGAATGATAAAAGAATCTGTCGAAAACCTCAAACATACCTGGTCTTATCTGTATTGTGTTCTCTTGCTGATAACTACACAGGAGTCTGCTTTCCCACTTACGATTACATCGCCAGACAAACACAAAGTAACAAAGGTAATATCTCAAGAGTCATCGCTAAACTTATTGACTGGGGATACATTAAACGACTCAGAAAAGGATCACCACTTTATCAAAATGTAACACATAAATCATCAATCTATCGCATCTTATATGATCCAATTGCATCGGATAAAGAGATTAAATCTATTGCTTTAAACAACGATCCAAAGCTGCAAATTGCAGAAGAAAATAACACAATAAAACACTTGATGAAACACATAAAAAAAGATCAAACAAGTTGTCTAAAGGACAACTCAAAAGTTGTTGAAAGGACAACTAGAACTAGACTCATAGAACTAGACTCAGTTAATAATAATAAAAATAACTCTATTAGAGAAGAAGAAGTTAATGAGATGGTATTGATGAGGATGTTCAAAGTAATACATTTTGAAGTCTACAAATCTCAATTTATTCCTAATCAAAAAGACTGGAGTCAAATGACTAAGATCATGAAGTACAAGATTCCAAGTAAAGTTTTAATGCAGACAATCAAAAGAATATTATTAAGGTTTGAACGCAACCAAAAGAAACTACCCAGCTATCCTCTTGGACTGGTACTGAGTTCCTTAGATGAGAAAGAGGGAACGCCAGCTGAACTGATTAAAGACTTAGCTAAAAAACTCAGGAATATACATCGATGAATAATAAATATATAAACGGTAGAGGAGCATCTATAAATTATTTATACGGAACGTGCGGATTAACAACGCTATCGCAAGAAAAAAAAAGTGGCTGCCTTGCGGTGCGTATACACCCCTCCCCCCCTGCGTATAGTAGTA
>CENI01055748.1_pt1 | contig 11144 bp, 12 predicted proteins | sample 530161 | NCBI WGS metagenome assembly CENI01 (sample SAMEA2591107, study PRJEB7988) | marine metagenome | isolation source: saline water (ENVO:00002010), including | reverse complement strand
TTAGGTTCTTTTGTAACAGGTTTGTTCTTTGACTTAGAAGTAAACCATTGTTGTGCTGGAGTATGTTTTTTAACACAACCACCAGATGGAGGTAATGCTTTACCTTGAGCTTCTAGTTCTTCCCAAGTCACTTTACCAGCGTTAACTTGTCTTAGTGCTACACCATAATAATTAGCAGACAAACCTCTTGCAACTGCAGGTTTATTGCTTCCTGGATATAAACACATTTGTACTTTTTTCTTCTTTTTTCTAGGCATTATTACCTACTTTCACATCCTCAGATTCTATAGGCAGCATCTGGGATGCTTTAAGACACTGCCTATTTGTTATCGAGAAGATAACAACTAACGTTTGTAAGATTCGAAATTGTCGAAAACTTTATCTTCAATTTCAAACTCTTCATACTCTTGATTCTGCAATTGATTTAATCTTTCTATAAATTCTCTAATAGTTAATTTACGATTAATCATAGTTTGACCTCGTTCATTAACATGAAAATATACTTCTTGACTTAATCTAGGAATTGCACCCTTAGAAAGTTTAGCTTCATCCATCATTTTCTCAGTCTTCTTATAGAAGATATTTGATTATGATACATGTATTCAAAACCTAATTTATTAAGTTTATCTATTAACTTTCCTATTTTTTCTTGTATCTCAAAAGCTTGATCAGCTTTAGATCTATTATTTTTAACCATTATTTCTTCTCCTAGCAGCAGCAGCCCAAGTAGCAACTTGTTGTGCAACAGCTTCTTGATTATCATTATCTACAACAACTTCATCTATTGGTAATCCAGTTGGATCATCATCTAGAGGATAGTCATCATCAAAAGGTAATGGTGGTAATGCTATATCTTCAGTCTCTGAAGTAGATTCTTCTTCTATCGCTTGTTCAGTAAGACCAAAAAGATCTGTACCGAAAGGATAAGTTTCTTCTTCAGTAGTTAAAAGAGCATTTAATAAACCAGCATAACCTGAATAACTATCACAATTGTTTCTTAATTCACATTTGATATTATCACAATCGTCAACCATTTGAATCAATTTAGCATATTTTACATCAGCTTCTATGATTCTATCTGGATACATAGCATTGTGAGTAGAAAGATGAGTGTCTTCATTGATATTATCATTAGTAATAAACTCTTCTTTCAAATAATGTGAACGCATTTTGTTATTCCAGCACAATCTTGCATCAGGAGATATTCTTCTCTTGTATTCAGGATTGAAAGCAGCTGGCATACCATAATGTGACATTCTAATATTATTTAATGGGTTAGACCCAGGTATTGAATATCTATTCCAATTTTTAATATGAAAGATAAAAGGAATAAAATTTAATCTAATTAAAGAAGACCACATGTCACCATGTAAATCTCCCCAACATATGTTTTGTAAACTTAAAACAAATGAACCTGCGTTATTATTAGATGGTACTTTATATCTACCCATTAATTCTGTTTGAATGAAATGATCGAAAGTAGCATTTTGTCCATAAAAACTATCAACATTACCTCTACCTTCTACGTTACCTATATAAGGATGAGAAAGAACATTTACTTCATCTGGACTTTCCATATCCCAAGGAGTATACTGTTTAAAGTCTGTAAGACGACCATTAATCATTACACCAGCAGATACCAAACCCTTTTGTTGCAACTCTTTTCTATGATAATTAAGTTGATTTTCTCTTCTACTATTACTTCTATTAGAATGCATATAATAAAAAGGATTTGAGTCTTCACTCCATCTTTCTATATGATGACTTTTGATATTCTGTAAAATAACATTGAAATTGTCTGGATGTAGCAATTCTTCAGATGTATATTGATTAGAGAATCTTTCAAGTCTTCTATAATATTGACGAATGAGTTCTAGCATTAATGGAAATAATCTAACATTCCATTGCATTATTATGTCACCTAAAGGTATATCTTGTAAATGATCACCTTCTTGTGTCATAACAGGAAGTATAGAATCTTCCCAATGCAAAGTATATTGAATCCAAGAATTATTAAGATATAAATCATCTTCTATATCATTACTAATTGGAGCAACTATATGCCATGATAGTTTCATATTAGGTCCTATCGTTTGCATCTGGTTGTCTAGTTCTGGATCAACTGTCTTAAAACTTTCTTCAAGATAATGAAAATAGTTTGTCCACATTGCTTCAAACAAAACAGTATTGTCAGAAAATGTCTTATTTTGTTGTCTTAGTTTCTTCATCATAGTATCTACGTCTATGACTTGATTAACAAAATCATCTTTCATGTATGCTGTTCTTTCAGGCCTACCTTTTAACAATGTTTTTAAACTAGCAGCAGATTTGTCATATTGATTAAATTTATTGTTAATAATATTAATAATTTTATCTCTATAACCTCTTTTCCAACTGAATTTATCAGTTATTTCTAGCTTGTCACATCTATCAGATAGACCTCTGTAAGCATAATGCTGTCTTGGAGTTACGTAACTGGCATTAATATGTTTAAGCTTAGTAAGCACTCTTTTCTGAGGGCCTTCATTAATAGACTTAGCTATGTTACTCGGATCAATTTTATAATCTTTGTATTTAACTTTCATAGAAGTCTTTGGCTTAAACCATGAATATTTATCCATATTATTCTCCCTTCCTAACCAAAGGCACGCCTGACGGCGCTTCCTTGTATTTTCCGTTGACAAACTTTAACACAAACATAGGAACATGTTCTGTGTAACTACGTTTAACGTCCTTGCCGTCAACCTTTTCCACCTTGATGGTGTGTTTAGGTACTAACTGGACATGTTTGCCCTTGTTTTCCCTAATCAACTTGATCTCTTTCTTTGAGAAACCTAGTTGTTTTGATATTTCTTTATTACTTGGTAAAACTGGAAATCTATGATTAGACATTGATTATCCTCCCGATATGTTAGTTGATATTAAATTAAATAATAATGACGATCAGATATACCTTACGGACACTTACACTCACGTCTGAGATTTGTGGACAGCCGCTAAGCTGAATACTCCGTATCGTCATTATCTATTAATATGTGACTTACAACAGTCCACGTTAGTCTTATCTGTTGTTGCAGCTTGGTGGAACTAAGCCACATATTAAAACTATCTCTTATTCCTCTTCAGGTGGTTCCCGCATATGAACCTTTAATTCTGCTGACAGAGAGTTGTCTCACCAGTATTAGCAGTATCGCATAAAAGATACAATAGTTATAGATGGCTACACCTAAAAACTATTTACTGGAACTCTCGCATAAGAGAAGTGTCAATCTTTATCTTCGGTATTATAAAACAATATGAATCACACTTTTGTAGCTCTGAATAGCCTTACGACCACGTATGTCTGATCCGCTCTCTATAAACTAGAAAAGGTGAATATTTGAATTAAGTATACCATAAAAGATATGACAAAGCTTTTGATATCTACCAGTATTGAAAGTGAGATTAGGTAGATTAGAAAGAAACTACATGGTTTGATATGTAGGGTATTATAATAATAGCCAGTATTGAAACCATATATAAAAGAAAAAAAAGAAACTATAAAATAGTTCAAGTAGAAAGGACTACAAAGCCCTAACTACTCAAACTAATATGTGTAATCATATCTTCAAGAGAGTAGAGGATTAGACATTGACAAGACAACTATGGATTATATATATCCATTAGAGCGCACGCTTTGCTTGCTCTTTAGTCTTGAAGGCAACACAAATGTTCTGTTCATCTGTATTACAGATCTTGATAGTCTTACTGGAGACCTCGGCATTGTCGGAACAATACTGATTATACTTATCATAAGCATAAGTCTGCAAAGATAGTAAGGTATCTTCTGGATTTAGTCCAGACTCTATGAAGATTACGTCACCAGGACGGAACTGAACCTCACCTGCTAGCAAAGCGCTGGTGATTTCATCGTTCTTCATATTAGTGCCAGAGACTCTAGCACTCTCAATAACAAACTTGGGCTCAATAGCCGAACTTGTTTGATTAGCCATAAATTACTCGCAATCTAGGTTGTTTGGTTTTCAACTTAACAACTGAATCGATTAATCTCAACCTAAAATCATAACCGACTTACATTCATCGTGGAGGTAGGTTAACTATAAACCAAGTATACACAATCTAATTGCATTTTTGAAATATTGGCCTTAGATTAAGTGTTATGCGTATTCCAAAAAAAATTTTAGAAAAATTTATACAAATGGTAGATGCTGAAGAGTATTCGTTGTCGAAGTTTAATAAGAATACTGGTAAGTGGGAAAAAGTTAAATTTGATCCTAACAATGAGGAACATATGAAATTTAAAGAGATGCATTTAGCAGAGACAGAGATTTTGTGTGTAATTGAAGGGTTAAAGTGTGGAATTTTAATGACTAGAGAAATGGACTAGTATTACTATAAGTATATACTAACACAAATATTTAAGATATTTGTTAAGTGCTACTATAAGTATACTAGTAAAAAACAAGGATGTCAAGTAAAAAATGGTAAAACCTAAAAAAAAGTTAACTTACAAGCAGATGATGACTATGATCTTTATGATGCAGCAACAAATCAATCAAATGAAAGAGCAAGTGACTATTGGAGAGCGTGCTTTGGATGAATATGTGAAGATGAAGGGCGATAAAGATGCATTTGTTAAGCATTTAGAAGAAAAGTACAAAGAACCAGAGACGGATGATAAAGATAACGAGAAGACTGAAAGCAAATAACTTTGAATCTATCGACTATTATATCTACCCTAAAGCAGAATTTAAAGAATTAGGTAAGAAATACAAGCATTGGTCTAAGTGTAAACCCACAGAGTGGGGGATTAGTGATGACGGGTATGTAGCTGAGTGTTTAGCTCGTAATTATTATGCTACGGCAATAGAAATGGTGTTTCCCTATGGGAGACAATGGGCTAACAATTCAGCTAAATTAGAGTTTGAGCCTCATTATGCTAGTAAAAACTACTCAAATGTGTCTACAAAGACATATGAAGAGCTAGAAGCTAACAAATCGAGGACTGATTTAGCAATAGATGCGTTTTTAACGTATAAAATGGCTGGTTTACCGCCAGATTTAGATAAAATAGGTAAATTGTATAGGCCAGACCAGAAAAACCCTGCTATTGCTGCAAAAAAAATGCTAAAAAGCAAGGAAGTGAAAAAAATTATGACTGACAAGTTAAAAGAAATACTAATAGACAAAGAAATAGACGAAGGTTTCGTCCTGGATGTTATGAAGGATGCAATAGATGTAGCTAAAACGAAGGAAGATCCAGCTAATATGATACGTGCTGCTAAAGAATTGGGAGATTTTTTAGATATGAAGCCTAAAACAAAACAAATTACTGAGTCTATAGAGATGGATATGACCCATCAAATTGAGGATAACTATGAAAAAGCAAGAAAAAAACTTAAAGCAACCAAAATACATAACGCAGAAGTGCATAAAGATTCAGTCGAAAAATAAAAATAAGCTAGATCTGTTTGTTGCTACATGTAAAGAAGTTGCTAAGGATATGGGTATGAACATAGAGGTTATTAATGAGTAAAGACAAAATGTTGCTAGATATGGAGCAAGATATGCTTCTTTTTGGGAAAATGGTAATGCCAAACATGTTTAGCTCAGAGTCCCCAGAGTTTCATTACGATATTACTAAAGAGCTTCACAACGATTCTATTAGGCAGGTAAACGTTATTGCACCTCGTGGTCACGCTAAGTCTTCAGTGGTGGCAGGTGTTTATCCTTTATTTCATTTAATGTTTAATAAGGGAATAAAAGTAATTGTTTTAGTGTCTCGTACTCAATCGCATGCTACTAAGTTGTTAGGTACAATAAAAGACGTATTAGACTATTCTAAAGAATTTAGATATTTTTTTGGTTACTGGGGACAACAATCAGCTAGGAAATGGACTAACAACGAGATAGAACTCAAAGATGGTTCGGTTATTATTTGTAAGGGTACAGGTCAACAGATAAGAGGAATCAAACACGGAAACCAACGTCCGACTCTGTTGATACTAGATGACCCTGAAGATGAAAACAATACGAAAACAGCAGAAGCTATGGAGTTTAACCTTCGTTGGCTACTACAATCAGGGGTTCCTTCATTAGATCCTTTGAATGGTAAAGTTGCTGTGATTGGTACTCCCCAGCACCAAAGGTGCTTAGTAGAAACTTTAAAAGATATGAAGGGTTGGTCTACCTTAGAATTTAGACCTGTGTTAGAAACAAACTATTCTTTATGGCCAGAAGTATGGCCTATAGACAAATTAAAAGAAAAAAAGTCAGAATTAGACAGTATTAACCGACTCTCTGTATTTTATAGAGAATATTTATGTCAAATCGTAGGTGACGAAGATAATCTATTTAGAGAAGAACATTTTAATTACTGGACTGGCTACGTAGAAAGGACTGAACAGGGGTTGTCTAATCTCGTCCTGACGAGCATTAATGGCGAGGAAGTAGACGATGTTAGACCTGTAAACGTGTTTACTGGCGTCGACCCCGCATCTAGTACTAAAAAAGGAGCAGACTATAGTGTTATTTTTAATATTGCCATTGATGGTGATAATAATCGTTTTGTATTACCTTATTATCGAAAAAGGGCTACGCCGTTAGATCTGGCAGATGCAGTTATTCAAAATTTTAGAGAATATAAAAGTGCTAAAACTAGAATAGAATCTGTTGGATATCAGGAAATGTTACGTCAATACATAAAAGAAAAATCTCAAGAAATGGGTTTGTTTATACCAGGATTAGAGATAAAAGAAAACCCTAGAACGTCTAAATCGTATAGATTGGAAAGTTTGCAACCTATTTTTGCTAATGGAAAAGTTTTTATACAACCAGAAATGCAGGCTTTTACCGACGAGCTATTATTATATCCAAGAGGAAAACACGATGACTTGTTAGATGGTTTCTTTTATGCTAACAAAAATTGTTACAAACCTGCGCATACAGCTGAAACTGTTTACCAGGAAGATGACTATATGTACCCTACTAGAAAAAACTGGAAATTATTTTAAAAAGTACTTGACAAATCTTCTAATTTTTACGTAATTTAGCAGGTGTATATATGGTGGACAATAAATACAAATTTTCTTTCACAGAACTGGTACAAAAACTAGATTCTATTAATCCTACAAATATACCTAAAAATTACATAGAAGTAAAGAAAAAATATGCCAAAAACGATAAAAAAAAGAACAGCGTCTACGAGAACTCAGTCGAGACAAGATAAGAACACTGTTTTTGGCTTTGAAGACGGAAGCATTCAAGCAGAAGTTATTGATCCAGAAGTAGAACTATCCAAAGAAATATACACAGAATACGACAGCTCAAGAGAAATGTGGGCTCAAAAATATCAAGAAGCTATAGAATTTAGAGCAGGAGCTCAATGGACCTTAGAAGAGCAAGAAGTTTTAGAGTCTAGAGGTCAAGCACCAATTGTTGTAAATAGAATACATCCTATTGTAGAAACAGCAAAATCTTTACTTACTTACAATTCACCACAATTTAGAGCAAGTGCACGAGAAGACTCTGATAGAGGAACTGCTAAGGTTTTTTCCGACCTATTTCAATACATATGGCAGAAATCTGTAGGAGACGAAGAATTAAAACAAACTATTGACGATTATTACGTTGGTGGTATGGGTTGTTTTTTAGTTTATCAAGACCCTATGGCTGATTTTGGTAAGGGAGAAGTTAAGCTGAAATCTATAAATCCATTAGATGTGTACATTGATCCAAATGCAAAAGATGTTTATGCAAGGGATGCTGCACACATATTAATAGTAAAAACACTTACTGACGAACAAGCCGAAAAAATATATCCTGAATATATGGATATTATTTACGATTCCGAGTTAGAAGTAGATGCAAGAGATCATAGACCTTCTACTGATTTAGCAGCTACAGAAGGACAACAGTTTTTTGGTGACGAAGAAAACAGATATCACGACAAAAGAAGATACACTGAAAGATATACTAAAACTATGCAAGTATATCACAATGTTTATGAACCATTTTCAAATAGAGAGTTTTTATATACACCAGGAGAGTACGACCAGTATCTATCAAGACAATATATTAAATTAAGAAAAATTACTGGTGAAGAAATAATTGTTTTTCAAGAAGACGCAATTATGGATTTATTAGATATTTTAATGAAAGATGGTCCAGTTTATCATTTTGAATTACCAGAACCTGAATTTGATCCAGCAACAGGAGAAGTTATACCGCAAGAACCAGTTAGAGTGCCAGGAGAAGAAGATGAATATTCCATCCCTGGAAGTACTACTTTAATTATTCCAATTAGCGTAGAAGAATTAATAGGTGTAGGAGATATTACATCTAATGAAATTGAAAAAGCATGTATTCAGATGGTTGTTTCTGTTGGAGACAAACTTATATACAGAAGAATGTTACCATCTGAAGATTACCCTATAGTTCCTTTAATGAACGTACACCATAGAAATCCTTACCCTGAGTCTGATGTTAGATTATTTAGACCTTTGCAAGAATATATTAATAAAATACGTTCATTAATTATAGCACACGCAAGTACAAGTACAAATGTAAAGCTTCTTATACCTCGTGGCTCGGCAGACCTCCGTCAAATAGAGGAGGAATGGAGTAAGGCTGGAACCAGTGTTATCGAGTTTGATGCTGAGCTAGGTGCACCAATAGTCGCTGGTCCTGTCCCACTCCCTAATGAATTGTATAAAAATGAAGCAGATGCTAAATATGACCTAGAATATGGTTTTGGTATCTTCGAACTTATGCAAGGTGGAGCAAGTAATGCGCCTTCTACTGCTAGAGGTACAATGGTTGTAGATGAATTTGGGCAAAGAAGAATTAAATCCAGACGTGACGACATAGAAAACTTTTTAAATCAATGTGGTAAGGTAGCTATTCCTTTAATACAGCAACTTTATACAGAAGAAAAACTTATAAGAATTATACAACCAAGTGGTCTAGAAAAAGAATCTATGATTAATTATAGAGAAGTTTCTGACGATACGGTAAAAACTATACATGATGTAGGAGTAGGTAGATATGATATAGCTGTAATATCTGGATCAACCTTACCTACAAACAAAATGGCTATGCTAGAAACATATGTAGAGATGTTTAAACTTGGATTAATTGACCAAGAAGAAGTATTAAAGAAAACAGAAGTTGTAGATATCGAAGGTGTAATGGGAAGACACGGAGAAATGCAAAGAATGTTAGCAGAAATTCAGTCATTAACAGAAGAATTGAAGAAAGTCAAAGGAGACTTACAAACAGCAGAGCGTGAAGAAGTACACGCTAAGAAAAGACTTGAAATTGAAAAATTTAGTACCGATTTAGATAAAGTATCTAATCGTGCTGATATGGCAACTAGCTTGTATAAAGCTAGATTACAAGATGCAAAATCAAATCTAATGAACTCCGCATCGGAGGAGCAGGAATCAAATTTATTTGAGGACGTAGCTTCGGATATGGAGAGTTAGAAAGGAGCAAATAATGAGTAATATTGAAGAAAATAACGTGGCAGAAGTACAAGAACAAAAAGATGATGCAGTGACTGCAATTGAGTCATCGTCTACACAAGAAGACATTTTTGCGGACATATTTGGACAACAAGCAGAACCAATCGTTGCAACCGATCCTGCGACAACTCCAGATGTCAATCCGTTAGATGAACCTTCCGATGTTCCTAGTAAATCTGACCCTAAGGGTGATCCTGACCAGTTTCAATACTGGCAAAGTCAAGCTGACAAACGTTCAGCAGAAGTAGAATTGTTAAAAGGTCAAGTAAGTGAACTTATGGAAACCAAAGCATCTACTCCTGAAGAACCAGTTCAGAAGGAAACAGCAATAGAAAAACCTGTTAAACCTTCCAAACCTGCAGATTATGATCATTCTGAAGCACTAGCTGACCCTGAAAGCAAATCTGCAAAGTATTTAGCTGATAGGGAAATGTATATGGATAACATGCTTGAGTATACTACAGAGTTAGAAGCGGTTAGAACAGAGAAATTAGAACAGCAACAAGCTAATCAACAGAGAGAAATCTCTAGACAAAAGCTTGTTAACGACTTACAAGGTAAGTATAATTACTCTAACGAGCAGGCTTTAAACTTTATAGAAACTATGAGTAGTCCTGAGTCTCTAAGTTTAGACAATTTAGTACAGCTACATAAAATGAGAACGGGGAACGCCCCACAAGAGTTTACGCAAGTAACTCCAGAAGCTCAAGAAAAAGCGGCATTAATGTCTAACCGTCAAGAGAAACTTAGTATTCCTAAGCCAATAGGTGTACAACCAGGTGCTTCTAGGCAGTCATCAAAAACAGTTGAAAACCAAATGATGGATTCTATGGTCGCAGACTTTAAAAAGAAGAATCCATTTTAACAAGGAGATGAATTAAGATGGCTAATGTATATAGTAATATACCAGGGGAAGCTATTCAGGGAACGTCGATTAATGTCGACAGACGAATCTTTAACTTCGGTGAAAGAGTCGCTGAATTAGCACCCGCACAATCACCTTTCTTCACTTATTTATCAAATGTTGCTAAACAGCCTACAGACGATCCAGTCTTTAAGTTTTTAGAACAGAGACATCAATATCAAAGACGTAACTTTCAAATGCAAGCTGCAGTTACAGTAGGAGACTACGGTACTGACGCTTTTGCAATTATTGCAGGTGACAACTTTGATGTAGACGTTCTTTACGATAAATTCGGTAGAGAGGTTTCTACAGCAGTTCAACCAAACTTCTTACTTGAGAATCAAATCGTTGCAATCGAATGTGAATACGATGCAAACGGTACTGATGCTGGAGTAGGTAGTGAAACTGCTGCAATCGCATATTATAAGATCACCGCAGCACCAGACCTTACATCAGACGCTGCAGCTAGTAGACTTGTAGGAACTTTTATTAAAGTTGTTTACAAACCTACACGTACAGCTGATGGTGCAGATGCAGCTTTAAAAGGCGAAATCACACCAGCAAGTGCTTCTAAATTAATTTTTAGAGCTGATGCAGATGGTCAAGTAGTTGGTTCAGCATTTGCTGAAGGAAGTACTGACCCTGAGGGATGGCATGATGAGTTCTACAACAGAGAAGGATACTGTCAGATTTTTAAAACTGCAGTACCTCTATTC
>CENI01088514.1_pt1 | contig 11158 bp, 8 predicted proteins | sample 530161 | NCBI WGS metagenome assembly CENI01 (sample SAMEA2591107, study PRJEB7988) | marine metagenome | isolation source: saline water (ENVO:00002010), including | reverse complement strand
AGTTATACTGTTAAACTTCCTATTAATGATAATTTTATAGACATGTCATTTTGCAAGAAAGATGCAGGACAAGTTACTTTTTCTCCTTGGAATATTCATGTAGATCATAAAATGGTAGATTTAATTCTTAAGACTTATGTAGTGCATAACGGCAAAAGAGATATGAAAAAGTATGATAACTATGCTACTAGATTGTTGAAGAATTATAATCCAGAAGAGTGCTGGTTTAGAAAACGTGGTAAATTAAGCATGTTGAAAAGTAATTATATACAAGATGAGTGGATTCCTGAAAATACAGATCTGGATTACACTGATAAATTTGTTTGTGTAGAATTACAAGATGAACCAGATTGGAGTAGTTATGTATGGAATGAGAAAGACCAAGAGAATTATAAAATAATAAAACCTCTTCTTCTTAAATATATCATAGATAAATGTGCAGGTAAATATGATGACATAGAAGTTCCTGATTCTTATAAACCGGTATCTAATAGTGTAACTAAAACTAAAGTGCCTAGAACACAGGTTTGTGCTAGATACACTAGATATAACGGAGAATATAACAGACATGATCCTACTGATGTAGTTTTTTCTAAGCAAAATTATATGTATGAGGGTATACAAAGCCTTATTAATCAAGGTCATACCATTGTATATGGTAATATGGAAGAAGAAGAAACTTTACGTCAAATAGCATTTGTTACAACTGCTCTTCCTGAATGGAGATCTACTAAACAGTATGATGTTATGCATCAAGATCGTATTCATATTCATAAGATTGCTAATAGTCATATAAAACACTATAAAACATTAGGAGCTTTAACTCCTAAAGAATTTATAGTAAAACACTATAACCAGCTTATGGGTATTTCTATGTGTGAGTTATTAGGTAGTATGTATAGGAATAATCAAAAGTTATTTGATCCTATATATGGTGTGTTTCCTGAAAACATGACTTCTATGATGGATCATTGTATGTTATATATGGATACATATAGAGTTTATGGTGAAGAACCCAAATGGAAAGACTGGCATAAGAGAAGTTCTAGTGCTTATAATTCTACAGAAGTCGATGGTAATCATGTTAAAAATTTGAAGAAGTTATGTGAACAATTTAGTATACCATATAACACAGAAAATCATGTTTTACATTTTGGATTCCATTCACTCCATACAGCTAGTTTCTATAAACTCTTTCAAGAGATAGTAGAAGAGCTTGGATGGATTGATAAGTATTTTGACGTTACTACAAAGAGTATTAACGAAGAATATGTCTTAAGTGACAAAGCGTTAGGTATTATTAAAGAAATATCTAGCAGAAATTATAGTAAATTAATGTATAAAATCAATAATTATTTTAAAAATGAGTAAAAATCAAGTATTTGCAATTCGTAGTAACAAAGCTGTTACTGCGCTAGTTAACGGTGTCAGCTATTATAAAAATGAAGCTGACAAAACAAGTGCGCAATCTCTATATGAGAAAATTAAAACTGTAGCACTAAATCCTACTGATGGTCTCGTAAACCAGCTAGTAGAAGACTTTGACCCAACCCAGAAAGTGTTTGATTCACAGAGTTTGGTTAGAGATGAATTAGGTAATTGGTATTTAAAGGGGTTCACTGAGCCCCTACCAACTAAACTACTTACAAAGATGAAAGAGTTTATAGACAAAGGATTGCCTTTGACTCCTCTTGTTAATTTCTGGAAGTTGTTGATGTTGAATCCTGCAGACCATGTTAAGAAAGATCTATATAGTTTTATGGATCAGTATGAGTTTCCTATTACAGACTCTGGTTATTTTATAGCCTATAAATCTGTAAAGAAAACTGAGAAAACATATAAAGCAGTAAATATGTGGGTACCAAAGGAGTATATACAATTAAAAGCATCTGGTAAGGATCCAAAAGATTACACAGTTGTAGATAAGAAAGGTGATTTCTCTATTGTAGAGACCAGTCTTATTACAGACAACAGCGGTAAGTTTATTGCTCCGGATCATGTTGCTGGTAATCTACAAGAAATGTTTGATTCTATAAACAATCTTACAGATGAAACTGTAGAAGCTCCAGAGTTTACCGACTGGCATGGTGGTAGTACACAGATTAGACTAGGTTCTCCTGTTACAATGGATAGATCTCAATGTGATGGAGATCCTAGAAATACCTGTTCTACTGGTTTGCATGTTGGTGCTCCAGGATACGTCAAAGGATTTGGCGGATTTGGCGGAGGTGGAGGTAACGTTTACCTTGCAACTCTAGTTAATCCTATGAACGTAGTAGCAGTTCCCTCTGATTATTCTTATATGAAGATGAGATGCTGTGAATACTATGCATATGGTATTGTAGATTTGACTAATGATGTAACTATTACTACGCCATACTTTGAGTATGACTATAAAACGTGGGAAACAGAGACATTAGAAGAACAATTGGCAGAATTCCAAGGTTCTAGAAGTCAAGAAGCTGCAGAGAAAGCAAACATTATGAGAGAAAGACTTGTAATGGTGGCATAAGATGGTTTATAATCGGGGGGTCTTCGGATCCCCTTTTTATATTTAATAATTAATTAGTATATTGTATAAAGACATGGAGTATTTTAAAGATAAAAGAGTAAGTAATTCTTCCTTAAGTTATATTAACCCAGAACAAGGAGGAAGCGCAAGAAAGTTTAAAGATTATCTAGATGGAAATCTAGCACATTTAGAAACTCCTTCATTATATCACGGAAGCATGATTCACAAGTTTTTACTAGAGCCTGAAACATTTGCGGTAGCAGATGTAGAAAGACCTAGTGATACTATTGTTAAAATTATGGAGAAAGTATATAATATAACAAAAGGAGAACTAGATACAGATATAAACAAGTACCATGAATACATATTTGGTTCTGCAAGAGAACTAAATTATGGACAAACCTGGAAACCGGATACTTTAATCAAGAAAGTTATTGATCAAGGTAAAGACTATTATGATTTTTTACTACGTGCTGACGGTAAAGTATGTATAGATCAGAAGATGGCTGGTATGTTATCAGCTATTAAAGATTCTATAACTACACATAAAGCAGCATCTGACCTGTTATTTACAGGTGAAGGTGAGAATGAGTCAGAGTATTTTTGGGGACCAGACCAAGCATATAAATCCAAAATTGACAGGTATCAGAAAACTGGTACTAAAGTCAACCTTATAGATCTCAAGACTACCTCCAAAAGTGTGGAGATGTTTAGAGATTCCTTTGAGTATTATCATTATGACAGGCAAATGGCATTCTACGTGGATGCATTAGAAGACAATTACATGCTTGTTGACAAAGTATATATAGTTGCAGTAGAAACAACCGGTTATTATCAAGTAAGAGTGTTCGAGATAGGTAAAAATTTAATAGAAGAAGGTAGAAAAAAATATAAAGATCTACTAGAACGTGTTAAATGGCATCAAGAACGACAGCTATGGACGGAATCTCGTGAGAGTTTTGAATCCAAAGGTGTAACACTCTTAAATTGATAAATTATGATAACAAATGAGGAAAAAAAACGATACTTAAGCAAATCTAATAAAGTATTAAAAAAGATTAAATCAAGTATTAAAAAACACAGAGACAATGATAATATAGCTGGTCCTTTTTATAAGGATGGCTGTATTATTTATTGCAGTAAAAATAGATTAGAAGAAGTAAAAAGTAAATTTAAATTAGATGAACAGTAACGAATTCAAACAAAGTCAGCGAGAGCTAAGAAAACAAGCTTATCGCATTATGAGCGCCAAACAACCAGAGTACACTAATAATAATACAGATGTACTACACAATTTTAAAAGTACCGCAAAACGTCTAGGAATAGATCCTATGACAGTTTGGTCGGTTTTCTTTGATAAACACATACAAGCTATATTTAGTCATGCTTCTGACCCAGACATGGCTCAAGCTGAACCTATAGAAAGTAGATACGCTGATGCAATAAACTATTTACACTTAGGTTTTGCTTTGATGAAAGAACGTGATTGTAAAGTAGAAATTATAGGCAGAGCAGGAAATTCAGTTGGTGAAGCATATGATCCACAATTTGGAACGTATAAAGTAGAACCAGGTGATGCAGGTACTGAAGGAGCTTACTTACGTAAGAATTATCCTAAAGTTTATGATAAATATAAAAAGTATTTTAAAGATGAAGAAAAATGAATTTAAAGCCTATAGAAATAGCAAATAAATTAAAAGAGTTTTCCGGTATTGATCCTTTTGATAACTCAAGACAGCATCCAGTAATAGAAATAAGATCGTTATTGTGTTACTTGTTAAGAGAAAGAAAAAGAATGAGATGGATGGCAATTAGTAATTTTTTTGTTGTCAATGGTAAATCTATGAATCATGCAACGGCTATTCATGCAGTAAAAACATACCCATTAAATAAAAAACATAATAAGAAATTAGTGGAGTATGAAAGAATGTTTAAGTTTAAAAAAGATTTAAATTATAGTGAAATAGATAGAATACATTATCTAGAAGATAAAGTTAGAAATTTAGAAATGAAATTAGTTCACCCTTTGTTAGGAATAATAAAAGATATTCCAGAAGATAAATATGATGAAACACTTGAGTTTATAGAAAGACTCAAAAAAGGATGGGCTTGGAAAGAGAAAGTATTAAAGTAATTATGAAAAACAAAACGAGGAAGTATAAATTAATATACACAGAACAATATAATGATAGTCAGCCTCCATCAAAGGACTATATAATATTAGAAACTGAAGACATTCAATGGAGTGTAGATCAGTTTATGAGAAACAGATATATAACAGATTATAAAATAATAGTATTAAATGAAAAAGAATAATTTAGAAATAAAAGACCAGCATAAAAATACGTTGGTTATAGAAAAACAATCTCCTTATCAAATATTTATAAAACAAGCCGATGAAGATCGTACCCGTATGGTTGGTTATTTAGAACCAAATCAAGATGGGACTTTTACTTATAAAAAACATGAAAAAGAAGAGGATGTATATAGAAAAACAAAAGCATGGAGTATACATGCCAGAATTTTAGATTTTGCACAACATATAGAATATACAACTAACAGAGCTGTATATACTATAAATACTGTAGATGCTAAAACTAGATCAGGTAGAATGCTATACAAAAATGCAAGCTATACAAAAAAGGTTTATGTACCAATTAAATATTGGAACATAGAATTTAAAGAGTCTAGAGATCAAAGATTGTGTGATAAGTTAGGATACGAATGGTGGTCTGAATTAAGATCTATATTTACTACAGCTAAAATGTTACAACTTAGTATGTTTTTAAAAGATAGATATAAAAAGGAAACAGTCTATCCGCCACCTGGCGAGATCTTTAATGCATTTAAACATTGTAGTTTATTAGATACTAACGCAGTTATAATAGGACAAGATCCGTATCATGACGGTAGTGCGCATGGTTTAGCTTTCTCTATAAGAGAAGGGCAAAGTAAAATACCACCTTCTTTAAGGAATATACTTAAGGAAGTGCAAGAGGACGTTTATGCAAACAACTTTGCATTTAAATCTGCGCATAGTCCTACTCTTACAAGATGGACTACACAAGGTGTGTTATTATTAAACAAAACTCTTACTGTTGAAGCGGGTAAACCTAATTCACATAAAAAACAGTGGGATGGTTTTGTAGAAATAATAGTAAATATACTAATACAGTTTAAAAAGAAGAGAAACGAACCTATAGTATTTATTTTGTGGGGTAAAGATGCTCAAGCTTGTGTACAAAGAGATACTTCAGATCTTGTACATATAATAAAAGCACCACATCCTGCTGCTGAAGGTTACGCAGGAGGCAAAGCGGGGTTCTTCGGTTCTAAACCGTTTACAAAATGTAATAAATTTTTAGAAAAATACAACCTATCTATAAATTGGTAATTATAGAGTGAGTAACTAGACTGTAACATTGTGGACTAATACATAGGTCGTCGCACACAATGCTGGTTACTCGCTCTTTTTTATTTTTTCTACAGCAGATATCCCAAAGCAACCTAATGTAACCCATACAAATGAGTTATATATTACTTCATTAATTTCTAATCCACCATCTACATATATAATACTTGTTACAAGATCCGCCACAGCAAATAAAGTCATCACTATAAAAGATGCAAATCCTATTATATTCTTCTCGTTTATTTCGTTCTTATCTTTAAATAATGCCCACATAATTAGCAACCATTACAAAAAGGACAGTTAGGTATTCCACACATAATTTTAAAATTTAAAAGTTATCGTTCAGTTATCATTAAGAAATTTCTTAATGCAGTTTCTGGATCTGTCTGTAACCCGCTAATTCCTAGCCACTGTAGTGCTCTTACTTTAAGTTTGTTTTCACCTTTTTCCCATGGACCTGAGTCTCTTTGGTATTCTTCCATAGGTGCTCCTAATTGTTTTAACAACTTCATAGTCCTTTCTATACTAGTTGTCATAGCTGTTGGAGATCTTAATATTCTAAGGAATTCTCCAGCTGCTTGTGGTGTAGGAGCAAAAGCCATTATCTCTGCTCTAGTAGTAGTTAATAAATATAATAAATAATATGCAGGTACACTAATTTCTTCATCGTCATCATCTTGCATACCCATTAATATACTAACAAGTGTTGATAATATAGCTAATATTGTAATTTCATGCATAGTTTTCATAACAGCCTCCTTGTCTTGAGGAGTAAGCATGCTTCTTTTTTTAGTATCTAAAGCTCTTTTTATTAGATCACTCTCTGCACTAGTCTTCCAAGCATTCCACATGTTAGATATAGCTCTTCTATAAAATCCACCATCCGGTTCTCCTTTCTCATGATTAACAAAATCAACTCTCCATCTATTCATTACTGTAGGTATAAGGAATTTTCTAAATAATTCTATCATTCTACCTGCAGCTGTCTGTGACAATACAGATTTGTCTATAGATTTATAATTACCATTTAATCTTCTGTTCATTTCTGCTATCTCTAATGTAGTAGTTCTAATAATTTCTTGAGCTGTTTTCTTTTCTGCAGCTGTACCTTTAAATTCAAACTTCCCTGTTTTTTTATTTACTTTAAAAGCATCATATAACCCTACCTCTTCACCATTTACAACCACCTTTCGTTTTTTAAGCAATGCAATAGCCGCTGCTCCCTGGGCTGCAACCTCTCCTATATGATAATTTATTAATAAGTTATCTGGATTTAATAATGTTTGTCTTAATAAAGTATTACCTGTAGTTTGTTTACCAGAAGCAAAATCATCAAACTCTCCTTGTATAGCATCAAAATATAATAACAATTGACCTAGATAACTTTTGTTGCCTAATTTTTGATATTTATCAACGAACAATGCTTTTATATTAGTAGGACTAACCATAGCTTTGTGTCCATCCAAAAACTCTGTTAATGATATTTTTCCTTTGTTTGCTCGTGCTGCTCCGGCTTCTATACCTTGTTGCCAGACAGCTGTTAAAAAGTTTCTTGACCCTTTTAAGAAATCTAATCCTAAAGTTGTTATAGCTGTATATCCTAAAATATTATCGACTATTTTATCTATCTGTATATTTGTACCAGGTAGCATTGTAACGTTTTTAGTTTTACCTAATAACACCATTTCAATATATTTTTCTAATCTTTTAGCTACATAACTCTCTCCTTGTTTTATACTTGCTATTTTTCTACCAAGTTTATTAATACCTATAACATCAGGTCTTGTAGGATCTATAATTCTATTTTGATTATAAGTATCTCTTAACATGTATGCTAACTTAAGAACTTCATTATTTTGTTCTGTTCTTAGTGCTGCATTAGAAAAAGTCATTAAAGATCCTTTTACATCTAAAGAAACTTCATTGGCATCTATATCCTCCATAAAATATACAGGCGCATAATTTCTTGTTTGATTTTGCATAGCTGCATATCCATATACAAATGCGTCATCTTCATCTACTCTGAATAATCTTTCAGCCTCTTCCTTTATACCTTCAAAAGTTTTCTTATCTAATATTCTATCATAGAAACCTTTTCGTAGAGATGGTAATGACATATCTACGGTTTGTTTTTTATACACTTTTGCTAGTGCATCTCTATAGATTTCTGTAAACTGAGCATGTGCTTGTCCAATTTTATTTTTAGGTTTATCTGTTTTATCATATAAGTTAGACCATTTTTTATTTATATACTTATCGTTTGGTTGTGTTACCTGGTATCCAAAGTATACAGGATTGTCGTTCTTCATACCGGACACAGCTGATTCTACAGACTGCATCATATCAAACTCTGGTTTACCTATAATACCTAACTTATACATTGCAGCTGGATTCATTTGACTTCTAGCCCAACCTCTTACATCATTCTGTCTTCTCATTATAGTTCTAATCTCATCTTCAGTTTTAGGCTTCATGTTCTTTTTATACCAACCGGTTTTTCTAAGTTGTAATCTTAACAAGTCTTTTTCTTCTGGTCCTACTTTCTTTTGTGTTTCTAATCTTTGCAGTTGTGTTTCTAAATCACTTATAATATCTGCTACACCTTCCTGATCTTCTTGTAGTTTATAACCTTCTAGTTGCGCTTTTACTTTTTTAATACGTCTATCTAGATTAGCAAAATACTCTACTCTTAGCTTTTTCATCAGATCGCTGTTAGATGCAATCTTAAGCTCTGCTTCTTCTAGTGCTTTTTCAAATAATGAAATATCATATTTAGTAACAAGAGTCCAAACATCTTTATTACCTGTTCCTCTATGATTTATTAACTCTATAATATCTTCATATAATTCTCTAGGATTATTAGACACTTTACCTCCTTGTTCTTTTTTAGCTTCCTTTAATAAGTTATCTGTGCTTTCTAATTCGTTAGATATATTAATAGCTTCTCGTCTAGCTTCTATTGCTAAAGATGATGTATAATTAACAAGTGCTGCTAACCCTGGATCTGATGTAGTACCGGGTGCCATAAGCATATAACCTAACCAATCCATGTCATGTGAACTATATAATAAGAAGTTAGCAAAGTCTGTTTCTGATTGTGGTGCTTGTTCTGCTAGTTTAGAAAACTTAGCTACACTTCCTTTTAATCTACGAATTTTATCTGCTTTTGCTTTATCATCTAAGTCTGATGCTAGTATTTTATCTATCTGTTTATTTACATCATCTAATCTTATATCTACAAACTTTTTAGTTTCTACTCCTGATTTTTTAATCATAGGATATAACTTGTTTGCTAGCACAGGTATAAACTCTTTACGTAATGTAGTCTTCATATTCTCTAAAAGAGTAACAGATTCCTGCAGTTTCTTTAACATCTTCTCGCTCTCTTTGTATTTTGTATTTTTAAGCTTAGATTTAAATGCTTCAGGTAACTCATTAATAAAAGACATATCTTCTAGTAATATTCTATACTTTGTAAGACCATCTATCATTTCTTCTACAGATCTATTTTTACTTAAGAATGTATTAAGCAAAGTATGCTGTGCTTTTACATCATCATAGAAATCATCTATACTATTAAATACATCTTGTGCTAGTTCTATATCAGCTATAATTTTAGCAAGCCTTGCAGATCTATTTTTAACAAATGCAGTATTCTTAACATTACCTTTTTGTATTTCTTGCAGCTGTTTATTTAAAAGTATAAGTACATTATTTGTAACGTTCCTATCCGGGTCAACGCTTCTCATCTTAACAAGATCTTCAGTAGTCTCTGGCATATATGGTTTTAACTTAAGAACCATACCTGCAGATCGTAATCCTTTTATATAATCTTTCTCTTGTTTAGTACCGTTTTTCTTCCAGTCTTCTAGATTTTTGTATCCTAGCTCTTTAGCTAAATCTTCTTGTTGTGATTTACGTAAGTTTGTAAAAGATCCTAAAGCGGTTTTACCTTGTATGGATGCCATACCTCTATCTTTGTTGCCTTCAAACATTCTTACAATAGACTCTAGTATAGGCATTGCTTCTCCGTCAAATACCATCTGAGAAAACTCCTGGTTAGTTAGTAACTTAGATACATTAGAAGCTGTAGTTTTAACTACTATATCACTAAACATACTAGAATTACCTGCAGGTAGATTAAACATCTGGTCCTGTGAAAAGCTTGCGTACTCATAGTCTTTACTTAGTAGTCTATCTACTGGGGTTAACAATCTAGATAACTCAGCTAATTCTGAGCCTTCTTGTATTTCTATGCCAAATACATTGGCTAATAGTTGTACAAATTTACTCCACATACTTTGCAATATACCTTGCTCGTTAGGAGATCTTAGTTTGTTTAAGTCATTGACTAGTGCTTCATCTTTATATACTAAGTGTGTTATTAGTTCTTCAGCTGCTTTCTCTTCGTCTTTATAAAATTTATTATATCTATTAAATATAGCTTGTATGCCTTTTGCATTCTCATCATTACCATGGTTTTCAACAAGCTGCTTATACCAGGATAATACATCCTTTCTTAGTTTAGTTTTCTCTTCTTTAGGTAACGTGTCTAGACCCGCATGTAGTGCTTCTTCTAAGAATAAAGAAGTGCTAAGATTATTTAATGTAATTTTACCTTGCATATAGCTACTACCTTTAGCTTGCGGATCATATATTACTTTAACACCAGCCTTTTCTAAATTATTTATCAAAGGAGTAAATTTCTTTATATTAAGTTCTTTTGCTATCTGTGTAGGAGTATACTCTCCAGCTGCAAAAGTCTCTGTAACCTCTTCTATTTGCTCTAATTTAACAGGTCCTTCTATAAAAGCAGGCTTTGTTTTAGGTATAACACCTGTTTCTTGTGCTTGGTCTAATGCTTTAGAAAACTTCTCAAATGTTTTTGCAGGTAAGTATTTTACAAAAGAATTATTTACAAAATCTAACTTACTAGTACCAAACAAGTAACGTAACAAGTCATCTGCTAAGCCTTTGTTATCTTCAAATAAATCTTCAAAGTTACCAATAAGTAATCCTTCTATTTCCGGGCTCATTTTAGTTTGACTATCTGCTATTAACTTACCATCTGCAACTCTTAATAAAGCATGTAGTGCAATGTTATTTTTATACTTAGGATTTTTCTTAAGCTCTTGTATTCTTTGTATAATTCTAGCGGCATCTGCTTTTGTAGTATTACCGTATACACTTACAAAAACTTTCTGTACATCTACATCATTTAAAAATCCTTTATC
>CENI01015477.1_pt1 | contig 11176 bp, 17 predicted proteins | sample 530161 | NCBI WGS metagenome assembly CENI01 (sample SAMEA2591107, study PRJEB7988) | marine metagenome | isolation source: saline water (ENVO:00002010), including | reverse complement strand
TGAACCCTGTGAAAAACTATATCCGTCTAGTACACCAACTCTAAATGTGTTGGCAGTTTTTTCATTACCTTTGAATAATCCTGTACCAGCTCTTGTACCATCTTGTGTGGTAGTAGCTGATATAGAATCAATAGTTACAACTAAACCAGAACCGCCAGCATCAGTGGATGGATCGCTTAATACTGCTGTGCCGTTTTCCGTAACAGTTTCATCCACTGCATATCCAGCGCCCCTAAAGTTATTAGGAACTCCAATTGATGCTACAGCACCACCACTCCCAAGGGATAGTACGTGACACTTAAAGCCAGTTCCGCCGCCTGCAGAGTTTGCAAAAGAGCAGATGTCTCCTACAGAATATCCTGATCCAACAGTACTTACGTGGCAGGTTAAAACTCCGCCAGTTGATCCAACTCCATTTACAGAGCTTACAAATACTTTGGTATTTCTCGATAGATTTAAAGCCATTGCTTTCTCCTATTTATTTTCTTTGAAAGTGCATTATTAGATGTTTATCTGTTATGCAATTTCTATTAGTACCTACACACTACTGCTATTTCTCCGATTGCTAAAGGAGCTAGTACTCCTTCATCGGTTGATAGTGTTTGTAATGTTAAGGAAGTCGTTTTTAAGTTTGGGCTTACGGTATCATCATAAGTCAAAACATCATTATCGTCTATAACTCTTTCAATGTCTTCCATTAAAAGTGCTAAGACTTCCTGTGAATCTTCTTGGTCTTCAACATAAACTCTTATGTCTAAACTTATAAATCTCCACTTAAATTCATTGGGTTGATACTGTCTAGTTTCGTCTCCTGCTACTACACAAATTTTAGGGTATTCTTGAATTTGATCTAAGAATACCATATTCCCATGAACGTTGTTAAATACATTTGAATTGTATGGAAACTGTCCATCAATTGTTTGTAATTCTTTAACTAATGCATCAACTATCTTTTTTCTTGCTGTTCTATATGTAGATGCCATTATGTTCTCCTAAGGCTTGTTAACTTTTGTTCTGTATACTGTAACGCTAGCTGCCTTATGCTTTTTGTGATTAAAGGTTTTGGATTATAGCCTGCTGGCCACTTTCTTCTACCTGTATTCTCAAAAGTTTCGTAAGGATTACGTTGATATGTATACTCTCCGCTTATCCCTGCTGCTGTTTGTCTCAAGTTTAGTACTTGAGTACTGTTTGAAAATCTACCAGTTCTATTTATTAATGCTGGTCTTCCCATGTTTCGTCTAACTTCTGCTGGAAGTCTTTTATTTATTTGATTTTTTAATCTTAGTAAATCTGATAACTTATTTCCTGTTCCTTTTTCTTGTTCGGCTTGTATTTCCCAAACTGCGCTAAATACTTTCATTGAGCCTTTATTTATTGAACTTTTATTTGCTGGTCTGTGAGTATACTCTATATTTCTTGTTTGTCTTTTTCGTCCAGGTTTTTTACTCACTACGGGTTTTCCCTTGACTCCAGCTTTTTTAAAAGATCTTACAATTTCGTCTGGTATGTTCCTTGCGTGTGAGGCAGCTACATCTTTTGTTAAGTCATTACTACCTTTTGCATTCATAGCTTGTTCTTCATCTAAAAATTTTATATCCTTTTTATTTCTTTTTAAATAAGCAGGCAATTGTTTTAGTACTCTTGCTCTAATTTGTGAAAAGTCTGTAGTTTCTTTACTAGTTTGCTGTTTCATTGTACCACTTACAGTTCTTGTTTCTCCTACTAGTACTCCATTTACATACTCGGGAACTGCTTTTACTTCAATTTTTGCTAGTCTTAAAATTTCAGAGGGTAGATCAATTGTTTCTTGATAGTATCCTACATCTGCCTCAAATCCATCCATTTCTTTCATTTCTGCAATAAGAACATCTACTCTAGCTAAACCTACTGTACTTTCTTCATCATGAGCATAATGAGTAGTACTGCCTATCGCTCTATTTGCTTGCATTGAGTCCATTGTTGTACCTGCTGCTTTTTCAAATCCAGAACCACCTAAGTTTCCTTTGGCTTGATCACACCACATCTTCCATGCATGTTTTCTAAAAGCTGCACAAAAAGTATAAATAGTTCTTTGAGCACTAGGTAGTCTTATTTCTATTGTAAATCTTTCTGCACTAGATCCTGGTATAACAAATACTTGTGATTTATTTGCTCCTTTAAAACTACTAAAATCTCTAAGAGGTACTTTTTGTACTAAGGTTAATCCTCCGAACTTACCACCATTTGCAAAGTCATAAAAGATACTTCTTAATACAGTATTCCATACTTGCTTACTATTAAAGTTTTTGAAAGCGTCTCTATAAAGAGGGTCTTTCGCAAATATCTTATTTAGTGCTAAATCTGTTCCATTTATAAATGCAGCTGAAGTTTCTTGAGTAGTAAAGCTTACTCTATGTACTTTACTTGCTCCCTCTTTTTTTCGTATTTCCTTATCTTCATACTTGTCCATCAATCCCTTGATGCCAGCAATTATTCTTTGGTCAGACATTTATTTCAATATCTTGTACATATCAAGTATTCTTTTGATATGATCTGGAAATCCTGTGTTACCTGCTATACTAGAACTGACTTGGTTTTCTACCGTTGCACCTGCAATAGTCATTCTTTCTTTTCTTTCATCTTTTAAGTAATATTTGATTAAATCAAATAACGCTAGTCTTAAATCTGCTGGTGTTGCGCTGTATCCTGCAGTATATACTACTTTTACAGCTTTTCTTCCTTTCGGAAAGTATTTAGTACCAGTGCTTTGAGTTCTAATTATACTGTCAGAAACAGTATCAACTATGTATTCATATTTTCCACTACTGTCAGAATTTTCTGTGATTAGGGTTACATATGAACTAGCTTGATCAGTTCTCTCTTGTACTGATGTTACAGCGACTAATGGACTTTCGTCTAACATTACTCTATCTGTAAGAGGATCGAGTATGTCGAAGTACTCGGTTTTGGCACTACTATAGTAATCTACAAAGCTTGTTCCACAATAACTTTTTACAAGTTGACTAATGGAACTTATAATCACATTAATCCTTGCGTCATTTTGTACACCTTGAAGTCCTGCGAAGTCTTTATACTGTTGTAATGTTACTAAATTTGCCATAATTTTTTAAAAAAAGTTGGTGGGGCATGAACCCCACCAAAATTCGACGTAAGCTATTAACTAGCTTTGTATTGGTATGCCCACTTAGAAGTAGCTGCATCGATTAGATCGGTGAAACCAATTCTTTGAGAAGCAACAAGCACTCTACGCTGATTAGCAACTTCGTAATCAGACTCAATGGTTACTCCACGTAGTCTTGGCATTACATAGTTTCTTGCGTATAGAGCAATTGCTCCTGGCATGTTAGCTGCTTGTGTAGGGAATTCATCACAGACAATGACTTTAGAGCCAAAGACTGATCCGATCTCACCACGTACTTTAGTAGCCATATCGCCTACTAAGTTAATGTCTTGGAATTCTGCATCTTCGAGCAGATTGAAATACACACCTTGTGATACAAGATATACAACTTCACTTGGGTTCATTCCATATTTACCCATATTTTTTCTAAGAGCTAGAAGTTCTAACGCTGTTACAGTGTCAGAAGCAACTGCTGTAGCTGATTGTGTTACATCACTATCTGCTTCAGCTAAAGTCCATAGACCGTCAAAAGACGCACCACCAGTACCGAAGGCACCGTCAGCGTTGTTACCCAAAAGGATAGCATTTTCAATGGATCTTGCATGAGATCTTACGATTGACTCTCTAATTAAAGGAAGAATCGGTAAGATTGCATCTTCTTCAGTTTCGTTACCTAAGTAAGATTGTGAAATTAGCTTTTTAGTTGAAAGAGTTCTTTCAGTCAAGTCAACACCTGCATATGGTGAACCATAAGTGTCGCCTCTTTCTTCCAAGTTACCATGTGGAGATGATCCAGTAGCTGCTTGGTTAGCTGTAAATTCAGCATATCCAGCATCTGGTAAGATTGGTATGATTTGAGTAGCTGACTGCATTGGGATTTCTCTAAATAGAGGAGCCAATGTAAGCTCTAATTGAATGTCTCTTTCGACATTTGTAGATACTGTTTGTTCAAAATCTGCGGATGAAACGCCAACACCTGAATGAGCGTTAACTTTTTCCATAACATCATTTGCCAATTTAGTATCCCAGCCTTTACCTGTTGCTAGACCCATGGTCCATGCATCGTTGATATCAGCTTCAAACGCTTTGTTCCAGTCACCGCTGTTTGAGCGATCACCGAATACTCTTTTTGACTCACGAATTGCTTCGATTTCAGATTTTTTCTCTTGCAGTTCTGTTTGCAAAGAGGTAACAATCTCTTCAAGGCCTTCTTGTCTGCCTTCAAAACGTTTTTCAACGTCTGAAATAAGAGCTTCCGCTCCAGACATTCCGACTTCAACGATTGTTTTAACTTTTTCTTGCTCAGCTTCTTTTTCAGCTAGGTCTGCGGCTTCCGCAGCTGCTTTCTCTTCAGCTTCGCTTACTTCTTTAGCTTTCAATTCGGCATGTTGCATTGCGATTTTAGCAGCAGTTGATTTTGCTACCTCTTCAGCGAATGCTTTCAAGTCGATATCAGCATTTGGAGTATTTTTTTCTGTAGACATAAGTCTCTCCTGTTGTTGAGTGGGCGAACCCACGGCTTGTGGCGCATCAATTTCTTCAGCCTTCGCTGAGTCCGTTGCATGAGCCTGTTTACTTTCTTTTTTTGAAAAAGAAGCTTTCCATTCCTCATATTCAGATTGAGAATCGAATGATTTCGCAATCGAGAACATGGCAGTCTGGTTAGCTGGTACGCTAACAACAGACACTTCGAATAATTCGGCGTCTTTAATCTTGTACCCGTCAGTTTCATCAATATAATCGGCGTCCTTGACTCTGAAACCGACAGAAAAGGCTCCAAGTACACCGTCTTTAATAAGATCTTTGATATCGCCTGCGGACTTAGAGATTCTTGCTCCAAGTTCGAGACCTTTGTCGGAAACTTCTAATGAAGTTGCTCGACCGATTGGTTTGTTATAGTCATGGTTAAATAGGATTATTGGGTTACCCTTGAAGTTATCCAATCCACCATTTTTTGTCCATGCATCATGTTCAACTACATCACCTGCGCGGTCAGTTGCGTTAGTACTGGCATATCCTTTGATATTGACAGAACCATCGTCGTCTTCCCCGAGTGATTTAAATGTAGATGACCAATGAAAAATTTTCTCTGACATAAGTTTACCTATTTTTCAGCTTTTTTAGGAGCTGGCTTTGCTTTTGGTTTTGGCTTTGGTTCTGGTGCCGGGGCCGGAGTTGGAGCTGGTGCCATTTGGGCAAGCTGTCTCTCTGCCATCTGCGTCATACGATTCCATGAGCCAAAAGCTCTTTTTGCTACGATGAATCTCATAGGAGTGTCATCTGCAGCTTTATACTCTACTGTGGACATAACATGTCCTTTTTCTGCAAAGTATTCAACTAGTTTTTTTAATACTGCTGGTTTATTCATTGTTTTCCTCTGATTCTTCTGGTGGTCTTCCACCTTCTGTGGGGTCTGCTGCGCTACCCGCTATGTTAGCTGGAACTCTTAAGTCATCGTGCCCTTCTAAAGGCTCTTTTCCTAAGGCGTCTCTTGCTTCGTTTGGTGACATAATACCTGTATTAACCAAAGTAGCATAATATGCAGCTTGGTCTCGTAATTCCGGTTGTAAAGCTGGAACATTAGTAACATCCTCAACTAGTTCAAATCCGAAATACCGTTCACAGGCATATGCTATTTTTCTTACTACTGGAAGAACTGTCTCCAAGTAATAAAGTCTATGGTTAGGTCTAATGTTCGCATTATTCCCACCGTCTAGAAGAATCGGCGGTACACCTAATGCTTCTAAAATTACTTTTTCATTGGCTGCTATAGAGGGTTGAAAGTCCAGTTCTTTAAAGTTTACTTTAGTTAGACTGTCTACTTCTAAGCCGCCATCTAAGATTAGAGGTCTTCGACCTCCGTTCTTTGGATTATATCTAGTGCTCCAGGCCTGTAACATCCTTTCTTTGATTTTCTCAGAAAGAGTATTAGGGCTCTTAAGTACTAAACCTGGAACCGCTCCATTTTTAAAGAAGTTGTCCTGAAATTTTCTCATACTATCCATTAAGTACATTGTTCTGTACGCTGGTTTTAGTCTAGGTACTCCCCTATATATTGAATGAAATGAGTTTTCCTTAATATGTATAATTTCTTTTGGGGAGTAGTCTATTTGACCATCATAAACATACTTGCTAACATATGTATCCGTATCGGCTTCTATGGTAACATTTTGTGCAGGTAAATGATAAAGATGGACACCGTCATAATAAATGAATATGTTTCCATCAATCAACAAATCAATAACTAGATTTCTCTTAAAGGTATTGATATCTTGAAAAGGGTTCGGTTCTTTGTTAAGTAACAAATCAACACGAGTTCTTCGAACATTTTCTACAACTGGTGTAATTCCTTGTACCTTAGTACCTACCGTATATCTAATATCAGCAGAATCGTCAACAATCATGTTGACTGCGCGATTGACTACTTCTAGTTCTTCGTAAGCTGATCGATAATTATCTTTCTTCTCACGAGTATCTATTGCTAGTCCTTCTTCTAGGCCAATGTATCGTTGAGCAGGATTTAACTTCTCCTCTCTTTCGATGCCTAAAAATCTATCATACCATGCCATATTTATCTCTCTGTTTCTGCACCCATCGTTTTTGTTTAAGTGCTGTAACTAGCTTTGGTCTTTTACCATAAATACTATGCAACCTTATGTGATGAGTTTTACATAAAGTAGCAGCCTCGTTATATATCTCATTAGTATATTCTTCAATAAACTGTTCACGGATATTCATTATTTCATCGGCGGATGTTATCGTAATTTTATTAGTTTGTAGCCATTTTGACAATAGCTCGGTCATTCCGTAGAAGTGGTGAAAGTCTAAATTTTCTGTCTCTCCACAGATAAAGCACTGAGTGTCTTTTTTATATTTAGCTTTCGCTTTATCTCTAACGTACTTGACTAAATCCCTTTTTAAATCCATAAATTCCTAATTAATAAAATTATACCAAATTTTTACCTTCTTGTCAACAACTATTTTTTCATTGGTCTAAAATTAAAAACTAGTCGCTGTTGTCTCAAAAGTATACAGCGCATATCTTAGCGCATCACTCATATGACTTGCCATATTGTGTTTCGGCTTTTCTTTCATCAAATTAGGGTTTGGATCCCATTGGTACTGATCTACTGCCGACAGAGTATTAGCACACCTTTGATCTACAATTAATTTGTTATTATCTACTATAGTAGAACAATGTCCAATTCCATCTAGAACTGATTTTTTCGCATTAATTGTTGAAATATCATAATTTTGAGCAAAATCAAATCTAGTCTGTTGAGCAGCTGAATCAATATAAATATAGTCAATACCATATTTTTGAATTCTTTCTTGAATTTGTATTGCATGCTGTTCAGTAGTTTTTTCAGCATCCATGTATTCGTCTATAAGATAATATTTTTCTTCGTCCCAATCGTATGCTATCACACATAAAGCTGTAGGATCTTTATATCCTACATCTAGTCCTGCAAATACATCCATCCTGCGAGTATCTAGTTGACTTAAGTCAGCCACACACTCTTCAAAATTAAAGTTCCAAACCTGACCTTCATAAGTATTAAAGTCAGCTAAATATTCTTGAGCAAATTCAGCTTGGGACATTGCTTTTTTTGCTTCTATAATATCTTCTTCACTAAATCTTGGATTTTCATGATAGGTGGCTCTTATAGCACACCAGTCTTTAAATTCATCATTATATCCTCTTTGCCAAAAGTCTGCAAACCAATTATTTCTTCCCCGAGGAGTAGAAATAAATACTGCTTTACTGTTTTCTTTGTCTAGAGTTGGGCGTAATGCTACATTGAAGGCGTCTTTACCGTCTGCTAATGCAGCTTCGTCAAATATGATTAAATCATAAGAACGACCAACAGTTGAATCCACCTGATTAACTGATCCCATTCTTATTGTTGAGCCATTAGATAGCTCAATTACTTTATCTTTAGCATTATCTCTTACTACTTCTAAATCAAAATGTTTGATTAGTTGTCTTTGCAAATCAAATGAGATTTGAGACAAAGCATAGTTTGGAGACATGATTAAGATATTAGAGTTTGGCACGAGAGATACAAGCTGTCCAATGACATTTGTAATATAAGTTTTACCTTGTCGCCTAGAAATGGCTGCACAAACGAATCTATATTTTGGATTGTTTATTGCATTGATAAGAGATACCTGAGCAGTATTAGGTGTAATACCTAATAAGTCTAGGTAACTATCAATAGGTAATTTAATAAATCTTGATTCAGTATCAAATTCCATTAACGTATCGCTTAGAACGTCTTTTCTACTTACTTCTAACATTATTAATGAATTGTTTCTTTGTTTATGTTTTTAATTAAGTACCAACTTGGTTCTTCTTGAACAAACAGTTCATGTTCGTTGCATACACTGAGTAAGTATAGATATCCCATACATAAGTTTGTAACAGAATCATCTTCTGGGCTAAACTGGCCAAGTTTCTCAGCTTTACTCTTGACTCTTTTGAGTGTATCAGTAGCTGTCAGCTTAACTTCGTCTAGCCACTGATCTCTTGTTTCTTCTAAAACTCTGTGCATTATCCGCCTACGTTACATGGGCTGCCGACTACTGTGTTTGCTGCCGCAAATATCTGATCAGAAGTATTTTTCTTTACTACGATACTGTCTAGTGATTCTAGTGTGAAACTTGCAAGTGTAGCATCTGCTGAATTTGCAATAGTTACAAGAGCTTCTGCTGCTCCAGTATTTACTAGTCTTACTTCAGTTGCATCTTCAAAAGTTGAAGCTGCACCTACATTGACGCCACAGGCTGCATTCGCACCTAAAAATTTAAATGATGACATTTTTGTCTCCTATTTTACTTTGGTTATTTTTTACGAGGAATTCTATAGGCTTTTGTTTTCTGCTCTGCTGCTAGCATTGCATCATGTATATCTACCTTTCCATCCATGTTTTTATCTGAACCGTTTAATATATTCCAAACTTTTCTAAGTTTGTCTTTAATTTTTTCTACCATTTTACCTTGTTTGCCCAATAAGCTGCTGACATTTTGCCTTTAGCTATATTTTTGGCATGACGAGCCTTGAATGAAGCTCTTCTTTTCTTTTGTGCGGTTGATTTTGGAGATTTTCCTGCTCCTCGCACGCCTTGTTGACCAAATCGTATAGTTTTAGTTTTATTACCAACTTTTGCTACAACGACATGAGACTTTGTTCGGTGCTTGGGCGTACGCTTTGGTTTATTGTAACCTGATACGCCCACTCTTTTTAACCGTGAGGACTTTTTAGACTTACTTTTTCTTCTTTTTACTGCCACGTTTCTTCTTTTTCTTAAAACCTGATTTCATCAAGCGATAAGCCTTGGCAGATATAGTAGATTTCTTACGACTTCTACTTATGCCTTTTTTCTTTCGGCGATTTATATTTGCATATAAACCCCTACTTTTTGCCACGTTTCTTTCCTCTCTTTTTCTTCTTAGGTCGACCTCTAGTCTTCCCGTATGTTCCTTTTCCTGATGGCATTATTTACTCCGATTTATAACAAGTCCAGATTCCCCAACCAAGACCTACCCACGCTAATAATTTAGCTACGCCGCCTGTAAATAATACTAGACCGCATACAAGAATCAATAAAGCTCCATCCCAAGATGTTCTTTCTGATACTCTAGCTTTTACCCAAGCTATACATTTGTTTACCATATCCATTCATTTCTCCCATTTTTTAAGAGGGCACTCAGCTCTCTTAATCCTTGCTTTAAGAGGCATAAAGCATTTGCATACTTTACACACCTTAAATTTATTTAAGTGAGGACAACTATTACAAACTTTAAGTCTACTTGCCTTCATCTTTCTTAGGAGCAGTAACTTTTCTATAATAGACTACTACATCCTTAAGTTCTGTGATATACCTTCTCAGTTCTTGAATATTCATAGACATAACTTCGTAATCTGGTACTGTCATAGCTAAGAATACTAATTCTCCCTCTTGTTCTTCTATTCGTGCTAACTGTTCTTCCCAGTTATCGGGTGTTACCACTATAAAAGTAGGGTTGCTTAGAGAAATTTCTCTAGGCATAACAGGTTGCACAATGGTTCTTTCCATTGGTTTTGCTGTTACTTGTATTTCCTTAGTTGGAATTAGACTGCAACTGGAGACCATCATCAAGATCGTCAACGGTAGCACTAAGTTTTTCGATGCCTTCGAATGCATGTTTTGTTCCATTGTTTATTTTCCTTTCCATTTTTACTGGGTCTTGTAATATTTTATCACTCAACTCGTAATTTTTTAAAAACTCGCCATATTTGTTTAATTCTAATTGTGCCTGCTGACTTCTTAAAGTCATTTCTTGCAACTGATTAGTTTGATTAGTAAAATCTTCTTGCATAGTAGCAATAGCTTCTTCTTGAGTTGCTATCGCACCTTCTAATGCTTTATTGTTGGCTGTTAGTACTTGGTTTTGGTTGTAAAGATAGTAGCTTCCAAGACCTAAAACAAGTATAATTCCTATTAGTAATTGGTTCATGTACCTGTTGAAGTAGAAGTACTAGTCATAGTACTTGTGCTTGTAGTTGTTACTGTCACTGTTGTTGTTTCAGTGGATGTTTCTGTAGAAGTTGCCATAGTTGCTATGGTTATTATGAGTATTAATTCAATCATATTTGTTTTATCCTGTAATTGAGACCTTCTGCGCCTCGTAGTTCGACTATATCTCCATCTTGTGTTTTAAATCGGATATAGTTTGGTTGTTTTTTATAGAATTTTCTAACTATAAAGGTTTGATCGTCTGCATCTCCCCATTGACTGTTGTAGCTGACGGTTAATTCATGGTAAACTATAAACCAACTAAGAAACCAGTACCACCAGTCTTTAATTTTAGCTATCGTGGTTGCCACTTACTTTCTTAAGTCCTAGTTCTGCATCTTCTCTGCAGCCATAACCACATTGTCCGCCTTTCCAGTTAAAGAAGAATAATCCTTCTTTCTCAAAGATATGACCATCTGCCATTTCTTCAGGTTTTCCCATTTTACTTGGTTTTGGTGCTTCCATTTTTGTCTCCGTTGCTTTAATGTCTTTT
>CENI01023560.1_pt1 | contig 11232 bp, 3 predicted proteins | sample 530161 | NCBI WGS metagenome assembly CENI01 (sample SAMEA2591107, study PRJEB7988) | marine metagenome | isolation source: saline water (ENVO:00002010), including | reverse complement strand
TCCAACTGAGTTTGGAGGAAGTAATCCTATATATGTAATGAAAGAGGGAAGTACTTCTTCTAGTGGTGTTTCTATTAGTGGTAATCAAGTAACAGGAACAGAAATAGTAGGAGGAGAAACAGAAGAAGAAGAAGTTGAAACAGTTGATACAAGTAATTTTTTAACTTTAACTGATAAGGAGTCAGGGACAGAATATACATTTGATCCAGATTTATATCCACCGGGATATAGAAGTTTAGACCACATAGAATCTGGATATGATTATAGTGGCGCTCCTCCTTATCCATTACGAAAAGACTTTGAAACTTATGCAGAGTATAAAACAGCATTTGATGCTCATACCGATGGCGCATACGAAGATTGGAAAAATTCGCTTCCTAAAAATCAAAATGGAGATCCTATATTTCCTAAATTAAAGACAGATAGCACTATTAAAACAATAACTTCAAATCAAAATGTAACCGATACTACAGAAAATACTTCTAATGAAACTACACAACCTAGAACAGATTTAGGAACTATTACAACAACTCAAGCTCAACAAACAGATGATGAAGGAAATGTTGCTTATAGCGCACCTAGAAGTGTTATAACTCCTCCTGCTCTTCCTGAAGCTCCTATGCCAGTTGTAGGATCTATTGGAACAAGAGGGGGTGTAGATTCTTTAAGTAATGCAGAAGTTCTTCGTCTTAAAACTTTAATGGATAATGAAAATGCTGATCCTCGTCAAAGACAATTAGCTGAAGAAAGATTAAATGAGGTTGGTATATCTACAGATATTAAAACTATTGGAAGCACTACACAAGCAACAGCAGGAACAGTAGGGGCTACAGGAACACAACAAAGAATTGGTTTAGAAAGAGCAGCAACTCTTCAAGGATTATTTGGTAAAAATGCTCAAGGTAAAAATATAGCTTCTACTTACACAGCAGATCAAGCTGATGCAGCTTCATTAACAGCAGCTACAGGAGCAGTTTCTAGAGAAGCAGAAGCTTCTAGAGCAGGTACTGTAATTGCAGACAGGACACAAAGAGCAAGAGCTGATGAACAAGAAGCTTTAGCAGAAGATGAAGATTTTATAATTTCAGATGGTTCTTATGTAGGTAAAGTAACAGGAAGAACAGTAAATGTAGCTCCTACAAAAGAAGCTGAAGCAGCACAAAGAGAAAAAATTAGCGATTATACTTTACCTGAAGGACAAGAAGCAAAAATAGAAGACGCTTTATTCTTTGAAGCTGCACAACGAAGAACTGTTACAGGTACTGCTGCTAAAGGTCAAGCAGCTTCTATGGTTGCACAAGTAGGGGATATTCCTGCGCCTATTGCAGCCGCTATAGTAGAAGATCCTGCAACAGTAGAAGCTCAAGTAGATAATGAGCCTATAGAAATTCAAGCTGCTATAGCCGCATTACCTACAGAAGCTTTAGTATCTTCACAAATGGAAACTCTTTTGGCTGGTATTGATGAGGGAGTTACTCCTGCGTGGGCTAGACCAGCAGTTGCTAGAGTAAATGATATAATGGCTGCTAGAGGTCTTTCAGCTTCTACTGTAGGTCGAGATGCTCTTTTTAATGCTATTATACAGACAGCTTTACCTTTAGCTCAAAGTAATGCACAAGCTCTTCAGCAAAGAGCAGCACAAAATTTATCTAACGAACAACAAGCTAATATGTCTCAAGCAACTTTAGATATGCAAAGACGTATGGCTAACCTAAGTAATCAACAAACAGCAGGATCACAGACTGCTCAGTTAGCTCAAAATATGGCTACGCTTCAAAGCCAGTTTAGGCAACAAGCAATATTAACTTCTGAGCAACAGGGACAACAAATACGAGTACAGTCTCTTGCTAATCAACAAGAAGCATCGAAGGTTTCAGCTTTAAATCAACAAGCAATAAACGCTCAAGAATTAAACAATGAGCAACAAATAGAACTTGCTGATCTTCAGTATTTAAATGCTACTGAAAAAGAAAACATGACGGCTGAACAACAATCAAGACTTGCAGAGTTTCAAATAGGTTCTGATTATATTGCTAGGAATGCATCTTTTAAACAACAAATGGAAGTAGCAAATCTTGATGCAGAATCTAAAGTTAGATTAGCAAATCTTTCTGCTTTAAATGATGCGGCTGGTGATCAGATGACTGCTGATCAACAAACAGAGCTTGCAAACCTACAATCCAGAGTAAATACAAATATTACTTCTGCTAAAATTGCTGAATCAATGGGAATTGCACAGCTTAATGTTGATCAACAAAGAGCAGTAATAAACGCACAAACAGTAGCTAAAATAGATCTTGCTAAGTTTAGTGCAGGTCAACAAATAGAACTTGCTAACAGTAAATTCATGCAAACTGCAACTCTTACAGACTTTACTGCTAGACAACAAAGTGCATTACAAGATGCTACTACACTAGCTCAAATGAATATGCAAGAAGCAGACTTACAAACTAAAGCATCTATAACTAATGCTAATAATTTTCTTCAAATGGATTTAACTAATTTAAATAATTCTCAACAAGCAGCAGTTATAAATGCACAGTTAGCACAACAAACTGCACTATCTAATCAAGCTGCTAATAATGCAGCATTACAATTTAATGCTGCTTCACAAAATCAAGTTGATCAGTTCATGACAACGCAAGCTAATGCAATGGAGCAGTATAATGCATCTCAGTTTAATGCAATGCAACAGTTTAATGCAACTGAAGCAAATAGACTATCTGCAATAGACGCAGGTAATAACCTTGAAGCTTCTAGACTTAATGCACAGCTTTCAACACAAGTATCGCAGTTTAATGCTCAAACAGATTTTCAAAGAGAACAATGGAATACAGCAAATGCTCAAGCTATTGCTCAATCAAATATAGAATGGCGTAGGCAAGCTAATACAGTTGATACGGCTGCACAAAATGCTGCTAATATGACTAATGCTCAAATGAATTTTAATCTTACTACAGCAGAACAACAATTTTTGTGGCAAAATCTTAGAGATGAAGCAACCTACATTAGAACTGCATTTGAACAAGAAGAACAAAGAAAAGTAGCTATGCTTTCTACTGCGCTTCAGAATGAAGCACTAGCAGAAAAAGGTGGGGATAATGCAAGAACACTTATAGAATTTATAGCTGGTTTATTTTAAGGAGTAAAAAATGATATTTAAAGCTTTAAAAAATTTAGGCTCTAAACTTGTTAGAGGTGTAAAAAAAGTAGGTTCTAAAATTGTTAAAGGCATTAAAACTGGCTTTAAAGGCGTAATGAAATTTGTAGGAGAGCTAGGCATTGTAGGCCAAATAGGTTTAAGTTTATTATTACCGGGAATAGGGCAAATGATAGGCGGTTGGGCGCAAGGCATGATGGCATCTTCTAATGTTTTTATTAAAGGCGCAGGTCATATTTTAAATACCGCAATAAAAATAGGTGATAAAATTGGTGGAGTTGCTAAAACTATTACAGGAGGAGTTACTAAAATTCTTGGGCATACAGCAGGAACTATTTTAAATAAAATGGAATTAGCTAATCCTTTTAAGAACTTTACTGCTGGTTTAGGTTTTGGGCCAATAGATCCATTAACAGGAAAAGCAGCAGGAATTGATATAAGTAATTATCAATTTATGGCTGACCCATCAGGCAAAGCAACAACCTTGTTTGGAGATAATGGAGTGTTTAATGAAGTAGGATCAAATATAGGAAAATCATTTAGAGACTTAGTTTCTAAATCTACATTTGACGGTTCTTTAAATTCTTTTGCTAAACAAGCTATGTTAGATGAGCAAATTGGCCCTAGATTACAACAAGAAATAGAAACATTTATTGATAATCCTCCACAAGTTGAATTTGATGCAGATGGAAAACTTATATCTTTAGAAGAACAATATAAAGACTTTGCTGATATGGGTGAATTTAATCTTGATACTCTTGAATCTACATTTAAACCTGAAGCTAACTTTAACCTTCCAACTGATCCTTCAGTTAGCAAGTTACCAGATACTTTATTTGATGATCCACTATATAAAGGAAAAGAATATACAAGTCTTACTGATATAGTATCAGATAAAACAGACTCTTTATTAGATATGCAAAAAACAGTAGATAGTTTTAATATTGATCCTTCCTTTTCACCATTATATGATGAAAAAGGATTTGCTAGAGATATATTAGAAATGGAAGCTCCGGGGGGATTACCATCTACTCCACCAATTGAAAGTATTTTAGCACCAACAAATAAATCTGCTAATATCTTAACAGAAACAGGTAATCCTACTAATCCATATGAGTTTATTACTCCTGAAGTTGCAGATTATAGGCGTGGATTAGCTCAACAAACACACGACCAAAATTTAGCTTATAAAGCAGGATCAAGACTTGCAAGAGCAGGTGGAATTGATGCACTTGCAGGAGAAAGAGGAGGACAACAAAATATTGCAGGTGGCCCTACTTATAATATTGGTTCAGCCTTTAGTGCTGCTGATCTTTTAGCAGGTGTTGAAGGGCCAGTATCAGCAAATATGTTACAGTTCTTCGGCCCAATGGAAATAGGAAACTTTGGTAGAAATCCTTATGCTGGTGTTCAAGATATTGTAGGTCAACTACAGGGATCATATAACAGACAGCTAAGTGCACTATATGGATAATTAATATGAGAGTAGATACAAGTAAAGAAATAACAGATCATTTAGCTTTAATGACCCGACCAACTCCGGGAATGTCGCTTACTAAAAGTCCTGATAGTCCTGATGCTTGGGAAAAACCACCTCAGTTTACAGTACCTAAAGAAGCTGCACAGCACGTTTATGAAACTTTAATACAACCAGAAAATCATAAAGCAGTTCTTAAAAGTTTAATAGACGGTACTACAGTATTAGAGCTAACACAAATTATACTTTTTGCAGGGTACTATAATGGTAAGTTTAATCCTGATTTAATGTTAATGCTTATGGAACCCACTATCTACATGATAATGGCATTAGCTGAAAAAGCAAGAATTGATTATCTTTTAGATGAGGAAGATGATCCAGCAGATAAAAATAGAGTAGGCTACATACCTACACCCGATGTAAATTTAGAAGAACCTCCATCAGAGGTAGAAGAAATACTTGAAGACATTAAAACTGTTGAGACTCCAAGTCTTTTAGAAAAGGTAGAATAGTATGGCATATACAGCAGTAGATAAAATAGCTCAACAAAGCTTTAATAGAATTAGAGATAATCGAAAAAGAGCATCAAGACAAGAAACTCTTGGTGTTGGTTTAGATGCTCTTTCGGGTGCGCTTAAAAGTAGCTATCAAAGTTCTTTAGAAGATTTTCAAAATAATTCTCAACTTGTAGAAGCTGAAGCTTTGTATGAAGCTTCGCAAGATAAATTAAAACAAGCACAAGAAGAAGTTCGTTTAGCTACTACTTATGCAGGAGGAAAAGGAAAATATTTAGAAGATAATCATGCAAAAGATATTGCAACTAATATGCTAAATAGTGAAATAATGGAAGGAACTTATACTGCTGATAGTTACGGTAAAGTATTAAGCAGTTTAACAAAAGATTTAGTTTATGGTAAAGAACAAGAAGATGGTACAAGAGATGGTAAAGGGATGTTAGCTGATTTTAATCGTCTTGAAATAGCAACTCGTAAAATTCCTAAAACTTTAGAAGAGTATCAAGACTTTGTAAACGATAAGTTAGCTTTTCCTGAAAATACAGGTGGTTATTATTTACAACGTCTTTGGAATAATAAAACTCCTAAGATGATAGAACAAGAAGCTTTAGATAGAATTATTAAAACAAACGGTTTAGATCAAGGAACTGCTGCATTTAATGTAGCTTATGATGCATGGAATTTAGGATTAAACCCTAAAAAAACTAACTCTTTGATTGAAAAAATAGGATCAAAAATAAGCAGCATGGGAATTTTAAAACCTGAAACAATAACTTCAAGACAAATTAAAGATATAGAAATAAGAGATGATAATGGTAATATACAATTAAAAATACCTGTAATAGAAGAACAAGGTGTGGAAAAAGGAGGTCTAAATCCTTTTGTAAGACGAACACATCTTCCCGGTCATACTAATTCTATATTATATATAGGTAATGAAGAAGCTAGAAAAAATTTAAAAATCCTTCAAGGCGAAAACTTTAACGAGATATTTATTGTAGCTGATAAAGAAAAAAGAAAGTCGGTAGATCCTCATACAGGTGCAGAAGTAGAAAACACAGATGTTTTTGTACGACAAATTACTGGCCCAAACGCAGGAGACGTTACTAGAGAAGTAGCTAGAGAAAGACTAGACGTAAAACTAGATTCAGATAATATAGAAAAAATATATGCTAATTTATTAAGCTCAGAAACAAAATTAACAGATGAAATAGTTGATGCACATACAAATAGAGTTTATGCACTTGCTCAAGAATTTAAAAATCACGATCAATTTAATTACACTGATGACACACTTCAAGATGGTTTAAAATCTAGATTTGGAGAAAATATGGACGATGCGGCTTGGAAAAAGGCTGTAAAATTATCAATGGCTAGTAGTGCAAAGTTAGGAAGTAATTTAGCTCTTAGATATAATTTTCAAGATAGATTTAATTTAAATGAAGCGCAAGCTGTAACTTTAGGTAGAGAAATTGCTGCAATGCTTGAAATAGAAAATAATACTTATATAGCTAATAATTTAGATAAAACAGGTAATTATGGAGGTGCTGATTTAGTTAAAGATCCGCTTGCTAATAATATAAGAGTTTTAGGCGCATTAAATAAGCTAATGCAACTTGGAGATTTTAAAAATAAATTTGGTTTTTCAGATGAAAATGTTAAAGAAATTAAAAAATTTGCATATGAACTAGGTACATATGAGGAAGGTATAGAAGAATTTAAAAGATATTTAACATTCCCAGAAGGAGAAGGTAGAAAAGCTCCTATAGTAAATGAAGATAAAATAGCGTATTTTTTTGATGAAAATTTACCTAAAAGTTGGAACATTAATATGGAAGCTAGAAAAAATATTAAAGAAGAAACTTTTAATAATTTTTTTATGAATATAGATGTACAAGTAAGTAATGGAAAATATGCAAAACTATACGATTATTTAATGTATAAAATTAGAAATGTACCTATAGAGCCTTATTTATTTGAAAGAAAATCTAAAGAAGTTGAAGGTAAATTTTCAACAGGAGAAATAACTCAAGATACTGAAACAGGTACAACAACTGTTGTTCCAGAAATTAATTTTGAAACTATTGAAGGAACTAAAGTTTATAATTTAATTCAAAGTGATATAAAAGCTAAAGATTCTAAAACTACAAAAAGAGGAAGAAAAGAAAAACGTATACAAAATTCAATAAGAAATCTTATAGAAGAAGAAAATAAATTAATAGAATTTTTAAGTGATCCAGTAAATCAAAAAGCTGATCCAGAAAAATACAATGAAACAATAGAACAACTTAGAGTTCTTAGATCATATAATCAAGAAACAGGAATAACTCGTGTATGAAAACTTATGATGCTATAGGTTATGAACCTGCTCAAATAGATCAAAATATACCTCAAAGTATTGAAGAAGCTGAACTTGATCCTACTTTTCAAGCTGCTGCGGAAATATATGTAAACGGTATAAAAAGAAGTTCAGGATTTTTAGATACTTTTTCTTTATCAGAGCGTTTTGAAAGAGATGCAAAAACTGGTCGTTATGATATTACAGAAATATTACGAGATGAAGATTGGCGTTTAGAAACTATTCTTGATAGAAATTTAAATTCTAGTAATCTTACTGATTACGAAAAACAAGCCTATCAATATATAAGAACTGTGTTTGATGAGTTACAAATTAAAGGGGGTAAAGAACGAGCGCAACAAATAAAAGATATAGGTACTGATATTATATTTAGTCCTACTACATTAGCGAGTCTTTTACTTGGTGGCCCCGGAACAACTCAAGCAAGTCGAGAAGGAATGAATGCTTTAGCTAGGTTTGCATTAGCAGATACAGCTACAGCAGCAGCTACAAAAGGTTCAATATTTGGAGCAGCTACTGGCTTTACAGAAGATCTTGCTCAACAAGGATATCAGAAAAGTACAGGTGTAAGAAAAAATATTGATTATGGAAGACTTTTGGGAGCTACTACTCTTGGTGCAGTCATAGATGGTGGTATTTCAACTTTAGCTAATAGAGCTTCTAACCTTTCAAAAAATAGATTTGATAACGATCAAGATCCTAAAACTATGAGGGACAGATCAGAGGATGATACTGCTGGAGAAAATTCTGAAGTTAATGCTGTTATTGATGAAGAAGTAAATAAAGTTATTTCAACTGGCGAAGGAAAACAATTAGATCTTCCTCTATTAACTGAAGAAGATATAGAGATGTATAATAGTAGGCCAAGTAGAAATCAACCTAATCAAACAGATGTTCTTCAATTTAAAATGAGATTTCTTCGTGGTTTAGAAGCTCGTCTTTTAGGAGATGCAGGAGAAAAAATAACTAGAAGAGAACGTATAGCTTTAAATAAAGAACTAGAAAGTTTAAAACTTGAAAGAAAAAATATTGTTGTTGAACCTGCTGATGTTGAGCCTATAAAAGGTGAATCTAAAAGAAGACAAAAAATAAGAGCAAAGCGTTTAGGCGAAGAACAAGTCGCAGAAAAAAGAACTGATTTAGATTTAAAAATTCAAAACTTAGAAAATAAACTAGAACGAGATGCTATAGGGACACTAGCTGAATCTGATCTCAGTAGGCTTGAACAACTTATAGTGCCTGATCAATTTAAAGATGAGTATTTAGAAGCTTTTGAAAAACAATTTCCTAAAAAGAAAACTTATGTTCCTTCAAAAATTAATGTTAATGCAGAAGAAACAGCAGAAAAAATAAGTAAAGAAGCAGGAGGAGGTACGCAAACTATTGAAGAAGTACAGGATACTATTGAAGAAACCATAGCAGATCTTCCACCTAATACTCCTCCTAGTACAGCATCTGGAAAATTAAAATATAATATTAATAGAATATTAAATAGATATGGATCTAGAATAATTTTTAAACCTGTTAGTGTTATACAATCATTCGCTAACGATTCTAAAACTGCTGCTAATTTATTAACAAGATTTAGGTATGATGCTAATCGTAATATATGGGAACAACGTGACTACGATAAACAAGATTTTTTTGAAATATATAAAGAAACAGCAGGAACTCATTATGTAAGAGCTAAAGTAGCTATGGAGCCTATAGCAATAAACATGAGAGGCGAACTAAATGATTTAGCTAATAATCAAGTTCTTAAAGTTCTTCGTGGAGGAGAAATAGATAACGAAAATATTAATAAAATTGCATTTGAGTTAAGAGATGTTTTAACTGAAATAGGAACTAATCTTAAAAAAGCAGGTTTTATTACTGGAGAAATAGAAAATTATTTTCCTAGAGCTTGGAACAGAAAAGCTATAGAAAGAGATAAAGATACTTTTGCAGAAAAACTTTTGTCATCTGGAGAAGCTACTAATATTGAAGAAGCTAATCGTATTGTTGAAGATATGTTAGATAAAAAAAATCATCTTGGTCAAGGTAGTGGTGCTGGTTCTACTTTCTTTTATACACGAAAATTTGATAAATTAAAAGATAATGACTTTGAAGAGTTTTTAGATAACGATGTTGTAAGTGTAATGAATAATTATATATTTACAACTTCAAAACAATTAGCTAAAAAGAAAGCTTTTAATGTGAGAAAACAATCAGAGTTTCAATCTCGTTGGATTGATCCAATACGAAGAGAGTTAAGAGCTAAAGGTAAAACTTTAACTAAAAAAGATGAAGCAGATCTTATTAGAGTATATCAATCTACTACAGGTGAAGGAGTAGATAGGTATTCTAGTTCTACATTTCAAGGTATTGTAGATGGATATGGTATTGCAAATAGAATGGCTTATCTACCTCTTGCTACTCTTTCTAGCCTTACAGAAGTATTTATTAATATAGCAAAAGCAGGGCCAGTTAAAGCACTAAAGGGTTTTGTAGGAGCTAGTGATGCTGCTCGTAAAACAATTACTGATGATCTTTCAGAAAAACTAGGAAAGCAGGGACTTACTGAACAAGAAATTTGGAAAGAAATGAATAAGTTTGGTCTTGCTCTTGATATGTCTTTAGTTGATGTAGCAGAAAGATTATCTGGTGATCAGATACAAAGTAAATTAGGGCAAAAAATAACTAATAAATTTTTTAGAGTTACGTTCTTAGATCAGTGGACAAAATTTGTTCAAATGTCTTCTTACTTAACTGGTAAAAATCTTATTACAGAAAATTTAGAAGCTATTGCTTTACATAGAAAAAAAGATTTAGCTCCTTCATCTAGGATTAAAAGATTAGAAACAGAACTAAAAGAACTTAATGTAAATATTGATCAAGGAATTAAATGGCTTGAAGGTGGATTAAACACTAAAGATTCTTTTTATACTGATATTCAAAGAGGAGCAGCTAGATATACTAACGAGGTAATTCTTAATCCTTCTCCTGAATCAGGATTAAAACCTACATTAATGTCGAATCCTCAAACTTCTATATTGTTTCAGTTTATGGGTTATCCTACTGCTTTTACAAATACTGTATTAAAAAATGCAGGTAAAAATCTTTTAAAAGGAATAGTTAGGTTAGATTTTGAAAATACAGCAAGAACTGTTGCTGCTGGAGCTATTATGACTGAAATGGCTAGATGGTCTAACTATGCTAGAAGTGGAGGAGAATCTGAAAAGTATAAAGATCCATTAGAAATATATAGTCGTGCTGTAGTTCGATGGGGCGGTAATGGTATTGTAGCTGATATGATGATGAGAGCTAATAAAGCTGCTGAAATATATCAAGATCCTTTAGCTAGTGTTACAGGTTTTATGGGGCCAGTAGGACAGGATGCTTATACTCTTATAAGAAGAGGAGATGCAGTAAGTTTTTTTGGAAAGAAAGTTCCTTTTTATGGTGCGTTTAAAACTGTTGAAGATGCTTTTGATGTAGAGTTTGTTGATAAATATAATAACGCTCTTAAAAAGGGAGATAAACTTTTTGAAGAAACTTTTGTTCCTGAAAGATCACCAGAACCTAGATCAGGTTTATTTGAAGGTGGTCTAGCTATACTACGAGACACAGATGAGAAAGTAACTAATGTATCTAATGTAATTGCAAATCCAGAAGAACGATTAGTAGAAAACACTGATAGAACTTTTGAAGAAATTGCAGAAGATCCTTTAAGGCAGATGTT
>CENI01055282.1_pt1 | contig 11251 bp, 24 predicted proteins | sample 530161 | NCBI WGS metagenome assembly CENI01 (sample SAMEA2591107, study PRJEB7988) | marine metagenome | isolation source: saline water (ENVO:00002010), including | reverse complement strand
TCGGATATGCCATGATGCAGGGGGAATGGGTCGATAAGGAATTGTTGATGGTCGATTTAGACGACCGACTGCGTGGCATTCTTGAAGACACACTGAAAATGCGCAGAAATGTTATGGATGAAGACATCCGTTTGATTCGCACTACCTATTGGGAAAAGGATGTTCCCCGTTCCGTTCTCGTCAAAGACATAGCACGCCTTGTCTGCGACAACGATTACTCCGCTTCTAAGAGGTGGATAGAAGAACACTTGATAGGTCAAGCGTGGTTCTCAGAGTTTATTCCTAAGCGAGATGGCAGAGGTCGCAAAGGCGTAGTCTGCCGTTTCGGATTTGAGGATGGTGTTATGAATGGTTAAGAAAGTAGTTTATCGAAAAATGATTGCGAACAAGCGCAGTAAATCCAAAACAGGAAAATACGCCGTATTCCTCGATGCGTGCGAGCGATACTTTCTTGAGAACGGCGCAGACAAAGTTTTCAACGGTAAAGACTTAGCCGCCGATGTGCGCACTACAAAGGGCCGAAGACTGTTCGCAGTTCCTCCGTTGCGTGGCGTGGCGCAGATAATGAGCGCAGATAAACAAAAGCGATTTATCAGAGTCGGTAATACCGGAGTCCAAACCTTTGCGTATGTCGGGGGTGGAGTCGATGCCGAGTAAGAGAACACGATTCCTCAGATGGCGCAACAGATGCGTAGAATATCTCTTAAACAACGGAGAAGCGTTTACTGAAACACTTTTGGTAGAAGCAGGTTCGCATGGCAAAAAACCATCCAACATACCGAGCGCCTCGCAGATTCTCATGCGGGATGATAGATTTATCGGGGAGTATGAAAGTCAGTCCAACCAAAATCTCATGGGTAAATGGGCCGCAAAACAGAAAATATGGAGGCTTGCAGATGAAGAGTAGAAAACAAATACAAGCACGCATAGATGAACTCAGTGCCATGAAGAACACCGTAGAGAGGTTTCATTTGATTGAGTCTTTGCGTTGGGTCATCGAGGACAACAACTGCCCTCTTTGCGCACACCGAGACAGAAAGGATTTGGAGGTTCAGGTTTTCAACGGCATTATCACCACCTCATACCTTGAGGCAAAATATAACTGGGAGGCAGGTCTTGTCGAAGAACACTTGTCGGAACACATGCAGTATGACCCCGCAGAAGCATTAGAGGTGGAGAAGGCTCGCAGTGAAGCGATTACAACTCTCGATATGGCAGAGGATGTATTTTCACGCATAACAAAGTGGCTTGATGAATGGGAGGCGAAGAAAGACGCAGAAGGTATTGATGGTGAATGGCTATCTACCGCTACCCGACTTGTTGCGCAAGCCAACACATCGGTTAAATTGATTGGCACATTGAAGAAAGAGATTGGCGTTGATTCGCAAATCCTTCTTGCGCAACAGCAAGTCAATGGCGTGATGGGCGTTCTCGTTGATGTTCTGCGCAACGAACCTAAACTTCTCAACGATATGCAGTTGCGCCTCGGCGCTATGCAAACTCCCGCTACCGTCATTGATGATGGCGAATGGGAGGTTCTTTGATGGTTGCGCACCCGCTAAACAAGAAACTGCGGCAGTGTCAAAACTGCGGCCATACTACCGAAGCACGCTACGCTTCTCATAAAATCTACCAACCTGCTCTACGCAGAATGGTTTACTGCGGATATATGCGGGTGATTCGGGATGAATGAGGGTGAGCCTATCAAATGGCGTGCGCATTTCAATCAGTTGATTGCCCGACCTATCCCTGAATCCGAGTTTCCTGAAATCGTCAAAAGAATGTTCGATGACGGACTTATTGCAGTTTTGACTCTCGATGGGTTGAGGTGGTTTAGTGGCCGCTATCGGGTTTCTGCTAAGGTGGTTCGCGATATGTGGGGCTTAAGTGAGCATCAGTTTAAGAGGTTCAACCGTTGGGTTTATAAGAACGATAGTTTTATGTCAATTATACAGGGAGATGAAGAGATATGACCGAAGAAAGCCAACGATATGACATGAAGTTTTATTCACTAAAGGACAATCAAATAATTGAACAATCAATAGACGCAACTACTGAGGGCTTTGTCTCCTTTTTGACTGGTTACTTGAGTTCTTGTAACGATATGCTCGTCGGGTTTACTAAGCGTAGTCTGAATCAGGACTCGTTGATAAGCGACAAAATAAAATCATTGAAGAATGAAATTAGAAGGATGGAGCAATACTTGAGCGAAGAAACGCTTCAAGAGATGGCGCTACATGATGCGGGGTTGATTTGAATGCGTAAGTGGGCGGTAGTCGCCAACATGACAAGCGTTGTATTCTGCGACGATGACGGCGAAGCAAACTTTGTCGAGCATTTTTTTGAAGGCATGGATTTGCAGTTTAACTTGACCGGCGAAGAAGTCGGTAAAGGATATTTTAGAGCAACCATGCCAAACGGTATTCCGATAATAATTTTCTATGACGACTGGCGCAAAACCAATTTGAAGGTGAAAGCATGAGTAAGGCATATCGAAAGCACGCAGTCGCTAAAGCGGTTGAGACATGGGATATTTCAGAATGGTTTAGCGCAGATTCTATTTTGCCGAAAGCACATGAGGCTCTCCCGCAGAGCCATATGTCTATCAATGTGTATGCTGTCGCCAAAGCATTAACGGTTCTTGAATCGAAGGGTGTTTTGACTTCACGCAAAAGCGGCGGAGTGAAAGAGTATTCTCGCATAGAAGGTGTTTGGGATGGGCGTTCTCATTTTCACGCATGATGCTAAGAAGTATCGAGTCGGAGATTATGTCGAAGGCTCGGAGGTTGTTTGCGCACCCAATGTCGAAGGATTAACAGTGATAGTCCATAAGAAGAATCCGACAGCAAAAGAATGTCTCGACTGGTTGCCGTATATCTCATACCGCATGGTTTGGGTTTGCGCAAAACCCCCGAAAATCAAAAAGAATGATTCAGTGATAATTGACGGTCGCTTTGAACAATCAGATTACACACGCAGTATCGACGCAACGATGCGTTGGCGGGATAGGTCGAAAGCAAAAGAAGAATGTGAGAAAGTGCCTATTCCCCTGATGCTCTCCTTTCTGCGTGAAAACAATAAGGATATTGAACTTTGGCGCACACTCGCAAAATCATTTACCCATGTTCCTGAATCGTTTCAACAGAACCTAATTGCCTTTGCGCATAAACCAGTTCGCAGAATGGCGTGGCCCAAGAAAAAGAGAAGTGATGAAACGATACTCCCTTTGGGTGTGCGTAGTAGTGATTTGTATTGGCAAAGGATAATCGAGAATAGTCGAGAAGCGGCAAATGATTTACGCAGAACGGAAAAGGATGCTTTGCCCAAAGGTGTAAAAAAGCGTGCGCAGAAAAAAATAGAGGATTGGTTGTAATGTATTATCAACAGTGCATGATACTGCAAGTAATAATTTTCATACTTGTATTCTTTCTGCGCTTTGCTTTCGCAGTTCTGTTTCATGTCGGCAACAAACCTTCTTTCAAGAAAGGGGGCGGTGTTGCGCAAGGTGTGCCGTCATATGTGTGGTATAATTTGGGCGAGGATTAAAATAACAACGATACTTAGCCCGTAATGTGGCGAAGAACAACGGTAAAGTCCGTCGCCTGATTGCGCAGATTCTATTTTCAGAAGGGCCGATGACAAGAGCAAGAGTTTGCGAGCGATTGCATGAGTTGGGTATGTTCCGAGAAGTGCCGAGCGAATCAAGTCTTGCGGCACTGATTAGCAAAAATACGCAGGTTGTATCGGTCGGCCACACCAAAATTGAACTTAGCAACGGTGCGAGAGTCAATAACATGGTCTTCGATGTCGATAGAGAATTAGTCAAAGAAGAACGAGATTTGATGCTCACTCGACCATACTCAAGCATGACAACCGTTGAAAGAAAGTGTGCGGTTCGATGCCCCGAATGCCGACAAATGAGAATAATAGAAGAGAAGTTTGGGTCTTGTCTTATATGTCTCCGGCGTGCGGTTTAATAGGGCATGGGTCAAAGCATACACCATGAAACAATTACTTCACATCGGTTCTAAAGAATACGATTACAAGAATCCCTCTTATGCTTGCGGTGAACCCATAACTCATAATCCTAATATGACAGACGCAGATGCTATGGCTCTGCGCAAATGCCCTAAGTGTTTCCCCAATGGGTTCACTGCGAAGGTTGGTGCTTCGCGCACTTTTGTTGAAGAGGAACCAACCAAGAAGTCTAAGGTTGTAGAAGGGTTGCGTGAAAGAGGAATAGGGGGTTGGCTCTAATGGTTGCCGGACAAGAACCGAATGCTACTTACGCAGACGACATGGATTCAAGCGTTTATGATATTCTGCGCCAAAGAGTGCCGATACAAATAGCGATAGACTGGCTCATAGATTACATCAGAAAATGGCCCGAAGAAGACATTTACTATCATTTGGCAGAAGCAGTTTACCATGACGCAGAACCCATATTGGAGGAATTATCAGATGAATACTGAAAGCAACTACACAGTAAAACAAGTATTTAACGCACTGCGTTATATCAGAAGCAGAATCAACGCAAACGACTTCATGGAGTTATTTTTCCCCGAAGAAGAGTTTGACGACTACCATGTGAAGAAGTGGGAGATGTTCAGAGATGACATATGCGGTTTTTGGTGTTATTCGGATTATGACAGACAGGCTACTATCCACCGACTTGTTGAAGAATCAGTAAGGGATTGATAATATGGTTGAAATAACAGAAGAACAGCGCATACAACTAATTCAAGGCATTGAGACTCTTGCCGATATAAGCGGCAAATATAGCGAAACTGTTACATTGGCATTTGACGCAATAGACATTATCAAGCGAATGGGTAGAATAGACCTCGCTCTAATTCTTCTCGACCGACTCAATAAAATTATAGGAGTTGCGCAGGAATGACTCTCATAATAGGTATTGCAGGGCGTATGCGCACAGGAAAATCAAGTCTTGCGCAGTTGCTTGAGGAATACCTTTCGCAGACACATACAACAATGACATTTTCATTTGCAGAAGCAGTGCGTCAAGAAGTGGCGCAGTCTATTTGGTCTAAACACAGAAAAATGGAGGCGAGGTATATGTTGTCTCGGCATGAGTCCGAACATAAGGAGTCGGTTCGCCCACTACTACAAGCATTGGGTCAAGCAAAGCGACAAATGGTTGATGAAGACTATTGGGTTGATGCGGTGCAAGACTCCATCAATCGTCAAGGTGAAACATCAATCGCAATCATAGACGATGTGCGCCATCATAACGAGGCAGACTTCTGCATCAAACATGGCATTCTTATCAGACTGCGTGCGCACGAAAGCACATTGATTGAGAGAGGTGCGATTCCTGAAAGACTTGCGCACTACTCGGAAAACGCTATGAAAAACCCATCCTCTCAAGAATTACGCAAACCGCATAGAGTCTTAACTCTCGATACTGCGGGTCTTTCACCAAAAGGTATGCTCAAAGCATTGCGCCCTTTCATTGACGAATTGGTTGAAGGTGAGTTTGAATGATTCAACGATTTGTCAAATGGTTTCTGCGCAAAAAGGGTGTTGCTATATGCCACCTATGCAACGAACCAACACTGAACCTGATGAGTGATAAATTGACTTGCTACGGTTGCGAACATGAAGTCATGGGTTATGAACATGAACATGACGCAATCCTTGAAATGCTTTACGGAGATGGTGTTTGATGAGCAGTATTTGGTGGGAAAAGCACCGGCCTTCGGGCCTCAAAGGGTTTGTCGGTCAAGAGCATTTGATGGGCGAGATGAAGAAAATTGCCTATGAGAATGCGCCGATGCAACACTTCATATTCAACTCCGTAGAAGCCGGAACTGGCAAAACAACTCTCGCATATATCCTCGCTCGGATGAAAGGTTTTGAGGTTGCGCACTTCAATGCTTCATCGAAGAGAACAAGAGGTATTGAGTTCATCGAAGACGACATCATACCGCTTGCGCAAAGCGGTTTAAACGAACTGATTATACTTCTCGATGAAGCAGACCAATTGACTCCTGCGGCGCAAAGCGCACTAAAGGGTGTCATAGAAGGCGCATCATGCTTTTTCATCCTTACATGCAACGACCTGAGCAAAGTTTCCCGTTGGCTTCAATCTCGATGTCAAGTGCGCACTTTCAACAAACACACGCAAACGGACATCATCAAGGTGATGAACAAAATACTTTTCTCGGAGGGATTGAGTGTAGATGAAGAAAACCTCAAGACCATAGCAAATTGCCATGACGGGGATTTGCGCAATAGCATAGGCGCACTTCAAGCATATTCAACTCTCAACCCCGCAGAAGGACTAAACTTCTTACTGCGCATGAATGAAGGTTTTGATGCTCGGCGGTTTTTGCGCTTAACTACAAAAGAAAAGAGTATCACCGACGCAGTTAAACTGGTGGGCAACATGAACATAAGAAAGTTAATCCGTAGCGTTTTCGACTACGCAGTTTCAAGCAACGCCAAACCTGAGATGATTCGCTCAGTCATAGAATCCTGCGTGGTTTCCGAGAGAGATATGGTTAATGGCGTAGATGAGAAAATAGTCCTGTATGATTTTGCGAGAATGCTCTCATTGGGCTAAAATCGTTGGGTTTATATGGATAACAGGATAAGGACAGAATACAACGGAAGTGAAATACCATGATTGAACAGAAAATTATTGATAGAGTCGCAAAGAACATCGGATGCCCTGTTGAGCAATTGCTCGCAAAGCACGCTACGGTTCTTTCGGCCAACCAAGCAAACCTTGAGGCTACGGGCCTCGGACAAGAAGACATTGACATGAAGTGCCTAAGAATGGCGGCGGCAGAACTGCGTGTAGTAAGCGCACGCCTCGCTAAATCAGGTTGCGAAGCAATCGAAGGCATGTTCATCAGTGTGCCTCGCGTTAAAGACTTCGCCAAAGGCCAATATGAGCGTATGAAAACTAATCTCATGGGCCTCGATGAAGAAGCACGCATAGGTCTTGTTGCGCAGGGCGCAGTCGCACTATACTTGAATGACGATGTGAACGGCGGTTTCCGCTATATCTATAATCCGACTCTTGAATACAAGCGAGACTTCGCCGCAGAATCCGAGGAAAAGAACTCAGAGGCTTTGCCAAAGGCCGCTATGGATATTAACGACGGCACAGGACACTTTGTTCTTATTGCCGACAAATCCTCCCCCACATGGCCCAACGGCGGCGCAAACTTTCGATACGGTCGCTACAAGCAACAATCGGAACCAATGCGAGACTGCTTATTCTTGGGTCGAACAAAGGACAATCAAACAGTCCGACCAATCAAGGTGCGCTTCAACGGCGAAGACTCATACACAGACCACCCCACATATGTAACCGGAACAATCCCTGCTAAAATGGGTCGTGATGGCAAAACTGCTTATGCGAAGAAGGGCGTTTCTGTTTTCAATGCCGATGAATCCCTCATCAGTCTCTTTGAATCCCCTCCTTTGGACTCAGAAGGCAATGGGCTTTTGCCTGAACATGGCGTAACTCCCCTCTCCGGTTTGGGCGACCTTGAAGGTTGGCTCACTTCTCTCTCTGATAAGGAAAAGTGGGATGCTCTCTGCGCACTACCTCTTGAGGTTGCGCACATTGACCCAAGAGAAAAAGGTGGCTACATCATTACTCTCGCAGACCTCGACATCACCTCACCGATTCCTCCGATTGACCTATGGGTTTCTAAAGAAGAAGAGTCGAAAGTGGACTTCTCGGTTGGTTCTATTGTCGTCGCAGTCGGCGGCGGTTGGATTGACAAGAATGACGGTATGCCTCGCATGGGTGTCTCCGGTTGGTGGGTCATGGATGCAATCGAAGGTGTCGCTCAAGAAGAAGTAGTTCTCGATGACTCAACGGCAGAAGAGAGTGGATGGTGATTTTGAATGGCAAACGCATGGGCAAAGGCAAAAACTGCGCAGAAAGACACACAGACGGACAAAGCGCCAATGCGTGATATGAAAGCGCACTACGCAGAATTGTTTGCGAAGAAGCGTTCCCGCACGCAAAGCATCAGAATGGCTCTCGTCGGAAAAGAAAATACGGCGAAGACCGGATTAGCAGTCTCTATTGCTCGCCAACACATCGGCGCAGAAAAGGGCATTGTCATATTCGATGTCGATAACTCCGCAGTCCAAACAGTAGCGGCAAACTACGCAGACGATGAGAACATAACAATCATCCCTCTCTATGATGAACTGGATGATACTATTTTCAACGCAGACAACTCAACAAACTACACTGCGCTCGTTGATAAAATGACCTATTTCATTAACATTGTTGCGCAGAAGTGCAGGGATGGAGAAGTCGGCGCAGTTATCATGGATGGCATGTCTTCATTCCTTAAGTGGTGCGAGTTCGCAATGACCGATGTTTTACTCAACCGTTCTAATAATCCTGTCAATGTCGATGACGGAGACAAGTTTAATCAGGCCGAGTGGCGCATCCGTAACAAACTGTTCAAGGATGTAGTCAATCGGGCGCATCAACTACCTGTTGATGCAGTATTCTACAACTTTCACTTGAAGGACAAGAAGCAATTTGCAGACCTCGGAAACGGACAAAAAGGACTTATGAAAATCGGTGAAGAACCGGAATGGGATAAAGGAACTATGCGCTTGTTTTCACAGCAACTATGGATGACTCGATACACTAAGAAAGGCGACCTCGCCGCAGGTGTCAAGGCAGACAAGACTCTCAAGGACAACGAATGGCAAATTAGAGCCTCAATCGAAGAAATGAAGGGCTTCAACATGGAGCATCTCGGTAAAGACTACACCGTTTTGACCGTAGCAGACGGCGCAGTTGATTGGGCCGGACTACCTTTCTTGACATGGGGTTGAGTAATTGAACCCTAAGAAGCGTGTAAAACGCGTCTTTATGCAAAGTAAGACGGCGGGTAAAATACACTACGCCGTCGAATGTGCGCAAGAAGGTAAACTTTCATACATACTATGTCGGGGTTTCCCGTCAATAGGTAATCATACTCATGCGCATTCTGCCGAAGGTTCAGAATGTGCGCAGTGTCTCCGCGTCTTGAAAAAGACGCTACGGCAGAACAGCGACAGGTTTATATTGATTAAGGATGGAGGGATAGAACATGATGAAAATTGATGTATCAGACTTAACCTCTATGCTAAAAATGGCCCGACGCATGAACAATGTCGGCGGTAAACTTCTTGAGCAAGTGAAAGGAGCAGTCATAATTTATGACGGCGAAAAAAATGTTGCTCAGACGACAAACATAGTGCGTGATGGCAAAACAAGCATTGCGCAAATGTCCTGTAACCTTTCGGAAAAGAATGAAGAAAGTGGCAGGTTGGTTATTTCCGATATTGCGCAAACTCTCGACGCTCTGAAAAAACACAGTGGCGTAGTATCGTTGAGCAATGATAACGGCAAATTGATTATCATTTCAACTAAGCGCAGAACCACACTTGTAAGCGACGAGCGAGCGAAAGCATTCCCGCACACCAAAAAAACGGTTATGCAGTGGTCTGAGGATAGCACAGAACGATGGGGCATATCTATGGGTAAAATCCATGAAGGAATATACACCGTCAAGGGAACAGATGAATTGAAACCTGTATTTTCTGCCGATGTTGATGTCGGGGAATTGTTGTCTGCTTTAGACTGCGGGAATATGAACGGCCAAAAAGTGAGCGAATACACCTTTCGCACTCTTGACAAGGATTTATCCGTAACAGTTGGCGCAGAACTCAAGGGCCAAACCACATCCTCTTTATCAACCAAGTTTCATGCCTCTAAAAAGGATGTTGAAACGACGGTATCGGGTGGTTTAGAGCATGTATTGCGCAGTAGTAAATCAAAGACTGCTCGACTAAGGCTATTTGACTTCACCCAATACGGCGCAGGAATTGCTTTGTCATTAGTCTGCGCAGACTTTGCGTTGTTTCAAAGAGAGGTTGTTTGATGGCTTTAATAGACCTCTCGACTATCTACTCTACAAAATCTGTAAAGTGGTTGCATAATTTACATAACTCGCATTTCAAAAACCTGACAATAACGGAGACTGAGTATGTTCTCAGTCAAATGGGCGAAGTAATGTCTATGCGCAAACTCGGCAGAAAAATAGGTTTGATGGCTACAATCATTTATGAGTTTGAAATAGGTGAACAATTTAGCGCAGAAAAACTAAATCAGAGGGCGCGCAAATACATTTGCGATAAAATGTCTTTGACAAACGACAGCGTGGGTGCTATTCTGCGCCTATTCAAAAAGTGGGGCGTAGTCCACCGAGAGCCTAAATTGGTCGGCGGTCGAGTAACATACATAAGGATGAGATAAAATGAAAATAAACTTTAAATGCTTAAATTGCGAAAATATGATTAACATTGAATTGGGAGAAAAAGGTAGCGGCGCTCAGGTTTCCTGTAACTACAATGGGTGCGGGGCGATTATGCGCATTGACGCAGAATTAACTCCCGCAGAAAGAGATGAGAGATACAGAGATGCCGACTGGCTCGGACTGAACTACGGAACAATGGGTCGCAGTATGGCGAGCATAGCCAAAGAATGTAGAGTATCTCCTATGACAATCCAACACTGGTTGCAGACGCACGCAATAGAAACACGCAGTCGCGGTCGCCGCAAGAAAGTGGTTTGAATGTGCGCAAAGCCCTTATTTGTCGATTACATATTGACACATGAAGACTTAGAAACGATTTGGGGTTCAGATTTACCCCTCGCTTCTGAAAAGGGCTATCCTGATTTTTTCGATAACATGGTCTATTGGCTTCTTTGGGCCAATCAAGAACCTATTGCATATACTGCTTCTTTGACGACGCATTATGACGGCAAAAGAAAGTTTGCGTTTGTCGGCAATACCTATGTGCGCAGTGAATGGCGCAGTAAAGGTTTACACTCGTTTCTTTTGAGTGAGCGCAATTCTGCGCCGCACATGAAAGACCTCGACAAAATTACTATACTGAATCCGATTGAAGGAGTCGGTATGGCTCAATTAGAAAGGGTCGTTTCAGGTTTAGGCTATCACAGAATAGATTCTTATTCTCAAGTCGAGGACATTATGCCTCGGCAGGTTTATATGAGCATCGAACAAAGAAACATATGGAGGCTTAATTCTTGAAGAAAATTATACTCGCAGATTGTTTAGATGCTTTGAAAGACATGAAAAGTAATTCTGTTGATTCAATCGTTACCGACCCACCATACGGATTATCCTTCATGGGTAAAAAGTGGGATTATGATGTTCCTTCTGTTGAGATTTGG
>CENI01029185.1_pt1 | contig 11284 bp, 14 predicted proteins | sample 530161 | NCBI WGS metagenome assembly CENI01 (sample SAMEA2591107, study PRJEB7988) | marine metagenome | isolation source: saline water (ENVO:00002010), including | reverse complement strand
CAGCAGCCTGTCGTGTCGTCAGACTACTATATATAAACCAGCGTCTAAAAAAATTTTGGACTCAAGGGGCTTATTTGCGGCCTAGGCCTTTTGGGCCATTGTTTCGGCCTCGGTTCTTTTTCTTGGACATAACTCTAAGGTTACCTTTGGAGTTATTGGTAGGGTTACCATCTTTATGGTCAATATCTTTACCTTTGATGGCTGACTTGCCATACATCCGAGCAGCCGTTCTGCGGGCCTTATTGCGCGCTGCTCTCCGTTTTTTTTGTAAAGGGGAAGAATGGTAAATGTAATCCTTGCGTTTTCTGGTTGCTTCTGATTCTGCCATGTTTTTTCTAGTTGCTTTTATTAGCCATGCGGGTTATTATAACATATGCGGACACAGCTTCGCCATAGCGGGGTCATTGACTTTATTGCGAGCTAGGTAGTGCGAATAGTTTACTCATAGGTCAATGGCTTATTTTTTTACCTTTCCTTCATGCTATTTCAGGGAAAGTAACCTATAATCTCTGAGGGTGTTTAGTCCTGGGAGACTCTCTTTGAAGTTTAATGTCATTCTTGGCGATTACCAATTTTACCGTTCAGAGATAAATCTATGCGATTTATCTATTTTCACCCTGGGGCTTGCAAATGGACTATAATATGTTTTAATCGCAGGCATTATAGCATAAGATTTTAGTATGTCTAGTCCCAAAGAAGAATTATTAATAAAAATTAAGGAATCAGTCCTTGAGTTTGCTGCTGACGAGAAGTTTGATAAGATCAAGTGCTTGTCTAGGTACGATCCAGACAAGGTATCTAATATCTTGTATTTGTTTAGTATAGGAAAGACCCAGACGCAAATTGTAAAGAAGTATGGATTTCACAGGCAGACTGTAATTAGTATACTCACGGATTATTCGGATCATCTAGGTAAGTTCAAGGAACTGGGTGGTAAGCTCGCGGCCAGGAACTATTTGCAATTGACTTCATTAGAAGAGGATCTGGTAGAGAAGGTGCGGGATAGGTTGGAGAATGACCCAGAGATGGAGGTAAGCTTCCGCGATTTGAAGGAGCTTTCAATAGCAAAGGCTAATGCTAGTCGTGAAGCCTTGACCGCGAGAGGTGAAGCCAGTAATATAACTGAAGAGAGAAAGGTAGTTACTCAAGAGGATTACGAGGATACTATCAAGGCAGCGAAGGAAAGACTTGAGGCACTTAAAAAAGTAGATATAATAGATATAGATGGCGATAACTGAGGATTATGATGATTTATTTGATAGGGTTCGTGGCAACTTAGGCGAACACTTCTCAAACTACATGTTTATTGTCATGGACGATGATGGCGACTTGTTCTATGATTATAGCAACTATAGGGTTGGTAGAATGCTTGTTAAGGAAGCTCATGAAGATATGCAAGGCAAAACAGATATGCTTGATGTCATATGGGAAGAAGAGATAGCAGAAGAAGGCGACGAAGAAGATGGAACTGACGTTTACTAAGCATCCTTTATTGGATGCACCAACTGACGAGGAGATAGTACTTCTCGCGGAACAAGACCCACAGCTGCTACGGCAGCTTTTTGAGGTTCATGAGGGTAGGATACAGGCCGCGGAGGAAGATCCTGTTCGTTATGGCTTTGACCTTGAGGGCTGGGCTAGGATCAGAGATGGCTTAGAGGAGTACAATGAAGTACTTGTTCTGGGTGGTAATAGATCTGGAAAGACTACTGGTTGTGCAAAAATGCTCATGGAGTCCGTTATGAATAATAATGATGGTCATATTGTTTGTTTTAGTCAGAACGCAGATACTAGTATCAAGGTTCAGCAGTCCGCGATTTGGGAGATGATGCCAAAGGAGTTCAGAAGAAAGACTAAAAGTACAGAGGGATATATAAATTTTTCTATGCAGAATGGATTCACTGGTAGTTCATTTATTTTTCCAGATACTAGAACCAGAGTAGATTTTAAGACTTATACGCAGTTCAGTAACAATCAGACTATATTGGAAGGTTTTGAGTTCGGTTTTAAGCAGCAGAGTTCTAATAATATTGGTGCTTGGTTAGACGAGTATCTAGGGGACGCGGCTCTGGTAAATACATTAAGATTTCGTCTTGCTACCAGGAACTCAAAGATGCTTATAGGATTTACACCTATTGATGGATATACTCCATTCGTAGCAGATTATATTAAGGGAGCTGAAACATTGCAGACTAAGCCCGCGGTATTACTGGACAGAGATGTACCAGTAAAGCAGTACAGTCCAGATCGCGATGCATCTATAGTATATTTGCATTCTGATGAAAATCCATTTGGCGGATATGAACGTATAGCAAAGGATTTAAAGAATAGACCCGAAGAAGAAATATTGGTTCGTGCTTATGGTATACCTGTAAAGAGTATGACCTCCTTGGTTCCTATGTTTAACACAGAGGTAAATGTAATTTCGGACGTAGAGAACAGATATGGTATGGAGTTTCCAGACATAAGCGGACATGGGTTTACTTGTTATCAAGTTGTTGACCCAGCTGGAGCCAGAAACTACGTTGCAATATGGGCTGCCGTAAACAGAGATGGGGAAGTATATATACGAAGAGAGTGGCCAGACAGAGATACTTATGGAGAGTGGGCAGAGTTCGGAGACCCAAAGTGGAGATATGGCCCAGCCGCGAAAAAGATTGGTCTAGATATTTCTGGTTATGTAGAACTGTTTGAAGAAATAGAAAAAGATTTAGGTATTAAAGTATTTGAAAGAATAGGTGACTCTAGATTCTTCGCTAAAGAAAATGAAAATAATGACGATCTATTTACTGTTTTTGCTGATTACGATATGCATTTTGTCCCATCTGATGGGCGAAATGAAGAATTTGGAATAAATGCACTTGACGAATGGTTTGCATACAATCCAAATGCAGAGATAGATCACGCAAACAGACCAATGTGCTACATTCACGAGGACTGTGGTAATTTAATAGATAGTTTAATTAACTACAATAGTAAAGGTAAAACAGACGAGCCACTAAAGGACTTCTTTGACGTAATTAGATATTTGCGTACATCCGCTGGAGGAGATGGGCCTATGCACATTGACAAATGGGATTTTCAAAGTAGTCTAAAATCAACAGGAGGATATTAATGCCAAAAGTAAAATTAACAAAGTTAGCAGAAGAAAACAATACATCTTTTGAAGAAGCTATGGAAATAGCAAAAGATAAGTTGCCAGAGGATTATCTCACTGGCAAAGGTAAGAACACATGGGTATGCGAAGACGGTCAAGATATATTAATTGAAGCCTTTGATGTACCAGAACTTGTGCCTAAGTTTCTTCATGGAATCGTAAAGCACAATGCGCCTAATCCGCACTATGTATATGCTTACATAAAAGAGATAGGTAAAAAAGTGCCAGTTGTTATAAGTAAGTATTTTAAAGATCGTTTAGTAGGAAAACAAATAGACATTGAAGCCATCCAAGATAATAAAGGCGTGTCATACAGACACGCACCGAAAAAAATACGATGATCCTACTTTGGATCCGCACTGGATATTAGAACAGGTAGATAGATTGCTCGCCTGGGAAATGCTTACTCGTGCATTGACATTTAGAATGCATGAAGAACTTCTACCTCAAGATTTGTGTGATAGAATTGGTGTCCATAAAGGTTTCGTATATGAAATAATAAAATCCGCAAGAAAACAATTAAATGCACCAAACTGATGATTTCCAGTCCTTGACCTACGTTGGCAAGGAACCAAACATTCAAGCTTTAAACAAAGCATACGATCAAACAACAAATGAACTAGAGTCTTACTTTGACCAGTGCAGAAACAACTACGACGATAGACGTAACTTTTGGCCTGGAAAAAGTACTGACCTTAGAAAGCATGGGGCAGATGCATTCCCTTGGGAAGGTGCGTCTGATATGGAAGCTCATACTATTGATGAGCGCATTACTCGTTTGGTATCTTTATTTATGTCCTCTTTAAATAGGGCTAATGTTAGAGCTTACCCAGTAGAGAGCGGAGATATTTCAAGAAGCAAAGTTGTTTCTAGTTTTTTAAAGTGGATGACTACATCTGGTTACATTCCAAGATTCAAGCAAGAGATGGAACTTGGTGCTAACTATCTATTAGAAAGAGGTGTATTGATTACATATGTAGGATGGAATCGCGAAGACAGAAGATATTTACAAAAATTAAATCTTGAACAGATTGGACAAATCTCTCCAGAAACAGCAGAGATGATTTTAAATGAAGCTCAAGAAGATATGGTCATAAGTAGTTTTGAACAAGCATTTGATGGAGTAACTGTTAAGAGAGCTAAGAAAGCAATTAAGTCCTTGCGTAAAACTGGTTTTGCGGAACTACCAGTTGTTCGTAGGCAGATAGATGCTCCTAACATTAAAACATTAGCCCCAGATGGTGATTTCTTTTTTCCTAGTTATGTTACTGATCCACAGCGCGCACCATATTGTTTTTGGCGTACTTACTATACTGCACAGGAATTAGAAAACAAAGTAATTACAGATGACTGGAATGAAGACTTCGTTCAGTATATTATTCATCATTTCAAGGGTGTGTCTATTGATAGTGTAGAGCGCGAGCAAGAAGGTAGACGTAGCATTAGCCAAATGGAAGATGTATACGAAGCAGAAGAACTTATTGAAGTAGTTCATTGCTTCCAAAGACTTGTAGATAAAGAAGACGGAGCAGAAGGAATTTACGAAACAATCTTTCATAGAGATTTTACTGGAGATGATGGCGTACAAGGTTATGCTAAATTTCAGTTACTGAATGGATATGAAGATTATCCAGTTGTTGTTACTCGTTTTTCTGAGGATAGTAAGCGTTTATATGACGCAAGTACAGTACCAGATTTACTTCGTGGCATTCAACAGCAAGTAAAAATTGAAAGAGATTCTCGCATTGATCGCGCAAGTATTGCTACATTGCCTCCAATAATGCATCCAGTAGGACAAGCACCAACGGACTGGGGGCCAGGGAGATTTATACCTTACAGGCGTAAAGATGAGATTCATTTTGCGGATACTCCAAACATGGAAGATGTTCAAGCTTCTATAGAAATAGAAAAGACTTTATTAGAGCAAGCCGACAGAGTTATGGGACTAGATGAAAGTAGTCAAATATCTGGTGTAAGAAAGCAATTCTTTGTAGATAAATTCTTACATCATGCATCTGAAGTTTTGCGTATGTCATTTAGATGCTTTCAGAGATTTGGCCCAGACAATATGTTCTTTAGAGTTACTGGTGTGCCAGATCCAATGGAGTTTTCTAAAGGTGACCCAGATGAAAACTTTGATGTTGTAGTTAGTTACGATGTTCTAAACACTGATCCAGATACTCAAGAAAACAAGTTGAAACAAATGGTGCAGTTAATGCAACTTGATAGAAATGGGAGAATTAACGTAGATACTTTACTAGATGTTCTTGCTGGTAGCATTGATCCTATACTCGCTGATGCAGTACTACAACCTACTGAAGTTGCTCAAGAGAAAGCACTCAAGGATATTACAGATGATTTAACTAAAATTCATGCTGGTATAGAGGTACCCGCTAGACCTAATGCTGGTCAAGTAGCATTACAACTAATAGAACAATATGTCCAACAACCAGATATTGCACAAAGGTTGCAAACTGATCAAGGTTTTGCTGAAAGGCTTAACAAATATCAACAGCAATATCAATTTGCCCAAATGCAGCAAGTTAATGCAACTCAGTATGGCCAGTTTGGTACTACTGCTGCTTCTGTTGGAGACGTGCAGACCCAAGGAATTGAGCAATAAAGTGGATATATTAGGAAATCAATATAATCCAAGTTCGCCCGTTCCAAATCTTATTGGAATGCAAGAAGGTGATGTAATGGCTGGTGTTGTGACAGAACCTTCTGGTATGGATCAATTTCCTATACAAGTAGCTCAATTGCACGATCAAGGTAAGTACGGAGATTATGTTGACCAAACAGCAAATCTTAATGAAGTATACGAATCTATGCAAGAATACTTTCCAACAATAACTGGGCAGTCGGCTATATTGGGAAATATAAATAAAGAGGCTCCAAGTTTTAATTTTATGCAAAGAGAAGAAGGCGTTGAATTAGGTGGAGTTGGATTATTCCAATTTACTAACCAGCACAGAGATCGTTACAATAAATTTATTGAAGATCGCGATTTAAATAATAGTATTGATTCTCAATTAAAGTACGTACACGATTCTATATATGGAGGCGGTTACAATACTGAACAAATGGGTGGAACTAATGCTAAAAAAATACAACAAGCATTTTTAGGCGATGACCCAGTTGCTGCTTCCGATATGTTATTAGATCGTTTCTTTAAACCACTAAAACCCGAAGACAGTAGGGATGACCGAAGATCTTTTTCACAAAATTACTACGATCAATTAAGTAATTTATGACATTAGAAGAATCCGTAAATACATTAAAGCACCATGAAAGTTTTGGTGCATTTATTAACAATGTTCACCAGCTTCGCGAAGAAGCCATAGGAGAACTCAATGCAGCTCCAACAGAGCTAGTCCAGCAATTGTCTGGAAAAATATTAGCTTACGACGAAGTTTTGCGTATGTCTAACTACGAAGAAATCCAAAGAAGGTTTTCTACTAGTTTAGGTATATAAAACTTGTGTTATAATCTGAGAATCGCCACCGCTGGCGTAAATAGCGTTATTATATGAACAATGAAGTACAGGCGAACGCTGATGCCGAAAATACAGCGAGATTACAGTCAAACGCGTCACTCTCTGAGTTTGCAAGATTCAGAGCGAATCAACTAATGGGACAACCGCAAGAGGAAGTTCAAGAAGAAATTCAAGAGCAACCCCAAGCAGAAGAAACAGAAGTTGTTGACGAGGTCAACGAGACCGAAGAGCCTATTGAGGAAACTCAAGAAAGCACAGAGGAAACAGAGACCCAAGATGTTCTTTCTAATATTGATTTGGATAACTTATCCGAAAATGAGTTACGCGAACTATCTGATAAATTAGGTAGTAGAGCAGTAATGCGTTTCGGTGAGCTGACCGCTAAACGAAAGCAAGCTGAAGCTGAACTTTCTGAACTGCGTAAAAAACTCCAAGATTCTGACAATCCTCTCAAAGGAAATGTAGATCAATCAAGAAACCCTTATCGCAATGTAAAGTCTATAGAAGAGCTACAAAAAATAGCTAATGATGTAGATAGTATTGTAGAGTGGGCAGAAGATACGATCTTCAATGCAGAGGGTTACGGAGCGGACGATGTAGTAACAGAAGTGAACGGCAAGGAGTACACAAAAGCTGAAGTCAGAAAACAGCTATTGGATGCCAGAAAAGCCGAGAAGAAATTTCTTCCAGCGCAGTTAAAGGTTCTACAAGACAAGGAATACGCACAGCAAGCCAAGAGTTCACTAACTGAAAAAGCCAAAGAAGAATTTGGTTGGATTGGTAAAGACGGTGACGAACTTAATGAAAAGTACAAGGCTATGCTAGACGATCCAAGGTTGGAAGGTCTTGAAGAATTCTCGCCAGAGTTAGCAGCACAATTACCATACTTGTTGGCGCACTCAGCTAACAGCCTTTATGGACGAAAAGTAATCAATCAAGATGCTCCAGTCCAGACTAAAAAGGGTGTTCAGTTAGACCCGCCATCTTCTATGCCTGGTAGTGCTAAGTCAGAGAAACAAATCAGTAGCGCTTTGAAGAACTTAAAAGCTTCTCAGCAAGCATTTCGTGACACTGGTTCAAAGGACGACTTCATAAAAATGAGAACCATGAGGTTCTCGCAATAACAACAATAACATTATTATTATTTTTTAAAACATTATGGCATTTTCAAGTACATTTGACCCAACACCGTCGGCAACTACGGTTCAAGGAGCTAGTGTATCCAATAGAGAAGACTTGTTAGACGTATTAACAATTCTTGCTCCAGAAGAAACACCAGTTCTTTCATCTGCCTCTAAAACAAAAGCTAACAGCACATTTGTTGAATGGACAGTTGACTCATTGGCAGCACCTGTAACAACAGGTATCTCAGAAGGACAAGACGTAACATCTTTTACAGACAAATTCGCATCACGCGCTCGTCTTGGTAACTTCGTTCAAAAATTCCGTCGCGATTATTTAGTATCTGATCTACAAGAAGCAGTTGACTCAGTCGGCCCAGCTAAAGTAGCTCAAGCAGAAGCTAAAGCAATCCGCGAGCTTAAACGTGACATTGAAGCAACTCTTTGCTCAGAAAATGATCGCGCTGCTGAAAACGGATCTAACCAAGCTTATGCTCTTCGTGGTTTAGGTAAATGGATTGACGATTCTCCTGGATCTGACGTTCCATCTGCTTTCCGCACTGATGGTTCTGCATTGCACGACCAAGGCGAAGGTGACCTTACTGAAACAGCATTCAACGGCATTATTACAGAAATCTTCAAAAAGACAGGTTCTACAAACAACCTAACATTGTTTGCTGACACAGGTCTTCGTCGTCACATCTCTGACTTCGCTCGCTTCGGTAATGAAGGTTCTTCTGCTGCAACTGACCAAGCTGGTACTCGTAGAGTAAACATCGGTAACGGTGAAACTAGCATCAAAATGTCTGTTGATCTTTATCAGTCAGACCACGGTATCGTTTCTATCGTTAACGCTAACCCAGATTGTATGCCTACTATCGGATCAGCTACTACAGCAGATTCTGGAGGTTACTTACTAAACCCAGAGTATTATGGTGTTGCTGAGTTAATTCCTATGGGATCAACTCGTCTACCTAACTTAGGTGGTGGTGAGCGTGGCTTCGTTGATTGCGCATTAACATTGTTAATGCAGCACCCACAAGCTCATGGTAAGATTGAAGACGTAGACTAATCATTAACTAAGGAGAATTAAAATATTATGGCTAGATTAACCGTAAACGAAGCTGGAACATCTGGATATACAGATGAGCTAGTTCTTACACCTTCTGACTTCACAGCTGCTGCTGGAAACTCTACTACTGTAGTTAATTTCCCGCTTGAAGCTGGTGACCTAGTTGACGCTTGTGCATTAGTAGTTGTTGAAGCATTCAGCACTAACGTAAACATGACTGTTGGGCCTGTTGGTTCAGTAGATGGTGCGGGAGCTGATGCAGACGGATTCATTGAAAACGTTGCAACAAATGCTGCAAGTACAGCTGTTAACACTGGTGACCTTTTGGACGACGGTGGTGATGCTCAGAATAACATATTCAAAGCTGATGCTGATGGAAACATTGCAATCACCGCTTCTGGTGCATTGGATGGAGACACAGCTGGCAAAATGCGTGTATTATTCAGTGTTAAACGCACAAACTTCTAATTATATCTTCGGGAAGGGGGCTTCGGCCCCCGCCCCTTTTTTTATGTCAAAAACGTCAGAAACACCTAACATTATTACAAGTGTTCCTCGCTACTCAGATGGTGAGGTGGATAGAGCATTCATGAAGGAGCTATTGACTGGCTTTGAACTTGAACGCAAAACAGAGGGAGAACGCGAAATGCAAGCCCGAAAAGAAGCTCATGAGTTAAGCGGTAAAACGCATCCTACTTTAGGAAAACCAGTGGCAACAATGCCAGCTCGCGAGTTTTTTAGATTAACAAAAAAGTATGGACACGAACAAGTTCATTCTAAAGAATTTTTACAGTACTATAATAAGAAGTTCCCAGAACTTAGCCCAAATAAAGCATAATGCAAACTGATACATACGCCAATCTAGTAAAACTAATACAGGCACTTATAGGTGCTGGGACATTAACACTAGACGAGCATCGTAATATATTTCAGCTTGTCAATAGACGATTGTCTGATGCTTATAATACAACTCAGTCTTGGCCCAGGTACTTAGTACCATCAGAGAAAAGAGATATTAATCACTATACTTTATCTGACGCTACATCAAGTACAAGTACATCCGTAAATCAAAATTATATTTTACTTGGGGATAACGATGGTAATACAGGTAAATTAGATACTAACGTGTATCAAGGCGTAACAACATCAAGCGTAGTAATATATAAGAACGCAAGTAATGCATGGATAGTTGCTACTGGTGCCACCGTTGCTATTCAATCTAACGGAAAGTATAGAATTACAGTTGCAGGTACAACTCAATTTACTGAAGCAGATGATGACAAAAAGGTTGCACTTGAAAAAGTAGAAGTATTTACACCAAGATCTGGTTCAGATGAATTAGGTGTAGAACGCAAGAATCTTATACCTTATGCTGAAAGTGGAGAGAATACAATTGGAGAGTTCTTTCGTATTCATAGAAAGAAAGCTTTTCTTAATCAATCTCAGTTAGAGTACGATTTTTTTATTGATGTAAATGGTGCTAATATATTAAATACAGCAAATTCATCAGACAGATCTGCTTTTGTTACTTATAAAAAGCAATTAACATTAGTTAGTATAACTGAGGGTGGCTCACCAGCGGTTACTGATTATACTAATGATTCAACAGCTGTACCTAAAGAATTTTTCTATTATATTGCGCACTCCGTGTACGCTGATTTCTTGCGTATAGAGCGCAGATATGAGGAAGCAATACGAGAAGAGGCCTCTGCTCAAAACTATTTAGCTCAAGAGCTTGAAAAGCTTGATATAATAGCTAACAACAATAATTTAAAGAAAAAATTCTCAACGCATTTAAACCGCAATTCTAGATAATCATGCCAAATTCAAGATCAACAAATCTATACCCAAAGGTAGTTAATGGACACACTGACCAAGCACTAGCTGTAGGTAACACAGTAAATACATTTGGAGCTTTTAGTTCTGCTTGTAAATATGTAGTGCTAGATGTTCAAGTTGCTGATGTGCGTGTAACCTATGATGGATCTAATCCAGATAACACCCAGGATAGTGGAACCGCAAACGGACATATTTTGTTTGCAGGACGATCTTACACTTGGGCTGTAGAAACAGCAAGAGCTGCTAAATTCATAGAGAACACTACAACAGATGCAATTATTCACGCATCAGAGTTTACTGACTAATGTCCTCAGAAAAGCTAGGTCACAACAACAATGTCCTCAAGGGAGACCTTGGTGGAGGTTTTAATATACTCACAGGAAGCACTGGAGAGCAGACCGATCTAGGAATAGCTCGTAGATTCGGTGGTGCTTCAGCTGCTTACTCATTGCGAGATATTGGTGCAATGAATGGTTCTGTTGTAAGAGTTCGTAGAGAACCAGAAGATACCACAGCCGCTATAGATGACGAAGAAAACTTCTCAGCTAATCAAGTACAAGATGGTACTTTAGAAAGATGGGTAAACGGCAAACTGGAGA
>CENI01057366.1_pt1 | contig 11340 bp, 4 predicted proteins | sample 530161 | NCBI WGS metagenome assembly CENI01 (sample SAMEA2591107, study PRJEB7988) | marine metagenome | isolation source: saline water (ENVO:00002010), including | reverse complement strand
AAGCAATGTATAAGTGTATAGCATACGCTATAATGTCAACAAGACCTAACATACAAGAGTTTGTAATTAGAAGATATAAAAAAGAAAGATTTGCAGCTATAAGAACTGCTAAGTTAAGATTATCTAATCTTAAAACAGAAGAGCTTGCTCAGGTAATGAGAGGCAAGTCGAAAATATTAAAACACTAGTATATGCCAGAAATTAAGAATACTTTTACGTCAGGGAAAATGAACAAAGACCTTGACGAAAGACTAGTACCTAATGGAGAATATAGAGATGCGTTAAACGTTGATGTTTCTACTTCAGAAACAAGTGACGTTGGTGCTATTGAAAACTCTTTTGGTAATACGTTAAAATCTGGTGATTTTATAAATAACGGCTCTTATATAGCCAATGCAACTTGTGTAGGTTCTATAGTTAATAAAGAAAAAGGAACTATTATATGGCTTGTAAATGGTAGTAATATCGATGCTATAGTAGAGTATGATCCAGAAACAGAAGTTGTAGAACCAATACTTATAGATAACTTTACAGATGCTAGTAAAGGTAATCAAATTAAGTTTTTAAATTTTTCATCAACAAACATTATAACTGGTATTAACATGATAGGTGACATGTTATTTTGGACTGACGGTATAAATGAACCTAAAAAAATAAATATTAGCAATATGAAAAGGGGTGTAGACGGCTCTGATCCCTGGAGAAAAACAAACGTATTAGTTAAAGAAAGTGGTGTTATTAGCAAAGGTGATGATGACACTGATAACTATGTTGAGGAAAAACATATTACTATAATAAAAAAAGCTCCTTTTAGTTCACCTAATATAAGCCTTAGTGATACTGAAAGAATATCAGAGGGCTCAGACGAGTCAACAGTACACAATTCAACTAAAACTACTCATATATCAGTACCTATAGACGCTGGTTTAGGCGCTTTGCACGATAATATATATTCATCTACATCTGGAGCCGCGCTTATTTTTAACAACGATGTTTCTTTTGATACTGTTAGAGCTACAAATGCAAGTGGTGATGCTTTTCCTAACGTTATATTTGTTGATCCAAGCACGTTAACAACCGCTAAAGAGTGGAAGACATGGCTTGGGTGTGATAGTGAAAGACACGTTAGACACATAACTACCAATGGTAAAATTCGAAGATATGAAATAGATGAAACTCATCACACAGGTGGTATTGATCACACAACAGGTAGAATATACTTAAAATGTGATGCAGTTGCACTTACTGTTAATATAGGTGAAAGAATTATTTTAGCTCATCACTTACAAGAGTTTAACAATGAAAGCTTTTGGACGTATAAAGATTCTAATGCTAAAGTTTTACCAAAACCACCTGGAACAAACAATATTGGTAAATTAGAAAATGACGATACTTATTTAAAAGATGGTGGTTTTCTTGATGATGGTAGCGGTGTGGATTTTACACCAAGATTTGATGAAGATGATATTATACTTAGCAGTCCTGATAGTGCTATTCCAGCACCAAGTGGTGGTGGTCAACAAAATACTTCGGCGTTAAGTGGTTGGCACAAGCTAGCACCTGTAGCAAATATTTCAGGATCAACACCTGGTTATAACGAAATGTATGCAGATTCTTCAGACGCTAGAATTATATACGATTCTACTAATGCATCAGACATTTTAGTAGGTATGGTTGTTACAGATCCATCAAATGCAGATGTTGTTCAGCTTAACACAAAAGTAGTAAGCGTTACTGGTAGTAGTCCTCAAATAATAACTTTAGATAAAGCTGTTACAGAAAATTTTTCTACAGATTCAAGCAACAAAACTACAATTACCTTTATAATGCCAAACGGCTTGCTGATGCGTGCAAGTACAAATACTGGTCTTACTGATGACGATCAATTTTTGTATAGGGCTATACCAGAAAACACTTCTACTAGAGATGGTTTAATACCTGGTCATTTTTACAAAGTAAGCATGGATATTGCTGTTACCGCAATAGGCACAACAAGTGGTACTGAAACTATAGCGATTAGAAATAACTTTGGTGTTGGAAAAGATCTTAGAGCAACATTTAGTTCAACAGGAAGTCAAAGTGTTAGTGGTGTTTTTCAATATGATCCTCACGGTGATTTTAACGCGCCTTCTACTGGTATGGGTGGAAGTTGGGACACACCATCAGGTGCTGGTTTAATTTTTATAAAAGATATAAAAACAGCTGGTACAATTAAAAATATTAACATAGAGTGCATAACAAAGCCAAGACCTGTAAGAATACAAGAGTTGATGTTTTATGGAAAACCTGACTATACTGTTGGAGATACTGTAGAACTTACGTTAGCGGATAATCCTTTAAATACAGACGCAGATGTTAAAATAAAAGTTGCTTTAACAAGAGAAAATATACAAACAACTAGTGTTACTGAGTTTCCTACTTACACAGCAGCAACAACTGTTGGTACCGAGGTATTGCACGCAAGTGCTCTTAATTTTTCAGATGCTAGTAAGTGGACAATTGGTAGTAGTGGTTGGACAATAGGTAGTAACAAGGCAACAAGCGCAACAAGCACCTCTGGTACTTTAGACGCAACAACAAGTAATGGTGGTTTAACAACTTCTTTAGTTGCTGGTAATTGGTACAAACTTACCTATACATTAACTAATTCTACAAGCACAGGTTCTGAATGTTTACAACTAACTGGGCAAGCTTTTAACTTAAGCGATACTAGTTCAAATGCTATTGTAAAATTATTATCAAACAACGCCACTCATACTATATATTTTAGACAAGGTACTGAGGACACTGATAGACTTAGGTTTTTTGTAGGCAATGATCCAGACCTTGAGCTAAGTAATCTTAGTTTAAAGCCAGTTACGATGTCTGGTCAAATAGATTTTAAGTCTACTGGATCTAACCAATCAAGAAAAGCTTTTGAATGTGAAATAGTTTCTATAGACGATTCTGTTGCTCAATTAACACCGGGTCAAGCTAAAAAATGGAACGCAGTACGTGTTAAAAAAGAAGCTTTACATCAAGAAAACTTTGCAAGATTTGCTTATAGATGGAAATATGAAGACAATCAATACTCAGCTTTTTCACCGTTTACAAAAGTAGCTTTTCTGCCAAGCAGTGAATATGACTATGATACTGAAGAGGGTTTTAATAAATCAATGATTAATGATGTTAGAAGAATAACTTTAAATAATTTTGACCCAGCGCCAGAAGATGTTGTTGAAGTTGATATTTTATATAAAGCTTCAAATTCAACAGCTGTTTACTCTTTAAAAACAATAAAAGCTAGTGATTCAGCATATTCGCTAAACTCTTTATCTTCTTTAGCTGATGATCCGTTAGAAGTATCTATAACTTCAGAAATGGTACATGCGGTTTTACCAGAAAATCAATTATTAAGACAATATGACAATGTTCCTAGAACAGCAAAAGCTCAAGAAGTAACAGCTAATAGACTTTTGTATGGAAACTATGAGCAGCAATATGATTTGCAAGAAGAACCTGTTATAAAATGTATAGTAGCGTCAAACAGAGTTGAACAAGGTCAACTGCCTAAAGAGTCTATAAAGTCGTTGAGAAAATATCAAGTTGGTGTTGCTTTGTTAGACAAGTACGGTAGAACAACGCCTGTTTTTTCTAACGATAGTTTAAACGTTGTTAATTTAGGTCAAGAATTGTCAAATAAATCAAACACTTTAAAAGCAAAACTAACAAGTTTACCACCAGATTTTGCAACTCATTATAAATTTTACGTAAAAGATCCTTCGGCAGAATACTACAACTTGTGTATGGATAGATTTTATCCAGCAGAAGAATCTGATCAAGTTTGGATTTCATTCCCGTCTTCAGATATAAACAAAGTTAAAGAAGAAGATTATTTAATATTAAAAAAATCTCATGATGGAACTGATGATTTTCAAGCTACAGCAGGAAAAGTATTTAGATATAAAGTTATGGCTATTGAAACATCACCGCCTGCTTTTGTTGCTAATGAAAAAAAATTAATAGGCGTTGCACCAAGTTGTAACTTTACTACATCTTCTATAAACGAATCAACTGGTTATCCTTTAAAAGGTAGAGTTATAGTAAGAGTAAATGCTAGTAAATTTGCTAGTACCCAAGCTGCTTTAGATATATTACCAGAACAAACTGTTGGTACTAAAAAAATAATGGATAATACTTTTATTAGGATTTATTCTAACAAACAGGGTACAGCTAGTAATTATTATAAAGTAGAAAAAATTACTTATGATTTAGCCAACAGCGTTAATTATTATGAGTTTGAGCTTGTAGATGCTTTTGCAGATGATATATCTTTTACTGGCGCAGCTCCTGGTAGTTCAAGCAGACTATTAGATTTAGAACTTTATAAAAGCAATCCAAACGATTACAAGGCTGAATTTGATGGTAGATTTTTCGTTAAAATAATAAAAGATTTAGAGTTTAATAATCACATACTTAAAACTTACTCAACGCCTACAAGAGAATATGGTGTTGTTGCTAGCCAAAAACTACATTGGTTGCACAATTATATTAGTGGCCAAAATGCTGAAGGTTACGAAAGTGATGATTTAGATTATCAAAAAGACACATTTAACTTTGCTGAAAGCGAGCAAACTTTATCTTTAGACACTACTATAGTAGGACCTGTTGATGATGGTTCTTTAGGGGGTCTTCCAAATGATACAAGAGCAACACTTGCAACATCAAATCCTGGTGTGTTCGCAAAGTCAGACCAAATGTGGGTTATAGATAGTGGTTTTAGTTGGATGCAAAAAGAGGAAAAAGACTTAATAAATTCTAAAAAAGAACATAATAACACTGGTACTACAGGCAACATGGGTAAACACATGGGTTGTGGTTTTTTACTTGGTAATAAGCACGCTGACTTTAGGGTTGTAAATATTGGTGATGGTACTGAGCCTGGCGACGATCAAAACGAGGGTTATAAGTTTGATAGAAAATCTAGTGTGTTTAAACAGTTTTTTGAAAACTGGCCTATATATGATAAACTAAAAACTGCTGGTACAAAGTTTAGGTGGCAAAATGATCCAACTAATACAATTTACACTATTAGCGCCGCTGAAGTTTTAGATGTTAATAATTACACAAATGACGATGATGATAGTGATTTTCATAAAAGATCAAATCAAGGTGTTAGAATACATATAGAATTAGATAAGCCTATAGCTTGGACACCTACAGATCCTGCAGCATTAATTGGTGAGCAGGTTTTTGGTGTTGGTGTTACAAGTTCTAGCTCTGGTGATGGTTATATATCACCATTAGATAATGACACAAGTTTAACTGGTCCTTATAGATTAGCAAATACATCTACATTAGAAATACTTCAGGACTTACCAAACGAGGACACTTTTGCTAGCTCTTCACCAGCTATATTTGAGTCAGAACCAAAAGAAAGAGTTGATTTAAACTTATATTATGAAACTTCTGACGCTATATTAATACCTAAAACAGGTATGAAAATAACAACAGATTATCTAGATCCAGCAACAGGTGTTAGTGCTTTGATTTCTACAGCAACTATAACTTGTGACGCTAGATACCCAGAGCAATTTTATATTAATCACGGTACGCATAATAAAACTAATGGTACTTATAGTAGCTTAAAACAAACATGTGATATACCGGCTGGTGTAACATTTAAAATACACCGTTTAGACAATAATGGCAATATAACCCACAGTAGATCTTTTGTTTTATCTCACAAGTTGGTAAAACCTGGCTCTATATATGTACAAGCCACTAGAAGTGGATCTACAACTTCTGGGCCTATAACATCTGTAAATCAAAGAATAATATTACCGTTACACAATCTTAAGTATTATAATTGCTTTTCTTTTGGTAATGGTGTTGAGTCAAATAGAGTTAGAGATGATTTTAATTCAGCTATTATAGATAAAGGTGCTAGAGTTTCTTCTGTACTTAAAGTGCCATATAGAAAAGAGCATAAGCAAAACGGTATAATATACTCAGGTATATATAATTACGATAGTGGGATTAATAGGTTAAACGAATTTAATCAAGCTGAAAAAATAACTAAATTTGTAAATCCTGATTACGGATCAATACAAAAGCTTTTTACTAGAAATACAAATGTGCTTGCTTTCTGTGAAAATAAAATACTAAAAATATTAGCCAACAAAGATGCTTTATTTAATGCTGATGGCAATACAAATTTAACTTCAACAAATAACGTTTTAGGCCAAGCAATACCTTTTGCCGGTGAGTATGGTATAGCTAAAAACCCAGAGTCATTTGCTAACTTTGGTTATAGAATATATTTTACCGATAAAAATAGAAACGCTATATTAAGACTTTCTGGAGACGGTTTAACAGATATATCTGTTTACGGTATGGATAGTTGGTTTAAAGATAATTTAAAACCATCATCAACAATACTTGGTACTTACGACGAGGATAAAGATAATTATAATTTAACACTAAATAATTATACTGTTAGTTTTAATGACAATGTGAATGGTTGGAATAGTTTTAAGTCTTTTATACCTGAAAGCGGTGTATCGCTAAAAGGTTATTATTATACTTTTAAAGATGGTAATTTGTGGTTACATAATTTAAATGAAAATAGAAATCAGTTTTATGGTGTTGAATATGATTCTACTGTTAAGTTTTTACTTAACGAAAATCCATCAGATATTAAAGTATTTAAAACTTTATCTTATGAAGGAACTCAATCGCAAGCGTATACATCTAACAGTGTCACTACAGAAGGTTGGTACGCTTCGTCAATAACTACAGACAAACAGTCTGGTGAAATATTAGAGTTTGTAGAAAAAGAAGGTAAATGGTTTAACAATATAAAAGGTGTAGATACTGATGCTACTAGTATAGATTTAAAAGAACTAGCCGTGCAAGGTATAGGTACTGCTCTAAGTGTAGCTGGTCCTAGCCCTGTTTATAGATTAATACGTGTAACAATAACTTCAACTGAATCTGATGCCGATGTGCCTGTTAAATGGAGAGTAACAAGTAGCGTAACAGATAGTTCTACAACAGCAAGCAAAAAGGTTGATTTATTTATAGCGGCTAATGCAAGTACGGCAACAAGTCATTATTTTTATGTACATGGCTTAAATATTAATGGTAATGATTATACTGTTGATACAATTACCGGTAGCTTTGTTTGTAGTGGTAGTGGTGCATTAAGCTACGAAGATGGTTATAATAATAACGGTACTTGGACAGCTTCTTCAGCACACGTTGGTCTTACAACTAATATTATTAGGGTTGGAATAACACAAACAACAGCAACACCAACTGCAGATGTTAAACAAACACGCAATGTAACAGGAACAGCTTATTTAAAACAAAACTAAAATAATGGCAGGAACTATAAATGATATATTGATAAATTGTACTGAAACTTTAACTACAACAGCAAAGTGCGACTCTGATGGAGCGTCTAATGCTGCGTTTGTAACCGTTGGTGATAATGATCAAATACAAGTTGGTATGACTATATCTGGTTTAACAGGTAGTCCAGTAGGCGTTCTTGTAAAAACTATTGAAAAAGTAGCAACAGGTTTAAAAATTAGTTTTGGAGCGCCAGCTGATAACGCCGCGGCTAATTACAGTGTAAGTGGAAGCTCAACATTAACCTTTACAAACGAAGGTACACCGTCAACATATACAAGTGGTAGTTTAAGCATTGTAGATAACAGTTATGTAAACACGGGTGTACCGGGTGATAAAAGTAGTTTTATAAAAACATTTACAGCAGATACTGATCACGTTTTTAAAACACCACCAAGTATAAGCTTAAAGGATTGTGCAAACCCCGCTGATTATACAATTGCAATAGTTGACACAAAAAATTCAGCTGGATTTTTAACAGCTAGGAAATTTACTGTAACTGTAAAAATAAACAAAACATCAAGTAGTGATGTATTAACTTTTGACGCTAAAGCAGAAGCTGGTTTTAATCCTTCTGTTAATGAAATTACAAATTATTCTCTAAACACAAATGATTTACCTTGGCATGGGGGTACAAGAGAATTAAAAGTATATGGAGACGAAGGTGCTAAATTTAAACTAAGAATACAAAAATCTGTTAATTTTGCTGCTTTTAGTGACAAACTTGCTGAAGCAACATATACAATACCTACTGGTGGCGTATATACAAAAAATATTAGATTTGGCAAAATTACTTCAAACACATATTTTCAATTTACAATATCTGAAGCTACTGACACAAGTTTATTTGTAGAATTAGTTAGCCCTGAAATCATAGGTATACACCAAATTGTTCAACCTGTAGTTAGATCTTATTCTAGCTTAGGAACAACAAGCAGTAATAATCAAGGCGCTTGGGTTGTTACCGGTAATCACACCGCTGCTAATGCTGCTACTACTGGGTCTGCAACTGCATATGGAAGCTCAAGCTTAAGATTTAGCGTAACTGCAAGAAATACAACTAAACATGTTAATTATAATGCTGCTGGTGCTGGATTTACAAACCTTGGTGCTTCTGGTTTTACAAACTCTGTTACTTTTAATGCGTCAAGCTCTTATACACCGCAAACAGATTTAATATCGTTTCATAGTTCAAGCTCAAATCCCGCTACAGCTTGGTCTAGTGTAAGTGGTGGGGCTGCTAGTGACATTTCAGCCGCTGGTGGTGCACTTGGTAAAAATGTAAACAAATTAGGTTCGGTAAGTGGTGCTCAAAGAACTTTTATAACAAGAAATTTTAGCACAGGTAGTAATTCAAATTTATTAGTCTCTGGAAATGACTTTAGCGGCACTACTAATTGGGATAGAGAAGATGGTGTAAGTGCTTTTACGGCCGATGCCACTGATATAAATCCTACTAGCACTGTTGGTTATATTGTTGGAAAATTAAATTCACCATATTTAGAACAAGCACAAACATACGCTTTAACTTATACTGTTGCTACAGCGGGTATAGGTAGTGGATCGCTTATATTACCTGGTGTTGATGCATCTTATGGTGATGTAGTTTTACCAACTTCTATAGGTACTCACACAGTATATTTTACGCAAGGAAGTCAAATTGATGGTTCTTCTTATACTGAAGGTGTAGATTTTAACACTAACAGTGGTCAGCAAAGTAACCATTGGCTTAGAATACAAAACAATAATACTAGCGCAACCACTACTTGTGCTATAAGTGACATTTCTTTAAAAAAGACAGTTTTTGAAACTAACAGATTAAATGGAACAACAGCGCTAAAATTATGGAACGGTACTAAACCAGAAAACTTTATTTTAGAATTAACAGCGGCAAACCCAAGATTACAAAAAAATATGGAAGTAAGAGGCGTTGGTGTAAACTCTGGTACTTATATAAAAAATATAGAAGATGGAAAATATATAACATTATCATCTTCACCTGCTAGCTCTATAGCAAAAGGTATAGTTGTATATTTTTACGAGCCAGCAACTATAATAAACGCTTCTGATTTAAAGTTTGTAATGACGCAGGGTACTAACTCATCTAACACTGGCACACAGTCTAATGTTACAATAGAAGGTCAATTAAAACTAAGTTCAATTGGCGCTTATGACGTTGATATTGATTTAGACTTAGGTGGTTTCATAGAAGCTGATACAGTAGCTATTCCAACATCATAAAATAAATATATATGGCAACAATGACAATAACATTTACTAACGAAGTAAACACATCTTTACAGGCTAAAACAGCAACTGTGGCGTCTGGACAAAACACAACAAATTATGGTGAGTCTGTTGCTAATGATGTTGGTGGTTGGGATAACATATATTTTGTTCAAGATGGTGATACTGAAGTTGTATACCTAGGCACATGTACAGCTATTAGTAGTGATAGAAAAACAATTACAGTAACATATACTGGTAATATTAGAACTCCTGTTGCTGATGATTTTATATTATTTGCAAAAGATACAGCTGTAAATAAATCAGGCATATTAGGTTATTTTGCCGAAATAGAAATGAAAAACTCATCAGATGATAAGATAGAGCTGTTTGCCGTTGGTTCGGAGGTGCTATTAAGTAGTAAATAAATACAAAAAAGTGTAACTATATAAATACAATTTAACAATATGATAGACTTAATTTTAGAAATATTAACTTACCAAGCCGAAGGAGTAAACCATGCTATTGCGTGGGCGCCTATGCTTATTGGTGCTGGCTTACAAGTAGCTTCTGGTTTAATGGCTAGAAGAGGTAAGGGTGAACGTTTACAAGAAATAAGAGATGCTAGAGATGAGTACGATACTAGAAAAGCAGATTACATGTCATTAGACACTAGTAATCCTTATAACAACATGGAAAACGTTTATGAAGACTTACGAGTAAATACTCAACAAGCTGATTTTCAAGCAGAACAAATACAACAGCAACAAGCTAATATATTGGGTAATTTACAAGGTGCTGCAGGTGGTAGTGGTATAGCTGCATTAGCTCAAACATTAGCTAATCAAGGTACTCAAGCAACTAGACAAGCTTCAATTAGTCTTGGTCAGCAAGAACAAGCTAATCAAATGGCTAGACTACAAGAAGAAAGTAGATTACAAAACATGCAAAGACAGGGTGATGTATATTCTAGAAGTTTAATAAAAGATAAAACAGAAACATTACTTGGTATGTCACAAACAAGATTGAGAGAAGCTAGAGCTGCAGAGCAAAGGTCAATGGATAGAATGGTTGGTGGAGTTGGTGCTGCTGCAGGAGGTTTAATGCAAGGTGCTTTGTCTTCAAAAAGCAACATGGGCTTTTTAGATCAGATTTTTCCAAAATTTGACGGCTCTGGTAATCAAATATTAAGAAATAGATAATGGCAAATAAACTATTAATACAAGGAGAAAAAGGGTTAAGAGGCCCTGTTGAGTTCAAGTCTGAACTTATAGCTACGCCTATAACTAATGCTTTAAAAAACTTTCAAAAACAAGAAGCTTTAAGGCAAAAGCAAACTGCAGCTATTAGAAACGCTGCTTTAAAACAAGTAACTAATAACCAAGGTAAAGTAAATGTAAAAATTACAGATCCTAAATTAGCTACATTAGGTTTTAATGAGTTTCAGACACACAAGGCTAACATAGCTTCTGATTATTTAAACCCACAATACAAATACGAAGCTGACAGGTTTTCTGCAGATTTTAATACTGCTATTGATAACTTAGACAAAGACAAAGTAGCGTACAATGCAAATAGAAATGGTAGAAAAAATGGCAAGCCTTATTATTCAGAGGGCTCGTCTACAAACACACTAGCTTTTAACGAACAAGTGCATAGTCAAAACTATAAAAATGTAAGATGGAACCCTGAAACAAGAACTAACGAGTTTGAAGTTGA
>CENI01006676.1_pt1 | contig 11421 bp, 12 predicted proteins | sample 530161 | NCBI WGS metagenome assembly CENI01 (sample SAMEA2591107, study PRJEB7988) | marine metagenome | isolation source: saline water (ENVO:00002010), including | reverse complement strand
TTCCCTTTTGCTACTGATACAAATGCTACACCTGTAGGTAATTTGGATACAGATGCTTCTAGGACCGCCGGACAATCTTCTGGTGTATCTGGTTATGTAACAGGGGGGATCCCCCCCACACCGGGATCGAATGTAATTCAAAAATTCCCTTTTGCTACTGATACAAATGCTACAGATGTAGGTGATTTGCTTGGTGCGACTAGGCATGGGATAGGTCAATCGGGGGTTAACCATGGTTATCATTCAGGAGGGCACATCGGGCCCGATGGACAAAATGTAATTCAAAAATTCGCTTTTGCCTCTGATCAAAATTCTACAGATGTAGGCGATTTGACCAGTGAGCGACAGCAGGGGGCTGGTCAACAAGTCTAAAATAAATACGAATATAATTATATTGAAATTGATTTAATTTTAGATCATGATTTAAGGAGATTCAGTTATGAGTGATGAAAAGAATACATCTATTACAGTATTCGAAACAATAAGGCAGAATACTGATATTGCAACACAAGAGCAACTATCAGTTCCTTTGTCTTTAGTTTTTGGTCATGGAACAGTAGGAGATGTAGCAAGTTTTGGCGATAATACTCTTTTAGAGAATACCAAAAAGGTAGATGTTGCTCTTAAAAATGTTGGTGAACTTCAAAACATTTGGAATCATTCTCACTCTCAATGGGATTGGAAACATATTAACCTTTCCTACCTTTCACCATATAAAAATATGAGACAAATAGCAGGTGAAATCGCCAGTAAAAAAACTGCATTAAATGAAGCTAAATGGAACCATGTAAAAACAGAAATCGAGATCAAAAAACTTGAGGAAAAACTTTCAGATCCTAAAATCGAATATTGGGATGAAGTTGACGCTAAGGTCGAAGTTACTCAAAAAAAGGAACAATTAGCAGAAGGTATGTCATATATTGAAGGTGCAATGAAAGATATTCTTGCGCTGAATGGAATATATGAACAGTTGAAATCCAAAGTAAGTGGATTTTCTGAAGCAGATTTTGAAAAAGAAGAGTCAAAGAATCATTTGAAAAGATCTCTTGTTCAATGTATTAGAGATGTGAGACAATCAGGAACTATCACCAAGGGGGAACAAGAATATCTTGAGCAGGTTGGTGTAAATCCATCTAAAATAATTATGTTGCTACAAGAGTATGTCAAAAGTGAAATGGAATCTGATTCTTGGGATACTACCATGCTATTTGATTTTGTTGACAAACTTGTAGATGAACTTATAGATTATCATAATGTTGATGTTACTCGAATGAAACTTATGGGGTTTGATAATAATCCTAATGACGAATATTCTTATGGGAACAAAGTGGCATTACTCCCAGATGTATAATGATTTTCTTATGAATATACAAAAATCAATGTTCAAAAGAACACCATGACTGATCAAAAGCAATGGTTTATAAATACTTAAAAATACACATAGAGAGTCTAAATAATGAGTGATAATACTAAAACTGATATTGCAGTATATGAAGAGATCCATTCGAATAAAGATTTGATTGTTCAAAGTGAATTTAAATTACCTATGAGTAGAGTGTTTGCTAATACAGTATTAGGTAATGTAGAAAGTTTTGGTAATCGAACAGTGTCAGAAAATGCACAATTAGTTGACCTTGCCTTTCAGAATACAGATGATTTACATAATATTTGGAATCGTTCACATACACAGTGGACATGGAAACATATTAATATGAGTCATAGTTCTGATATTCATAATATGCGACAGATTGCCGCAGAAATGAGTGGTAAAAAAGCAGCACTTCAAAATGCAAAATGGATTACGATTCGTAATGAAGTAGCAGTAAAAAAACTTGAAGAGAAATTAGAAAAAGGCTATTTAGAATATTGGGAAGAGGTTGATATTAAATTAGAACTTGCTCAGAAAAAAGAAGGTTTGCGAGAGGGGTTTGCTATGATCGAAGGTGCAATGAAAGATGTTCTTGCACTTAATGAAATTTATGAACAACTTAAAAATAGAGTTTCTAATTTTGATGAGCATGACTTTGAACTTGCAGAACCTATGCATCAAATGAAGAAAAGTCTTACTCAGTGTATCCGTGATATTCGACAAGGCGGATATATCTCTAAAGGTGAACAGGAATTCCTTGAGCAGATTGGTGCAAACGTAAGTAAGATTCAAAAACTTCTGAGAGAGTTTGTGCAGAAAGAAGAAGAGGATGAACATTGGGATAATCGTATGCAGATTTCGTTTATCGATAAACTAGCAAATGAATTAGTAAATGACCATAGGGTCACTGAAGTTCGTGCTGCAATGTATGGATTCGAAGAAACTCCAATTGAAGACCATTCACAAAATTCTAAAGTTGCTTTATTGGAAGATAATAAAGAGAAATGAATAATATAGTGCCAAAAAAAGATATTCCTGAAGGTGTTCATTCTAGTTATGATGAAGACCTAGACCTTGTTCGGTCTACTTTGCGCACTCTTTTACTTCAGGGTGAGGAAGGTCTTCAACTTGCCAAAAGTGTTGCTGATGAAATGGAGCATCCTAGAGCTATTGAAGTCTTGACTGGTATGATTAAACAGCAATCAGAAAATGCACATGCTTTATTGGCAATGCATAAAAAGAATCAAGAGATTAATGTGACTCAGGCTAAAGGTGCGACAGAGGAACAAAAGTCTCTTACACAGAATGTATTTGTAGGTTCCACAGCAGAGTTACAAAAGATGCTGCGTGGAGATGGAGAAAAGGTGATTGACCATGATTATGACAGAACTGACGAGGGGGATATTCAAACTCCTTAAAAGACTCATTGGCGAGTCTAGTATTGCATTAGCAATCATTTATACTTTAGGTCATATTGTTATTGCTACAATCTGCAACTGGTTAATTACAGGTGCAGCTATGGAGTTAGCGGCTATTGATGCAATTGTAGAACCCATCATTAACGGGATTTGGTTCTATGCACTCCATAAACTAGCAAAGAGATTTATTAAGTGAACGATACCTATCTCGGTAATTCACAGGTCAAAAAAGACGGTGTTCAACAGGGCTGGACTAAAGGAGACATTGCTGAATATCAGCGGTGTATGAAAGACCCTGTCTATTTTGCCGAGACTTATGGCAAGGTAATTAACCTTGATAAAGGTCTAACGCCTTTCAAGATGTATCCTTATCAGAAAGAAATGTTTAAGCATTTCCAAGAAAACAGATTTTCGATTGTGCTAGCTTGTAGGCAATCTGGTAAGTCGATTAGTTCATGTATGTATATTCTTTGGTATGCATTATTTCATCCTGATCAGACGATTGCTGTTCTGGCAAACAAAGGTGCAACTGCTAGAGAGATGCTTTCTCGTATTACTCTTGCACTTGAGAATATTCCATTCTTTTTACAACCCGGCACTAAAGCACTCAACAAAGGTTCTTTAGAATTTAGTAATAACTCCCGTATTATTGCAGCAGCGACCTCTGGTTCTTCTATTCGTGGTCTGTCTGTAAACCTTCTGTTCCTAGATGAGTTTGCATTTGTGGATGATGCTGCTACTTTCTATACCTCTACCTATCCTGTTATCTCATCTGGCAAAACTTCTAGGGTTATTATTACTTCTACTGCTAATGGTATCGGAAATATCTTTCATAAAATTTATGAGGGTGCAATTCAGTCAACAAATGAATTTAAACCCTTCAGAGTGGACTGGTGGGACGTTCCGGGACGAGATGAAGAGTGGAAACGCCAAACGATCTCAAATACTTCTGAACTACAGTTTCAGCAAGAATTTGGAAATACCTTTTTTGGCACAGGTAATACTCTCATTTCTGCTGATGCATTAATGAATATGAAAGCAGTAAACCCTATTACTGTCCTTGATAATATAAAAGTCTATGAAGAACCAAAAGTAAAGCATGATTATATTATGACAGTAGATGTAGCAAAGGGTCGTGGGCAAGATTACTCTACATTTAATATTATTGATATTTCAACTAACCCATTTAAACAGGTTGCTTGTTATAAAAATAACATGGTATCACCTATTCTTTTCCCTGATGTTATTCACAAGTGGGCAAAGAAATATAATGAAGCATATGTTATTATTGAATCAAATGATGCAGGTTCTGTAGTTGCAAATGGACTTTACTATGATATTGAATATGAAAATATGCATGTAGAGTCTATGATTAAAGCAGGTGCGATTGGTATGACTATGAATCGTAAAGTGAAACGCATTGGTTGTTCTAATCTTAAAGACTTGATTGAAGAAAAGAGACTACATGTTGTTGACTTAGATACAATTAGTGAATGCTCCACTTTTGAGGCGAGAGGAAACTCTTTTGAAGCATCTAATGGTAATCATGACGATTTAGTGATGAATCTAGTTATGTTTGCATGGTATGTTGGCACAGAGTCTTTTGTGAATCAAACTGATATGACAATGAAACAAATGCTATATAAAGAAAAAATAAAATCGATAGAGGATGAGATTACACCAGTAGGTATTATTGATGATGGAATGCAAGTGGAAGAAAGAGAAATCTCTGACGGGGATATTTGGGTAACGACTCCCACAGAAATGTTCTAAGATCAATAATTTATAAATAATATTATTGTTTTGACTATTCTTATCATGGGTAACTTATTATTAATTCAAACGAAAAAAGGAAGACACAATGGCATTCTTCACGCCTTCTCAGTCTCCAGCCGTAGTAACCCGTGAGATCGACCTCACTGGTATTGTCCCTAACGTTGGCACATCGACGGGTGTGTTCGTAGGTAACTTCCGCTGGGGTCCGGTTGATAAACCGACCGCTGTCGATAATGAAGCAAGAATTGTTTCTTTATTTGGCACACCTGATACAAATAACTCAGTAGATTTTCATACTGCTGCTTACTTTAGTAAATATTCTAGTGAACTTTTCTTAATCCGTACTGTAGATTCTACTGCCGGTAACTCATACGATTCTAATGGAACAAGAAGTTCTTTGATTGGAAGTAATATTGTAAAGAACAGAGAAAACTTTGAAGATCAAATCACCTCATTAAATGTTGGAACTGACTCTGCTCACTCCTTCATCGGAAAATATCCCGGCGATCTTGGCAATGGTTTATCTGTTGAACTGTGCCCATTCGATCTGGGAGACTCTTCATTTGATAACTGGGCCCATAAATTAAAGTTTGATGCAGCACCCGGAACTTCTGCATATGCATCTGGTAAAAATGCTTCGAATGATGAAGTCCACGTTGCAATCATTGATAAAGATGGCAAGTTTAGTGGAACTAAAGGTGAAGTTCTCGAAACTTTCCCATTCCTTTCTCTCGCTTCCGACGCTAAAAACGCAGATGGTTCCTCCAACTATATTGCTGACGTAATTAATAATCAATCTAGATATGTTTGGTTAGTAGATGCAGCAAATATCGACTCTGACTATAGAGCTGCTGGTGCTGGTACGGATGTAGCAGATTCTGGTGATGACTTTGCTCTTACTAGTAATATTGCAACTAAGACAGTTAATCTTAGTGGTGGCGCAAACGTTTCTAGTCTTTCCACTAGTGAAATTACCAGTGGATATAACTTAGTTGACGATGTAGACACTTTTCAGGTAGATTTCCTGATCGCTCCTCCGACCACAGGTTCTACTGCACAAGACACAACAAACCATACAACTATCGTTAATAATCTTGTGACAACTGCTGCTGTAACTCGTAAAGATTGTGTAGTTGTTGCTTCTCCACCAAAACGTGCTGTACTTGATACCACTACTCCAGTGACAGATACAGTATCATTTGCCAATGGACTTACAAAAAGTTCTTATCTTTTCTTAGATAACAACTATATCAAGGTATTTGATAAGTATAATGATGAATTTATCAATATTCCAGCAAACTCTTCAACTGCTGGTTTGATGGCTCAGACTGACCTTAATCAAGCACCATGGTTCTCTCCTGCTGGTATTCGTCGTGGAACGTACTTTGGTGTGACTGCACTTGCACACTCACCAAATAAAGCAGAAAGAGACACACTTTATAGAGCAGGTGTAAATCCAATCACAAACTTACCGGGTCAAGGTATTACACTCTTTGGCGATAAGACAATGTTGAACAGACCTTCTGCGTTTGACAGAATTAACGTTCGTCGTCTTTTCCTTACTCTCGAAAGAGCAATCTCTAGTGCTGCACGTTCTGTGCTTTTTGAATTCAACGATGAATTTACCAGAGCAGAATTTGTAAACATTGTAGAACCTTTCTTAAGAGAAGTAAAGGGTCGTCGTGGTATCACTGACTTCAGAGTGGTTTGTGACGAAACAAACAACACACCTGAAATTATTGATCGCAATGAATTTATTGCTACTGTCTTTATCAAACCTGCACGTTCTATCAACTTTGTTACTCTTAACTTTGTTGCTACTAGAACTGGTGTAGACTTTGATGAAGTAGTCGGTCTGTCATTCTAAACCGCTTAACTAAGGAGATATAAAAGATGGCTATTTTAGGAGTCGATGACTTCAAGGCAAAACTGAAAGGTGGCGGTGCTAGACCCAATCTATTCAAAGCAACGATCAACTTTCCAGGTTATGCAAACGGAGATGTAGAACTTACATCTTTCATGTGTCGGGCAGCACAGTTGCCCGGTTCTATCATGTCTGAAATCATTGTACCATTCCGTGGTCGTGAACTGAAAATTGCTGGTGACCGTACGTTTGATGTATGGACAGCAACTATCATTAACGATACCGACTTTAACGTCCGTAATGCTATGGAGCGTTGGATGAATGGTATTAATGCACACTCTGCTAACACTGGTCTGAATAATCCTATTGATTATCAAGCAGACTTGGTGGTAGAGCAACTCGACAGAGATGGAAGCACACTCAAAACTTATAACTTCCGTGGCACTTTCCCGACTAACATTGACCCTATCGATCTGGCGTACGATCCTGCGGCTGCGATTGAAGAGTTCAGTGTTACGTTCCAAGTTCAGTACTGGGAATCTGACACAACTAGTTAAAGTAGTTATAAATATCAAATGGGGGATGGAATCCACTATCCCCCATTATTTTTACTCGGAGAGGCATTTTGGCAGAAGATACCAACAGTTTAAAAGTCTTTGGTTTTGAAATTAAACGGGCGAATAAACAAAAAGGCAAAGAACAGTTACCTTCTATTGTACCACCATTAGATGATGATGGCGCTGGTTATGTTACAGCATCTGGAAGTTATTATGGATCATATATTGATCTGAGTGGAGATCAAGCAAAAGACGATAAATCTTTAATCACAAAATATAGAGACTTAGCAACTCATCCCGAAGTTGATGCTGCAATTGAAGATATTGTAAATGAAGTAATTTCTGGCGAAGACGATATTGTAGAGATTAACTTAGATAATGTTGAAACTTCAGACTCTATCAAAAAACAAATCAAAGAAGAGTTTGAAAGTATCTGTGGAATGTTAGATTTTCAAAACTACGGGCATGATATTTTTCGCAGATACTACGTAGATGGACGTATTTACCATCACTTGGTAATAGACCCAAAGAGTCCACAAACTGGAATTCAAGAAGTAAGACCTATTGATGCTACTAAGATTCGTAAAGTAAAAGAGGTCAAAAAAGAAAAAGATCCTGTTTCTGGCGCAAACATCGTCAAAAAGGTTGACGAATATTATATTTACAGTGAAGACAGAGCTGCAGCACATAGTATTCAAAGTGGAGGTAATTCTAAAGCGACCTCTGCTGTAAAATTATCTCCCGATTCAGTTAGTTATGTAACAAGTGGGTTATTAGATTCAGGAAGAAAAAAAGTAGTTTCTTACTTACATAAAGCAATCAAACCAATCAACCAATTGCGTATGATGGAAGATGCTTTGGTAATCTATCGTTTAGCAAGAGCACCTGAAAGACGTATTTTTTATATTGATGTAGGTAACTTACCTCGAGGTAAAGCAGAGCAATATCTTAAAGATATTATGGCTCGATACAGAAACAAACTTGTCTATGATGCAAACACTGGTGATCTTAAAAATGATCAAAAGCATATGTCTATGCTTGAAGACTTTTGGTTACCGAGACGTGAAGGTGGTAGAGGCACAGAGATTTCTACACTTCCCGGTGGTCAGAACTTAGGTGAAATTGATGACATCGTATATTTTCAAAAGAAAGTATATAAGTCTTTGAATGTTCCTGTCGGACGTATTAACCCTGAAGAACAATCTGGTGGATTACTTGGAAGAGCATCTGAAATCACTAGAGATGAGTATAAGTTCCAAAAATTTATTGATAGATTACGTCTCAGATTCTCTGAACTGTTTACAAATATCCTTAAAAAGCAATTGATGCTTAAAGGTATTATTACAGAAGAAGATTGGAATACATGGAAAAAAAGCATCGTAATTGACTTTATCACAGATAACTATTTCACAGAATTAAAAGAAAGTGAAATTCTTCGTGAAAGAGTCAACATGTTGAGAGAAATCGAACCATACCTTGGCACATTTTATTCTAAGCAATGGGTCCAGAAAAATGTTCTGATGTTCACAGATGATGATACTAAGAAGATGCAAAAAGATATGGAAGATGAAAAGAAATCTGGTGAAATCCCAGAACCTGACCCCGAAGAATAAATTATTATAAATATTATTGAATTATTTTAATAGGATAAAGTAAATGACTGAAATTGTTGATTTTTTAAATAATGTTACAACTAAAAACTTTGTTGAAGCAGAAAAGCAGTTTAATGAATTGCTTAATGACAAACTTTCATCACGTTTGGGTGATGAGAAAGCACGAGTCGCCAATCAAGTTTTTAATAATGCAACTGATGATGATACTGAAGAAGAAGAGCAAGTAGAAGTAGAAACAGAAGATGAAGACATTTAAAGAGTTTGCTAAAAATATTGCTCCACGTGGTCACAAGATCGTAAAGGTCTTTGATGTAAAGGGTGTTGAGACAATGGTTACTATGAATAATAAAGGCAAATTTAATTTGATGTTTAATAATCAAGTAGTTGATACTTTTGATTCTCAAAAAGAAGCAATGAGAGCTGCCAAACAATTCGGCAGCATGATGGGTAAAAGGTAGATTCAAATGAAACTGATCACAGAACATACAGAAGAAGTTTCTTACATTGTCGAAGCTAAAGAAGGCGGCGGTAAGAACTACATCATTGAAGGTATCTTTGCCCAAGCAGAACAGAAGAACCGCAATGGAAGAATTTATCCAAAAGCAATTTTGGAATCAGCAGTTTCTAAGTATGATACGGAGCAAGTGAAAACTCAAAGAGCAGTTGGTGAACTGAATCACCCCGCTGGTCCTATTATTAACTTAGATAAAGTATCTCACCGCATCACCGAACTCAAGTGGAACGGCAATGATGTGATGGGAAAGGCACTTATTCTTGATACACCGAATGGTCAGATTGTGAAAGGTCTCTTAGATGGTGGTGTTAAGCTAGGTGTTTCAACTCGTGGAATGGGAACTCTTGAGCAAAAGGGTGGAGTGAACATGGTCGGTAAAGACTTTGTTTTAAACACCGTGGATATCGTACAAGATCCATCTGCACCATCAGCTTTCGTTAATGGGATTATGGAAGGTGTGGAGTGGATTTGGAATAACGGTGTCTTGGAAGCCCAAGAACTTGAAAGAATTGAGACTGAAATTAAAAATGCTTCTAGGTCTGACCGCAGTGCGGTTGAGATTCGGGAGTTTAAGAATTTCCTCTCTAAGATCAATCTTTAATAGGAGATAAAAAATGTCCGAACAAGAACTGTATGATGACATTGAATCTGTTGAAGAGGTTATTGAGGAAGATATTTCCGAAGACTCTGAGACTGATGAAGTGTCTGAAGCAAAAGATGGTGTGGAAACAGAAAAGGCTGCTGTCGATTCTGTAAATAAAGCATCCGATGCAACTAAGCAGGCTGCAGTCCCCGGTGGTGTCGCTAATAAAGGCGAGCAAATGCCAAAGACTAAAGCTGGTATGATCAGTGCGATGTATGGCAGAATGAATGCTATGCGGAAACAAGACCTTATGGCTTCTTACGATAAAATGATGAATGCTATGGCTCATCCTGATAAAAAGGATGATGACATGAAAGAAATGTCTCATGGCAAAAAGAAGAAGATGGAATCTGTAGAGATTGATTTCTCTGCTGATCTTGGCGCTCTTGTTGAGTCTGAAGCAACTCTTTCCGAAGGATTTAAGGATAAGGCAGCTGTTATCTTTGAAGCAGCAATCAAATCCAAAATTTCTGAAGAAGTTGATCGCATTGAAACTGAACTTCAAGAAGAATTTGACGAAGAACTCAAAACCACTCGTGAAGAGATGGTAGAGCAAATCGACGGATACTTGAACTACGTTGTAGAAAAGTTCATGGAAGAGAACAAACTCGCTATCGAGCATGGTCTCCGCACTGAACTTGCAGAAGACTTTATGAACGGTCTTAAGAACCTGTTCACTGAGTCTTATGTAGACGTACCAGAGTCCAAAGTTGATTTGGTTGATGAGTTAGGAACTCAGGTTCGTGAACTTGAAGAAAAACTCAATGAAACCACAGAACAATCTATCCGTATGAACGGTGAACTGGAAGAACTGAAGCGTGATGCTATCATCCGTGAATATTCCCGTGATCTGGCTGAAACACAGGTAGAGAAGTTGAAATCCCTCGCTGAAGATATTGATTTCGAAGATGAAGAAACTTTCGCTCAGAAGGTATCTACCATCAAGGAATCGTACTTCACTAAGAAAACTCCATCTGTTGTAGGTGAAGAAATTGATGAGTCTGTAGAAGAAGAGGAAGTTCCTGCTTCTATGGCTCGCTACGTTTCTGCACTGAGACAAACTCACAAACAAAAATAAGAAAGAAGGTGTATCAATTATGACTCCCAATACTTCTTACGATAAACTCGTACAAAAGTGGGCACCAGTACTGAATGAAGAAACTGCTGGTCCAATTTCCGATCATTACCGCAAGCAAGTAACTGCGGCAATCCTTGAAAACCAAGAAAAAGCAATGCGTGAAGAAGCTTCTCAGTCTTCTTTTGGCATGATTAACGAGTATGGCACAGAAACTACAAATGTTGATAAGTTCGATCCAGTACTGATTTCTCTGGTTCGTCGTGCTATGCCTAACCTGATTGCATACGATGTATGTGGTGTACAACCAATGACTGGTCCAACTGGTCTCATCTTTGCGATGAAGTCCCGTTATAAGACTACTCGTGCTGGCACTACTTCTGGTGACGAAGCACTGTTCGACGAAGCACTCACTGGTTTCTCTGGTGACTCTGCATTCAATCAGTCTACTGCTTCCACATCAGCTGATCCAGCTGGTTTGTCTGGTACTAACTACGACTCCGACTCAACTGGTGATGATGCTAGACAAACTTCTATTGCTGGTGCTGGTATGCCTACTGCTGATGCAGAAGGTCTTGGCGACGGAACTAAC